>Ga0116185_1000041_pt1 | contig 153761 bp, 109 predicted proteins | sample AD_JPNNA7_MetaG_FD_89754 | JGI IMG/M metagenome (GOLD analysis project Ga0116185, IMG submission 89754) | Active sludge microbial communities of municipal wastewater-treating anaerobic digesters from Japan - AD_JPNNA7_MetaG | ecosystem: Engineered > Bioreactor > Anaerobic > Digestate | place...
ATAGGGGCGTTGAGTAAAAAGGTTACCCTTATCAGGTGATGTTTATGGTGGTTGTTTGAAGCCTTAAAAGACTGGATTCCGGGTCAAGCTATCTCACCCCAACGGATCGTTGCCGATCCGTCGAGGACCCCCGGCTTGCCCGGGATGACACGGTTTTGCGGTTTGGTGTGCTTTATTTCGGTGTCGGGTGGTTGTTTCTAAAAGACTGGATCACGGCTCTAAGATGGTTTAGCGGCATCTGTAGAGATGAAATTCCAAAGCGGTGAAAAAAAGTCTTGCCGGAAAAGACAAGGGCAGAAAAGCTTGTCCCATGAAAAAAAATCTGTTCCAGGAGGATTTAAATATGGAACGCGTACACAACTTCAACGCTGGCCCTGCAGTGCTCCCAGAGGAAGTTCTGCGGGAAGCCCAGGCTGATTTGTTCAACTACAAGGGAATGGGTCTTTCCGTAATGGAAATGAGCCATCGCAGCAAGGAATACCAGGCAATCATCGATGAAACCCACGCGACCGTGAAACGCATCTACGGCCTTGGCGACGAATATGATGTGCTTTTCTTGCAAGGCGGCGCAAGCATGCAGTTCCTGATGGTGCCGTTGAACTTTGCTTTTGAAGGCAAAGAGGCGAACTACATCAACACCGGACAGTGGTCAAAAAAGGCCATCGCTGAAGCCAAAAAAATAGGCAAGAACGTCCATGTGGCTGCCACCAGCGAAGACAGGAACTTTGCCTATATCCCCAAAACCTGGAAACTCTCCGATAACCCGGCGTATCTGCATATCACCACCAACAACACCATCTTTGGCACGGAATGGAAGAAAGATCCGGATATTCCGGCCGGGATCCCGTTGATCGCGGATATGTCCTCAAACTTCATGAGCAAACCGATTGAAGTCCAAAAATACGACCTGATCTATGCCGGAGCGCAGAAGAACGTCGGCCCTTCCGGCGCTGTGGTGGTGATCATTAAGAAAAGCCTGCTGGAAAAAGTGAATCCCGGGCTGCCCACCATGCTGGACTACAACACCCATGCCAAAAACGGCTCCATGTTCAACACGCCTCCCTGCTGGACCATCTACATGATAGGCCTGGTCCTGAAGTGGGTGGAATCCTTTGGCGGACTGGCAATGGTGGAGAAAAACAACATTGCCAAGGCAGATTACATTTATAATGTAATCGACGAGTCCAATGGCTTCTACAAAGGAACCGTGGATAAGGAAGACCGTTCTCTGATGAACATCACCTTCCGCATGCCCAGCGAAGAACTGGAAGCTACCTTCATATCCGAAGCCAAAAAACAAGGCATGATCGGACTGAAGGGACATCGTGACGTGGGCGGCTGCCGCGCCAGCACCTACAATTCGCTGCCCCTGCCCGCTGCCAAAGCCCTGAGCGACTTTATGCGGGAATTCCAGAAAAAGAACGGCTGATAACAGCCAATCGTATAAGGCGAGGCGGGGGATCACTCCTCCGCCTTGCTTAAAAAAACAGCAAACAGGTACACGATGTCTCTACTGAATCTCTTCCTGCGCGGCGGATTTCTGATGTTCGTTCTGTTGGGTATTTCCATGGCTGTGGTAGCGATTGTGATAAACAAATACATGACCATCGTCAAAGCGAAAAAAGCCAATGACAGGCTTAAGCAAGCCCTTGCCCAGCAAAGCAAAACAGAGCAAATCCAGGCAATTCTGAATATCCATGGAGATTCATCTCCCCTGGGGGTGGTGTTGGACAAGCTCTACAGATCTCCCGCCAACGATCTGGAACTGATCAAATCCAGCGTTGAATCCACAGCCAACCTCGAACTGCACAAGCTGGAACGAGGCATGGGCTGGCTGTCAACCTGCGCCGCCGTTGCTCCCCTGATCGGTTTTCTGGGCACAGTGATGGGTATGGTGAGTGTCTTTATGAACATCCAGGGGCAGAAGCAAAACATGGTGGATATCAACAGCCTGGCGGGCGGCATCTGGGTCGCCCTGCTCACCACCATCGGAGGTTTGATTGTGGGTATCGTGGCGATCGTGTTTTACAACGATCTGGTGCAAAAACTGGAAAACCTGGCCAAAGACATTCAATACTTTGCCACAGACAGCATCATCAAGTTTCAGGCAAACGATAACAGGAGTTCATACAAGGCATGAAATTGGAGACATCAAGCAAGAGGATAAGCACAACCGTCCTGATATCGATGACAGACGTAATATTCCTGCTTCTGCTTTTCCTGTTGATCGCTTCCAATTTCTCCTCTCAGACGGGGATTTCCGTACGTCTGCCCGGTTCTTCCTCCGGACAGCGTCAGGCGCATCAGGTGCTGCACATCGTGTATAATAGCGACTCCGACGTCGTTTTCAAGAACGTCCGCTACAACATCAACACTTTGGGTCTGGCTTTGAAACGGGAGTTTGCCGGCAAGGAACAGGCTGTCAGGCTTTCCGCCAACAAAGAAACTCCGCTCCAGGAGGTGGTTACCCTCATGGATGTGGTCAGAAACGCTGGCTTTGAAAAGATTTTTATTTCTACTGAAGCGGCAATAGAAAAGAGAAAATGACTCTGCTGGAAAAGAACAAGCCTCTGATGATATCTCTGGGGATTCACTCAGTTCTGCTGATTGCCATGGCCATCTTTACCCTGCCCCCGAACCTTGACGACATCTGGTATGAAGTGAGTTTTGAGTATCCTTACATGACTGATGAAGTTGTTGAAAATACCAGTCCAGCGACCGTGACGCAAGCCCCTTATTCCGGCGAATCCCAGGGCGGAGCCCGCGACATTAGCAGGCCTGAACAAACAGCCCAACCCCTGAATACTCCGACCCTAAACCCCGGAATACCACAAACCGGGCCAGCAGAGATTTTGGAAACACCCATACGAACCACCGCCAAAGACCCCTCCCGTCCAGTAAGCCTGGGCAACAACCCGCTTGCCATGAACGCTTTACGTGACATGGCCAGGGGCCCCGCGACGGGAGCCACATCCGGAGGAGTCGGAATTGCCGTGCAAGGTGGCAGGGTGCGCTTTTCGATGCCGGCAGGGTACAGGCATAATCTGGGATACGGCGGCAGTGTTACCCTGCAGTTTGAAATAGACCGCTACTCCCGCGTGATACCAGGCACGGTGGTCTCTACCCAGCAAACTGAAGGAAGGATTTTCGAGGTTGCCAAAAAGCTACTGATGGATGGCAGCCTAAGCGTGATCGGGGAACCATCTTCCAACATGAAATGCGTGATAACATTCGAGTTTTTATAAAGATAGGAGGCGATCCATGCAGCAACTGAAGCAGATTCGTGAACCCCAAATCATGGGGATATTGAACGTTACCGAAGACTCTTTTTCCGATGGAGGGAGCTATCTGTCTTTGGAACTCGCCCTGAATAGAGCCCGTCAAATGATTGAGGAGGGAGCCGCTATCATTGACGTTGGTGCAGAATCGACCCGTCCGGGATCGCTGCCGGTTGACTTGGATACGGAATTGGAAAGGGTGGTGCCGACTGTTGAGGCCATCAAGAAAGAATTTCCAGCCATCACCGTATCGGTTGACACACGCAAAAGTGAGGTCGCGGAAGCTTCCCTGCAAGCGGGAGCGGCAATTATAAATGACATCTCCGCTCTGCGGGATGATCAGCAAATGGCAGAAACCGTCGCCTCACATCCAGGCGCACAAATCGTTTTGATGCACATGCAGGGCGATCCCCGAACCATGCAGATAGCGCCCCGCTATGAAAACATCCTCAAAGAGGTGGATGAGTTCTTTGAAGAACGCATCAGCTTTGCTGTGGAGCACGGAATTGACAGGGAAATGATCATCCTGGATCCGGGCATTGGCTTTGGCAAAGACCTGGACCACAATCTGACCCTGCTTGCGAATCTGGAGCATTACAAGCACTTTGGGCTTCCTTTGTTGTTGGCGGCTTCACGCAAGAGCTTTATCAACGCCATCTGTCCCACAAAGCCGAAAGACCGCGTGGCAGGGACTATTGCCAGCTCTCTTATCGGAGCTTTGCAAGGAGTTGACTTGATCAGGGTGCACGACGTTATGGAACACAAACAATTCTTTGCAGTACTACGGGAAACTGCTCTGAGGCGGAGTTAATGGAATTCCTGATTCCCAGGTTCAAAGATATTGTCGATATCTTCCTGATCGCTTTTCTGGTCTATCAGTCGCTGTCCATTGTCAGGCGCAGCGGGGGCTATCAGATCCTGCTGGGCATCATGTTCATCTTTCTGATCTACCTGATCGCGGCTTTGTTTGACCTGAAGATGGTAAGCTCAGCCCTGGCGTCGATCAGAAACTACTGGATCATAGCCCTGATAGTTCTTTTCCAACCTGAGTTGCGGTCTCTTTTGGCAAGGTTCAATATTTCGCGGGAACTGGGACTGGCATTTAGGAAAAAAGAGAGTAACTCAATATATATGCCTCTGATGGACGCAATTTCATCCATGTCGTTCCGCAAGACGGGGGCTCTCATCGTCATCGAAAACAAGCGCAAGCTGAACGAATATATCCATAGCGGAGAGATCATCGACGCCACAATGTCCCTGCGCCTGATCCTCACTATTTTCAACCCCAAATCCGCCCTCCACGATGGAGCCATCATTATCCGCGGAGACCGGATTATGGCAGCCAAAGTGGTGCTTCCCCTCTCCCGCAAACCTGATTATGTAAAGCGCTTTGGCACGCGCCATCTGGCAGGGATAGGTATTACGGAGATCTCGGACGCCGTAGCGATCATCGTTTCAGAGCAGAACAGCCAGATTTCCGTTGCGCGAAACGGGCAAATATCTGTCAACATTGCGTATGAAGAACTGCTGCAAATAATCACGGACGCTGTCAAATAGCGGCATTGATGGAGAAATAAATATGGGTTCAAGCCCGATTATAATCGGTATAACAGGTAACTATGGCAGCGGGAAAAGCTCGTTTTGCAACTTTCTGAGGGAAAGTGGCCTGACGGTGATCTCCGCCGATGCCATTTCACAAGACCTGTTGGACAGCAAGCCAAATCTGGCCGCGATCGCAGCGCGTTGGGGCAGGAATTATGTCCGCGACAACAAAGCCGACCGCAAAAAGATAGCCGAACTTGTGTTCAACAGTCCCAAAGACCTGGCATGGCTGAATCAGTTATTGCATCCCCAGGTGCTGGCCGGGATGCAGCGTATTGTGGACGAGTCGAACGAAGCGTATCTTTTCTTTGAGGTGCCACTGCTGTTTGAAGCAGGCATGCAACGTTGCTTTGACTATCTGGTACTGGTCAGGGTGGACCCGGAGGTCAGGCTGAAACGCCTGAAAAAGCGTGACCATGCCACACAGAAAGAGATTCTTGCCAGGCTTGGGAATCAGATTGACGATGAAAACAAAGCGCCGTTTTGCGATCTGGTGGTGGACAACAATTCCAACCCCGCCAAGCTCAAAGTCCAGGCTAAAAATCTCGAAACGCAGTTGAAATCCATCAAAAGAAAGGACAAGCTGGCTTTTTGTATCTGAGTCTGCCTTGTCTCAGAGCTGGTCCGAACCATTTCCTCTCATACTATTTCGCTTGCATTACAACAGGTTCTCACCATTTCACCTTTCCACGGTCTTTTCATAGCACCTATATATTATGAGGGGGATGGGCCTCATTTGCATATCCCTTTCCGGTGTGGGTCTTCCTGGGGTCAACCTTATAATTTATAAGGATGACCTAAGGATGATGGTCCCAAAGCCAGTAGCAGCAAAGGAGGGCGCTATGAAGGATGATCGTGATTGTTGGCAATTTATGTTTATTGAAGCAAATTTAGCAAGCTGTTGTGACTCCCTCCTGTCTTCATGTCCAATTGACCGCTCATTGATGTCCAGGCTATTTACTGTCTGGCGATTGGTCAGCGATCAATAAGTGATCAATGAGTGATCAAGATATGAGGGGGAAACATGAAACACAAACAACAGACCTCGTCATTCCAAGCAGCCAGCCCGTTCCTGAGCAAACAAAAGGATTGACAAAACCGGCACAGTTAAAACAATGACCCAAAATGAAGCTGCTTGCTTCTGCCTTACTGCTCCGTTGCACGTAATGGCCAATAAAAAATTATATGTCTTTACTGATAAGCAGGCGGTATAAATGCCGCCTGTTTTCTTTTCCGGTAAAAAAGGAGGTTCTTATAATCCGGATTAAAAGAGGAAAGGCCCGCACCAATGAGGTCGTGCCAAAAGAAAGGATCAATAATCAGATCACAGCTACGACTGTGCGCCTGATAGGAGTTGATGGCAAGCAGATTGGCGTGGTTTCACTGAAAGAAGCCCTGCGCAGAGCAGAGGAAGAAGACCTGGATCTGGTGGAGATTTCCCCTAATATAGATCCGCCTGTGTGCCGCATACTTGACTTTAGCAAATACTATTTCCAAAAAGAAAAGAAAGCCAAAGAAGCCAAGAAAAGACAACATGAGGTTGAGATCAAGGAGATCAAGTTTGGCCCCAACACTGAGGTGCATGACTACAACTTCAAAAAGAACAATGCGGTCAAGTTCCTCAAGCAACACAACAAGGTCAAATTCACCGTCCGTTTCCGGGGGCGTCAGATGGCCCACAAAGAGCTGGGTTACAATGTTCTGGAAAAACTTAAAACAGATCTTGCCCACATAGCGGAAGTGGACTCCGAACCGGTTTCTGAAAGAAATCTGCTTTCCATGATCATGAGTCCAAAGAAAGATATCGACAAAATTCTGGCAAAACTCGCCGCGGAAGGACTTCCGGCATCCGTTGCCCCGCCAAGTGAAGTTCCGGAAACATAGGCCTCAAAAAGATCAGGAAGAAAAAGAACAAGCACAGAATCTGATTCCTTTAGAACATTTCCATTTCATTGATTTATTTGTATTGTTAAGGAGATAAACATGCCCAAAATCAAAACTAACCGTTCCGCTGCCAAGCGTTTCAAGGTTACCGGCACAGGCAAGATCGTGAGACATCATGCCAAGAGTGCCCATATCAAAACCAAGAAAACGCCCAAGCTAAAACGTAACCTGCGCACAAGCGCGATTGTAAACAAATGTGACGAAAGCAGAATTTACCGGATGCTGGTAATGTAAGGAGAGGAAGATGCCAAGATCGACAAACAACGTAGCAGCCCATCGCAGAAGAAAAAAATACATGCTGGCGGCCAGAGGTTACTTTGGCCTCAGAAGCAAAACTTATAGATTGGCAAGACAGACGGTCGAAAGAGGAATGGTTTTCGCGTTTGCGCACCGCAAACTTAAAAAGCGCCAGTTCCGCAGTCTGTGGATTACACGCATCAACGCCGCGTGCCGGATCAACAACATGTCCTACAGCAAGTTCATCAATGGACTGCACAAAGCCAATATCGAAATCAACCGTAAAACTCTTGCCCATCTTGCCTGGCACGACAGCGACGCCTTCGCCAAGCTGGTGGAAATAGCCAAAGGCTGAACCACGCAATACCCGCAAGATATAATCATATCTGCGACAAACCCGCAGAACCAGTAGGATGTGGAAGTGCAAAACCAGTTGAAAGAAGTCCTGACTCAAGCCCGGTCTGAGATTGGCGCTTGTAAAAGCCCAAACGATCTCAACAACACAAAAGCCCGCTATCTCGGGAAAAAAAGCCTGCTCAGCGAACTCTATGCCAGGCTCAAAGAGCTGGCAGCAGAGGATAGGCCAGCTTTCGGGCAAATGATCAACGATGCCAGGAAAGAACTGGAATCGCTCATTGCCCAAAAAGAGCAAGATATCAAACAAACCAGCTGGAGCCGTCATGCCCAGGCCCAGGATGAAGACCTGAGCCTGCCGGGGATATTCAATCCGGTTGGGGCCTTGCACCCTCTGACTATCGTCAGAAGGCAGATTGAAGACATCTTCATGAGCATGGGTTTTGAAATTGCCGATGGGCCCGATATCGATGACGATTTCCACAACTTTGATGCTCTGAATACTCCCGCGGACCATCCGTCGCGGAATCTGGCGGACACCTTCTACCTGGACAACGGTTATTTATTACGCACCCAAACTTCGACCGTGCAGGTGCGGGTTATGGAAAGGCACCGCCCTCCCATCCGTATTATTTCGCCTGGCAGATGCTATCGCAATGACAAGCCGGATCCATCCCACTCGCCTGTCTTTCATCAGGTTGAGGCATTGGTCGTGGATAAAGGTGTGTCGATGGCTGACCTCAAAGACACTCTGCAAAACTTTGCCCAAATCATGTTTGGCCAGGGTGTCAGGTCACGCATCAGACCTCACTTCTTTCCTTTCACAGAACCAAGCGCGGAAATGGATATCAGCTGTGTAAGTTGTCAGGGTCAGGGTTGCCGGGTGTGCAAAAACTCTGGCTGGCTTGAGCTTGGGGGTGCCGGCATGGTGGATCCCGCTGTTTTCGAGACCCTCGGCATCGACCCCGAGATTTATACCGGATACGCGCTGGGTTGCGGAATAGAACGTATCGCCATGCTCAAGTATAACATTCCTGATATGCGAATCCTGTTTGAGAACGATGTGCGCATGCTCAGGCAATTTGTGGGAGTGCGCTGATGAAAATCTCCTGTAATTGGCTGGGTAGATACATTTCGCTTCCGGAAGATGTGGACACTTTGGTCAACACCCTCACCTTTTCCGGTATTGAGGTGGAAGCTGTCCAGCAGATGTCTGCGCTGCCCGAATCAGTTCGCACCGCGAGGATCGTCAGTTCAGAGCTGATACATGGTTCAGACCATCTTCATGTTTGCCAGGTGGATGACGCTTCGGGTTCAACTATCCAGGTTGTCTGTGGCGCTCCGAACTGCCGGGCAGGCATGATTAGCGTGTTAGCCGGGGTTGGCAGCATTATTAACGGTATCGCGATCAATAAAGCGAAACTCCGTGGAGTGGAGTCCTTTGGCATGCTCTGTTCTGAAAAAGAACTGGGCATTTCCGACAACCATGCCGGGATAATTGAACTGCCCCCCGATACGCCATTGGGAATGCAGGTTAACAAGGTTTATGAGTTGCCGGATACCGTCCTGGAGTTGGAGATCACGCCAAACCGGCCTGACTTGCTTGGATACATTGGCATAGCCAGAGACCTGTCTGCTTCCCTGGGGGTGCCAATGGCACTTCCCGAAATCAAGGAAATCAAGGCTGCAAGTGATTCGGCAATGAATCTCGATCTAAGACTGGAAAATCCAGAAAAATGCCCAAGATACACGGCGAGACTGATGCAAAACCTGACTATTAAAGAGTCTCCCATCTGGCTGAAGACAGCTTTGATAAAATCCGGACTCAGGCCAGTTAACAATGTTGTGGATGTCACAAATTACATCATGCTTGAGACCGGAAATCCCCTGCACGCTTTCGATTATGATAAACTGCAAGCGGCAAAACCGGAAGACGGATATCCCGCTGTTGTAATCCGTGCAGCGCATCCCGCTGAAAGCTTTGTGGCTTTGGATGGCAAGGATTACCGTCTGGATGAACAGGACCTTGTGATAGCCGACGGGCAAAGCGTCTCCGCCCTGGCTGGCGTCATGGGCGGGAAACCGACATCCATTGTTAACTCCACAAACCGCATTGTCCTGGAAACAGCCAACTTTGCGCATGGAACCATTCGAGCTACTTCCTATAAGCACAAGATCTCCACGGACTCATCTTACCGCTTTGAAAGGCAACTTAGCCCCGAAATGCTTACTGAGATCAGTGCGCGCGCGGTTGAGTTGATCCTTGCAACTGCTGGCGGAGAAGTGGTAGGTCCCCTTTATGATGCATACCCAAAACCGGAACAAACCCGGTATCTGGGAGTCCGGCCTGATCGGTTTAAACATCTGATAGGTACCGATCTGGGCGAAGATAAACTAAAATCCTATCTGATTGCCTTGGGCTGCGAGTATATTAAATCCGGGAAGTGGATCGAAGGGCCAATCCAGGATTTGAGTCTGATCAACCCTGTTGATTCCATTTCTTTTAATAAAACAGGGTCGATCGCGTCTCAGGCCGATAACGCGCTCTACTTCAGCATTCCATCCAACCGTGTCGACCTGTTACGTGAGGTTGACTTGCTTGAGGAACTGGCAAGGTTGGCAGGATACGATACCATCCCCCAGAAAACAGCCGTATCCCAGATAATGGACAGGCACGCTTTCCGGATACGACGGTCGATAGAGGATTACTTTATATCCAATGGCTTCCATGAGGTGTTGAATTACAGCTTCTGTGATCCTTCTCAGCTTGAGGCAATGGCCTTTGATTTGGAAGATAGCCAAAGAAAGCTGATTAATCTGAAGAATCCCCAAAGCAGCAACCAGGCGGCCATGAGGATAAGCCTGATTCCGCAACTGCTGGGAAACGTCAGCTTCAATCTGAATCATGGCGAACGTAATCTGAAACTGATGGAGACTGCCAAGGTTTACCATCGTGACGGGAATTCCAGCAAAGAACCTCTGCGTTTGACGGCGATGATGATTGGAAAAATCTGGCCAGAGCATTGGAAGAGTAAATTGGGGAACGTTGGTTTTTCCCATGTAAAAGGCCTGGTTGAGGGATTGATGCACTCCCTTGGTGTTATCGATATTAGGTTTGACGCTTACAAACAACCCTGGCTGACAGGAAATGCAAACCTTTCTTTCAGTTCAGATAATCTGTTGTGTGGTTATCTGGGCAGCATTAATCCGCTTACTGCAGAGGCTGCTGATATCGACTTGCTGACCTTGAAGCAGGAACTCTGGGTTATTGAGCTGGATCTGGACAACCTGGTTGAGCTGACCCGGAACAAACACTTCGAGTTCTCTGCCCTGCCTCGTTTTCCCGGAGTTACCAGGGATATCTCCTTCCTGATATCGAAGGACATCCCCTACAGCTTGATAGAGCAGAGCATCAGGTCTGTCGATATCAATCTGGTTCAAAACGTGGCCGTCTTTGACGAATATCGCGGGAAACAGGTGCCTGACGACAAACGCAGTGTTTCTTTGAGGATATTCATTCAGGACATGGAAAAAACATTGACAGATGAACGTGTGGATAAGTTAATTGCATCTGTGTTACAGATGCTGGAACAGACATGGCAAATCACAATGAGGTAATAATATGGACGACAAGACAATTAGCCTGCAAGAGAAAATACAGAAACTGATCGACCAATACACAAAAGATAAAAAACAGCTTGTCAAGCTGGAAGAACAGAATGCCGAACTTACGGAGCAGAACAAGCAACTCATGGCACAGATCGAGAGTTTCAGTGTGTCCCAAAACGGATCAGCCATGAGAATCCAGGAGTTGGAGAACAAACTGAAAGACCTGGAACATAGATATTCCGATCTGCAAAGCTCTGTCAGCGGATTTGAGACTATGGCCTCTGAGGCTATCGACAAGATCGACAGCATTTTTCCCGATTTGGATTAGTCAATAAATGAAAATGGTCGAAGTCGAGATATTCGGGCGTAAGTATCGTTTGAGAAGCGACAATACTGAGGCTACGCAAGCCATTGCGAACTCAATCAATTCTCAGTTAAACGAACTTCACGAGCAGTATGAAAACCTTGATTTCACCAAACTTTTACTTCTTCTTGTGCTCAAGCAACAAGAAGAATTACGCTCCCTTGAGAACCGCAACTCAGATCTCAGCAAAGAGCTGGAGAGAGTGAGTCAGATGGTCGGTAAGATAATCGGGGAGATATAAAAATGGTTGTTGCCTGCGGGACTCGTGATATGGATTGCAGAAAAGCTACTGGAATAACGGGAACCGAGCCATGGGTGGCGTGCAAGCCGGCCAGTTCCGGATCCACAAAGCTCAAAAGGTAGGTGCCCACCTTGATGCTTGGCTTTATCGGACAAGCATACACGGTCCATGCGGGCTTTTATATTGTTAATGGCCGGGATGACCCGCCTGAATAGATAACAAAAGGATTGAGTGATGTCTACACATGACATAATCATAATTGCAATAGGCGTGATAGCAGGATTTCTGCTGGCTGTCATTATCTACCTGATTAAACGTAACAGCACATTCCGCATTATATCTCAGGCAAAGCAGATAGTTGAGGAACTCAAGAGTAACGCCCGCAATGAAATCGAAACCAGCAAAAAAGCCGCTGTACTGGAAGCCAAGGATGAATGGTTCAAACAGAAGCGGGTGATGGAAGACGAAATCAAGGAACGGCAGAAAGAACTGCGCGTCCAGGAAAAGAAATACAACGAAAGGCTGAGCAGTCTGGATAAACGCCTTGACTCTCTGGATAAGAAGGAAAGCAACCTGAGCGAACAAGAGAAAAGACTCAAGCTCAAAGATGAAGAACTCAGCCGTAAGAATCAGGACCTCGAGAATGTCATCTCGGAACAAAAATCCAAGCTTTCCGAAATAGCTGGATTGAGCCGGGACGAAGCTCTGCAGATTATGCGCGAGGAGCTTATCAACCAAGCAAGGCAGGTAGCTGCCAGCGACGCAAAACAGACTATCGAACAGATAAAGCTGGATACAAACAAGAAGGCGGCTGAAATACTTTCCACGGCAATACAACGCATGGCTGTGGACCAAGTATCGGAAACCACCGTATCTGTGGTATCTCTTCCATCTGATGAAATGAAGGGCAGGATCATTGGTCGCGAGGGGAGAAACATCCGCACTTTTGAAAAAGCTTCCGGGGTTGACCTGATTATCGATGACACACCTGAAGCTGTCGTTCTTTCCTGTTTTGATCCGGTTCGCAGGGAAATCGCCCGGCTGTCTTTGGAGAAGCTGATTTCCGATGGCAGGATTCATCCTGGCAGAATTGAAGAAGTCATCTCCAAAACCGGCAAAGAAATGGAAGAGACCCTGGTTAAAATTGGTGAGAAAGCCGTGCTGGAAACCAATATCCACAACATCTCCCCAAACCTGATAAAGATAATTGGACGCTTACACTATCGCACCTCCTATGGTCAAAATGTGCTTAAACATTCCATCGAAGCCGCCTGGATTTGCGGTATTCTGGCCGCGGAACTTAATCTGGACCAGGAGATTGCCCGTCGAGCCGGTTTGCTGCATGACATAGGAAAGGCAATCGATCAGGAATTCGATGGCACACACGCCATTATCGGGGCTAATATTGCCCGTAAGAATGGAGAAAGCAAGATTATAGTCAACGCCATAGAAGCGCATCATGAGGAAGTTGAGGCGATGTCAGTATATGCAGCGCTAACTCAGGCTTCCGATGCCATATCCGGAGCTAGGCCGGGAGCACGCAGGGAAATGTTGGAAACATACATGCAGCGTCTGGCCAAGCTGGAAGAAATAGCTAATTCTGTGGATGGGGTCAACAAATCTTACGCCATTCAAGCTGGGCGCGAACTCAGGATAATCGTGGAACCCAGCATGGTGGAAGACGCTCAGACCTCTTTGCTGGCTACGGAAATAGCAGCTCAAATAGAGAAACAGGTTCAGTATCCAGGTCAGATAAAAGTGACCGTGATCAGGGAAACCAGACAGATCGCAATGGCAAAATGATCTCCCTGCTATTTTTTGGAGACGTCTTTGGCAAGGCGGGAAGACAGGTCATATTCGACACGCTTCCCGGCCTGAGAGAGGAGTTTGCTCCGGATTTTGTCATTATGAACGGTGAAAACCTGGCCGATGGCAGAGGCTTGACAGAAAAGACGGCAAAGCCTTTGCTTCACGCGGGGATAGACGTAATCACAGGTGGTAATCACCTATGGGACCGCTCCGAATCCTGGGATTTTATCCGTAGCCATCCCAACATAGTCAAACCTTTAAACTATCCATCCGCGACTCCGGGGAGTAGTTCTTTCACCGCGAGCAGAAATGGAAAATCATTGACAGTGTTGTCGCTTTGCGGGCAGATCTATATGCCTCCCTGCGATTCACCGTTTACAGCATTCGACAATTGGATGCGGGAAAAGACTGCTGGAAACATGGCCATAATCGTTGATTTCCATGCTGAATCAACAGCCGAAAAAAGAGCCTTCGGATGGCATACAGACGGTGTAATCTCAGCCATGCTGGGCACCCATACCCACATCCAGACCGCCGATGAAGAGATTCTTCCTTTGGGAACTGCCTACATTTCCGATGTGGGGATGACTGGGGCGCATGACAGTGTAATCGGGGTTCGAAAAGAGATTATCCTGAACAAGTTTGTAAATGCCTTGCCCAGCAGGTATGAATCATCGGACAAAGGCTTGCAGGTCAACGCGGTTTTTTTACAGATTAATGCGCAGACGGGCAGGGCGATCTCCATCCAGCGTATCAGGAGAGATCACTTCCCAGATATTAATGGCGGGCATCGATAAAAGCAAGGAGAAATCATGGAACACGTGTTAAGCGGCAAACCTGTTGCTAAACTTATCCGGCAAACTCTTAAAAGTATCATTGGAGAACATGGGTTGAGGCCGCGAATGAGCCTTATAATTTTAGGGAGCGACCCAGCCGCGGATTACTATGTACAAAACATTGTTTCCTTGGGAACCAAACTCAATTGCCAGATTGATCTTGTGAGTTTGCCAGAAAACACCAGTCAAAGCGAGTTGATCGCCGTGATCGGGCAGGCAAACCTCGACCCCTCCGTTCATGGTATCATGATCCAGAAACCTTTGCCCAAGCATATCGATGACACTGAGATTGGTTTGGCGGTTTCCCCGGCCAAGGATATTGACAGCCTCAACCCGTTGAACCTTGGAAAAATCCTGCTCCAGATGGATGGCTTTCTTCCCTGCACTGCGTTGGCTGTGTTATGTGTGCTAAAGCACTATCAGATTCCCGTAACCGGCAGGCATGTTGTGATTATTGGGCGCAGCGCCATAGTTGGCAAGCCTCTTGCCAATATGCTGCTCTGGAAAAGCGATATTGCCAATGCCAGCGTTACCGTTTGCCACAGCCGCAGCCAAAACCTACCCGAGTTGGTCAGATCCGCAGATATTGTGGTCGCGGCGGTGGGAAAACCTGGCTTTGTTAATGCTGACATGATTAAAGAGAATTCCATTCTAATCGATGTGGGGATAAACGAAGTTACAGATTCCGAAGGGAATGCCGTCTATGTTGGCGACATTGACTATAATTCATGCCATGGCAAGTCTTTGGCCATCACGCCTGTCCCCGGGGGGATAGGCACGGTAACCAGTTCTCTGCTGCTTTTAAATCTGGTCAGAGCCTCTCTGCTATGCGCTGGCCTCAACAAATCTATTGACGAATTATTAGCTCTCATTTTTAGTGTAAAATAATATAAACAGACTCACTGATGTATTCTGGGAGGAACGATGAAACGTAAGAGTATCACGCTCTTAACAATTCTAATAGCCACGGGGCTTGCCCTCTTGCTTCTCTCCGGTTGCGGAAAATCTGGCAATAGGTTTGCCAACCAGGCTCCAACAATTAAAATTACTTCGTATGAAGGTGCTGACGATAGTGACCTTCTCTCTCCTTATGCGGATTCACTATTTGCTTTCCAGCAAAAGATCTATTGGCACGCCACAGACCAGGATGGAGTGATCACTGGCTTTGCCTACCGGGTTTCCCGTGTTTATCGCGATAACTCAGGCTCCATAACCAGAATCGTGCCAATAGCCACTCCTGGCAACGACAGCATAGACGATGGTCAGCTCACTCCCAGCAACGTCTTGGAAACACTTGGTACGGGTTGGGTTTTACATACTTCCGGGGACAACCCTACCCAATCCATCTGGACCACTCAAAAGTATGCCACGATCAACTTCCCCGCCGCCGACACACTGGGCAATCCAGAGGTAATAGAAAGCTTGTTTGAAGTGATTGCCATAGACAACAGGGGAGATATCACCAAGGTTGATCCCCGCTATAGCAATCCTCCCCGTAGCGAAGCGTGGCGCTCTTTCAATGCGCAATCCGATCCACCCACTTGCACTGTCTCCACCACCAAAGGGAATCCTAATGGTGGACAAGTTGGCGCTGGCTTGCGTCTCATGTTTTCCATGAAGAGTAGCGATCCATTCATCGATTCGATTCCCTCCAAGTATATGTTTGCCATTGTAAAATCGGATACAACCGGCGTGCATAATAGCACTCAGGATATTGTCTGGCACGATACATCCATCTCTTTAAACGACAACAAGATCGAAGAATTCCTTCTTACCAAGCATACTAATCCGCCCCTTACATACGATTTTAATGACGGGGGCACGGTACTTCAAACAAAAACCAAAATCTACGCGGTTGCTTATGATATGGCCGGAGTTGCTTCTGCCGTTCGTGATTCCATATACTTCGCGGTTAAACCCGGTTTCCGTCCCTTTACAAAAACCTACCATCAAAGAATTTACGCTTTGGGCGATTATCACTATATAGATTACGCAGACGGCGAGACTTCCGAGATATTGCCCTTTACCATTATTGGTGGTGTCCAGCGCTTTGCCACCTTTTTCTATGTTGATTCCGACAATAAGAACAACACGGTGCATAGCCAGAATCTAAAAGTTTGGTTACGCTGGGGCTGGAGAGGAGAATATGGAACAATCAGATCCGGTGCAGGTGGAAGTTCGGTAATCGAATACACCGACAATCCCTTTGATAAGAAATTGGATGCGGTCTTGGATAGGGCAACCGACAAAAACTATTTTAGTGAGATAACCCATTTTCACTTACGCTTGGACGGCCAACCTTACAATTATGCGCCACTCGCGGGGGATGAAACAGCCCATGTTACCGATCCCAATGGAGATAGATGGCTGAGAATCCCAATCAATTCTCCCCTTGGGCAAACCCTTGTGCTCACTTCACTTCAGCCTGGCATGCACACTTTCCAGGTGCGTTGTGAAGACTTACAGGGCGAGGTCGATCCCCAGCCTGCAGAGTTTACCTTCAATGTGGCTCAATATATACCACCAGCCTCAAGAAACGGTATCCTGATAATTGATGATGACGAACATCATGATGTTTATGCTCCGGACGCCATTATCCAAGCCAAGTATGAGTCTATGCTGGCTGACTATTCGGGACCGAAAGTATTTAAGAAAAGGCACTATGGTAGTGGTGCTGTGCAAGACGACGAATTCCATACGGACAAACGCTACCGGCAGCTTTCGCCCTCTGAGCTGATGAAATACAAGCTGGTGATCTATCATAATGACAACCCAGACAAGAGCGGAGAATTAAAACTGGAGAACGATGGTATAACGCAGTATCTTGCAGCCGGGGGAAATATGCTGATATCGCACACCAACAAGCTATCCTCGGTGTTGACAGCGTTCTCTTCCGTTGCTCAAAGAACATTCCTGCACTACATGAACGTGCCCTACAGAAACGACTCTTCCTTGTTCATAAGCGGCGGTCTGACAGTAAGACCTTTCTTCCAGACTGCTGTAGGTCAAAATGTAAACTCCGTTCCTTTCCCCGATATCAATCTGCAATTCAACGCTAATGGTGTCGGAGAGCCCAGCTTCAATTCCATTGTGGAGGGAAGGGATGGCCTTTCCGCGGTTACCTATTTCCCCTTGATGGATGATCATGATTACGAGAGTTACGCGGCAAACGTCATCTATAGGATGAGGATTAAAAATGTGGGAGCGGATTCATATTCGCCAGCCAATGAGACAGAATACGACAAGTATAATAACAGAGCAGTGGGATTCAGGAAGGTGAATCCCAACGGAGCTCATTGTTACCTGCTTGGTTTCCCGCTCTCCTACATGCGTGAAGCCGATGCCAGAGCTTTTATAAACAGAGTGATATCGGATTGTTCGTTATAGAGTAATCCTGACTAACATAATAGGCTCTCCTACCACGGAGAGCCTTTTTTCATTTGAGGCGGAAAGCTTGGCCTCATAAGCAAGTTGAGGTTAAGCCTATATCTTCCTGGGGTCATCCTTAACCTGGTGAGGGATGACCTAAGGATGATGGCGGCAGAATTTGCGGGTGCAAAGGAAAAAGGCGTGAAGCGAAAACAGGTAAGCAATCGTACTATGCTTTCATAAACCCTTAGGATCGAGTTTTAACTTGACAAAAAAGTCTTTCCAGGATTCCATAGTAGAAAGGATAAATTCCGCATCTCCGACGGTTCTTTGTTATATATCCAAATGCCAAGTGACATTCTTGAGAAAACGCCGCCGGATAGCGAAATAGCATGAGAGGTTTTAGATGCCCCATAAGAAAAAGTTTGAAGTTAAACTGGACCCGATACTGCCCCCTGATCCGGTCTTTGAGCCTAATATCCGCAGAGCACCCCATAGAGGGCTTAATCTCACAAAAAAAGAAATCGCCTTAGCGGTCAAGAACGCACTGCGCTATGTGCCCCATGAACTCCACGCGAAGCTTGCCCCGGAGTTTTTGGATGAGCTGTTGAACCATGGGCGTATCTATGGATACCGCTACCGCCCCCAGGGAAGGATCAAAGGATTGCCCCTGGACAGGTATAAAGGAATCACATCCGCCAAAGCGTTGCAGGTGATGATAGACAACAACCTGGATTTCGATGTCGCCCTCTATCCCTATGAGCTTGTCACTTACGGCGAAACCGGGCAGGTCTGCCAAAACTGGATGCAATACCGCCTGATCAAAAAATATCTGGAAGTGATGACGGAAGACCAGACTCTGGTTGTCCAGTCCGGCCATCCCCTGGGTCTTTTCCCTTCCCGTCCCGAGGCTCCGCGCGTGATTTCCACCAACGGTCTGGTGATCGGGAACTGGGACAATCCGGAGGAATTCAAGCGGCTGACCGCATTGGGAGTTGCCAATTACGGGCAGATGACTGCCGGGGGCTGGATGTATATAGGACCTCAAGGAATCGTTCACGGAACCTATATCACCCTGCTCAACGCGGGCAGGAAATACCTTGGCATACCTGCTGACAAAGATCTGAGCGGAATCCTGTATATCTCTTCCGGCTTGGGCGGCATGAGCGGGGCTCAGTCTAAAGCGGTGGAAATAGCAGGCGGGATCGGCGTCATCGCCGAGGTTGACTACAGCCGCATCGAAACCAGGCACAGCCAGGGTTGGGTCACCAAAGTCTCCAGCGACCTCCCGGAAATCTTCCATTGGGTCGATGAACACCGCAGGAGCGGCAAACCCATCTCCATTGCCTATTACGGCAATATAGTCGATCTTTTGGAATACGTGGACACCCACAACCTGAAAGCAGAACTGATATCAGACCAGACCTCCTGCCATGCCGTTTATGAAGGAGGCTACACCCCAGCAGGTTTAAGCTTTGAAGAAGGCAGGCAATTGCTTTCGACCGACACCGATGCCTTCCGCAAGAAAGTCGATGAATCTCTCCAGCGCCACTTCAGGGTTATCTCTCGCCTCAGCGCGAAAGGTTCAAAGTTTTGGGACTATGGAAACAGCTTCCTGGCATCGGTCTTCGATTCCGGCGAACACAGCGTCGCCAGAAACGGAATCAACACCAGCGAAGGATTCATCTTCCCCTCTTATGTGGAGGACATCATGGGCCCCATCTGCTTCGATTTTGGTTATGGCCCCTTTCGCTGGGTTTGCCTGAGCGGAAAGGACGAAGACCTGAGAGCTACAGACCAGGCAGCCGCCGAATTGATAGATCCCAACCGCAACGCGATGGACAGGGACAATTACCACTGGATCGTGAACGCGGAAGAAAACAAACTTGTAGTCGGCAGCAAAGCCCGCATCCTCTATGCTGACGAAATGGGCAGAGTCAATATCGCCCTCAGATTCAACCAACTGGTGAGGGAAGGTAAGATAGGCCCGGTGATGTTGGGCCGCGACCATCACGACACATCGGGCACTGACTCCCCCTTCAGGGAAACCGCCAATATCCGGGACGGCAGCAACGTGATGGCAGATATGGCCACCCATTGCTTTGGCGGAAACATCGCCAGAGGCATGACCCTGGTGGTGCTTTCCAACGGCGGTGGAGTTGGCATCGGCCGCGCCATCAACGGCGGTAACGGAATCGTCCTGGATGGCAGCGCCAGAATGGATGAAGTGGTCAGATCAGGCCTTTCCTGGGATGTGATGGGAGGAGTCGGCAGGCGCGGCTGGGCCCGCAATCCCAACGCTATCCAAACCGTCCAGGCCTGGAACGAAGCCCACCCAACGGAAGGACATATCACTGTTCCCAGCCCGGTGGATGACGAGCAGATCGAAGCCCTGGTCGGTGAAAATCTTGTCAGGCACAAGGCAGGCAGATGAGCAGCATGCTTAACAACTTCAACAAGCTGATGAAGGCCCACTCCATCCCTGAAAGCGTGATCCGCACCTTTGGCTCTTATTATAAGCTCCTTGAAAGCGGCGCCAGCGGCCAGATACAGGGTTCAGAGATCAAGGCCCCTTCGCCGGAAAACCTGATCGACTACAGCGAGGTCAACTCATTCAGGAATCAAGGTATCCTGAAAAACATCGTGGTGATCAAGCTTAACGGCGGATTGGGCACAAGCATGGGCCTCAGCGCGGCCAAAAGCCTGCTTCCCGTGAAAGGCAACATGAACTTTCTGGATATCATCACGAGGCAGGTGCTTTCCCTGCGGGCAGGTTCCGGCTATGAGGTGCTGTTGATGTTTATGAACAGCTACAACACGGAAGAGGACACACTCAGCTATCTAAACAGGTATCCTGACCTGGGGCGCCAGAAACTGCCCCTGTCGTTTTTGCAGAACAGATTCCCCCGCATCCGGCAGGACAATCTGAAGCCCTATGAAAACGAAAACGAAGCCAAGATGTGGAATCCTCCCGGCCACGGTGACATCTACGCCGCCCTGAACACCTCCGGATTGCTGGACAGGCTGATAGAAAGCGGCTACCGCTATGCCTTTATCTCAAACTCTGACAACCTGGGAGCCACAGTGGATACAGGAATTCCCGCCTTTATGGAGGAAAAAGGTATCCAGTTCCTGATCGAGGTTTGCGAACGCACCGCTGCAGACAGGAAAGGTGGGCATCTCAGTGAAGACCTGAACGGACGGCTTCTGCTGCGCGAAGTGGCACAGTGCCCCGCCGACGAGCTTGCCGAGTTCCAGAACATCGAATATTATAAATATTTCAACACCAACAATATATGGGTCGATCTCCAGGCCCTGCAGTGGAATCTGATCGCCGAGGAAGGGGTCATGATCCTGCCTTTGATAGTGAATCCCAAGGTGGTGGATGGAACTCCCGTCTATCAACTGGAAACAGCCATGGGAGCCGCCATCAATGTCTTTAACAACTCCAAGGCTTTGGTGGTGCCCCGCAGCCGCTTCGCGCCCGTTAAGAAAAACACTGACCTGCTAGCCATCTGGTCTGACGCCTACGAGTTGAACGACCAGTACCAGGTAGTCCTCAAACGCGGTTTGGATGTGCCACCCCTGATCGAGCTCGATGAACGTTATTACGGCAAGATCGACCAGTTGCTCGAGCGGTTCAAAGATGGCATTCCCTCGCTGGCCGGATGCAAGTCTTTCAAGGTTACCGGAGATGTTAGCTTTGGCGAGGATGTGATCTGCGAAGGCGAGGTCAGCATCACATCCAGCCAGCCAGTGCATATCAAGAGCAAGCTGATCACTCAGCATCTGAATCTGGATTCATAGGAGGAGCGCTGATGGTTTCCAAAGCGGCAAAGATCAGGCTGGGCCTGTTTCTTAGCGTAGGCATATCGATCCTTGTACTGTTTTTCATTGTGGTAGCCGGAAGGCACCTGATGCAAAGCCAGGACATCTACTTCATAGAGTTTGAAAACTACTCTGTGACTGGACTCCATGTGGGTGGAACAGTCAATTACAACGGAATACCGGTTGGCAGGGTCGAGGAAATCAAGATAAAGCCTAACGATGTCACCAAAGTGGTTCTCAAAGTTGGACTCGATAAAGGCACTCCCATCAAGTCAGACAGCGAAGCCATCCTCATCTGGGTAGGCATAACGGGAGTGAAAGCTGTGGAAATCAGGGGAGGCAACAACCAGGCAGCCGATCTTAAGCCCAAAAGCTTCATTCGCAGGGGAGTTTCATCGCTGGACGACATCTCCACCAGGGCGCTAACAATCGCTGAAAAGATCGATGTCATTGCCACCAACATCAGTTCCATGACCAATCCCGAAAACCAAGCCAATCTCGCTGGCATCCTTGGAAAAACGAACTCGATCCTGGCAGCCACGGAAACCGATCTTGCCTCCACACTGCAAAGCCTCAGCGTCCTGGCAGCTAACGCTGCGGAGATGAGCCGCAAGCTGAACAGCTCACTGGACAGAGTCAACAATGTCCTGACCTCGGCTGAACTGGATTCCCTGGTAGCCAACATCAACAGCATATCAGCCCAATTGAAAGAGGCCGACATCCAAAACCTGATTGGCCAGTTAAGCGAGACAACCAGCAAAACGGGAAGTATGGTCTCCAACGTCGATCGGCTGCTTATCAGCAACAGGGCCAACTTGACCGAGATCCTGGAATCTCTGCGGGAAGCGAGTGAAAACCTCAACGAATTTTCCCGCCAGATCGCCGACCAGCCTTCCATTATTTTGAGGGGTAACAGATGAAGCGCAACCAGCTAAAAACTCGCCTGAATTGCATCCTGATGCTGCTCTTTGGCACGTTATTGTTCCTGGGCGGATGCTTGCACAAAGTGGACAGAACGGTCACCAATTACTATGTGCTGGACTATCTTCCCGCCACAGAAAACGATCAGCTCAGGCTGACCAAGCCCTTTCCAAAGAACATTGAAGTCCTTGACGCCACCATCGACCGCACCTATTCGCGCAATCAACTGGTCGTAAAGGACAGCTTTACCAGGGTCAGATACCTGCCTTTCGACATCTGGGCAAACAGGCTCAGCGACGCGATTCCCAATCTGGTGGCCCAACGCTTGCGCGCCTACAACATTTTCCGCCGGGTAAACCGCGATGCCGCCGAGGCTGCTCCGGATTACTACCTGCAAATGAATATCCTCAACGTGGAAAAGATCGAAGGCCAACGTCCCAAAGCCCATTTACGCCTGGAGTTCCTGTTGCAGGATGCCAAATCGCAGAGCGTTTTACTCTCCTATAAACCAGAACGCTATTCAGAGCTGCCGGACAATAGCACCGTCTATCTGGTGCAAACTTACAATGTGATGCTGATGCAGGAAACCGATATCTTCGCCGCAAAGTGCAGGTTGTTTCTGGAAGGCAAGGACGAAGAGAATGATCTGACCCCCGAAAAGCAGGGCCACCTGCAAAACTTCGTTTACACCGCTGCTTCCGAAGCCGCTGCCGAAACTGCCGGCGGTGAATTGCTTTTACCTCTGCTTTCCAACCAAAACACTGTAATACGTTACACTGTGGAACAGATGAACACAGACGGGGATATCGTCAACCGCCAGGAAGCTGAATTCGGTAAGGAACTACCTCTCGAACCAGGAAACTATCTGATCACTATCGGCGAAAACCAGGAGATACAAATCCCGACTGAGATCAAACCCCGCATGCGCACCGTGGTGAGCGGGCAATGGTCGGAACTGGTGGTCAAGATCATGGACCAGAGCCAGACAAGGGTGCGCCTGTCCTATGACCTGTGGATCAAGGACGCTGACGAATACGATTACTATCTTTATGGTTCGGACACCAGTATTGGCGATGAAGACCTGGGACAACCCGACAAGGTTTGGATTCTGAAGCCTGGCACTTACATGATCAAGCTGGGTGGTTTCTGGAACGACTTCAAGGACTTCACCACGGTCAACATCAACCCTGGCCAGAACGAGATCCTAACTGTAGTGGTGGATCCATCCGGAGAAGGCAACTTCATGATTGGAGCAGGCATCCTGGGCGAAGACCCCCTCTTCAAAGACCAGCCCTTGGTCCACAAAGGTGCCATCCACGGCAACATCAACCTCAATACCCGCAACAGCGACGATCAAAAGGAAGCCGAGTATAACCTGAACATTATCGGCCAGCTGGAAAACAATCTGGACCTGACATTTCCTTACAGGCATTACACCGCACGCAGTATCTACGACCTGGGTATGAGCCACGGAACAGGCAGAGACCTGCAAATCAGCACAGATTCCTATTCTCTCAAGAATGTTATGCTTTTCACCCCTTGGGAAGCCAGAGAAAAGCTGAAAGACTTTTCTTTCTATGGCCGGGTAGATCTGAAAACGCACTTTTTTGACGAGACCCGCAAATTTGACGATCCCAAAAACCTGCTTGTCCTTTCTCACCAAAGCGACACCCTGCAGGTGCTCACCAATGCCGACCAGCTTAAGACCAAACATGCCTTGTTCCCCATGAACCTCAAGGAGGGACTGGGCATCACCTACCGCTGGGTGATGAACCCCAAGGTCGCTCTCAGCCTGCGTGGTGGCTATGGCTGGCAGCAGGAATTCAATCGCGACAGCTATAACTTTGTGGAACGGACTTTAGTGGATTCACTCTACTATGACATGTATATGGAAGGCTCTGACAAAAACGACCATGGTCTGGAGAGCACCCTCATCCTCTCAGCCCTCAACCTGATGCGCTTTTTGAACGTCAATTCCACTTTTGAGGTTTTTGTCCCCATGAATCGCGACCAGATCCGTCCCCGTTTTGAAAGTGAGAGCCGCTTCAACATCCGCATCTACCGCAACGTCTCTCTGGATCTGAAACTCACAGCCGCTTATGAACGCAAGGACGAGCGGGCTCGCCAGGATTGGATCGTTTACGGCCTGGATTCGTTTTTGCGCATTTCGCTCTATTATTGATATGCTTAAACACAGTTTCCACGAAGGACTGTTGCGCATCGAAGGCTCTTTGGTGGCACAGGAAATTCCCTCCCTCCATTCCGAGTTGGAAGCTGCGTTGAAGAGCAAAGACAGCTTCAATATCGACCTCTCCGGCCTTACCGGGATCGACAGCGCCGGCGTGGCCTTTTTGGAAGAGCTAACCCTGAAAGCCGCCCCAAAAGGAGCCCTGATCATACATCCTCCTTCCGCAGAGGTCCAATCTGTGATGGACACCTTTCGTTCCCTCGATCTTCCCACCGTTGAACCCCGACCCAAACAGGGATTTCTGGAAAGCGCAGGCGAAAATCTGCTTATCCGTCTGGACAGCTTCAAAAACGCCATCATGACCGCTTCGGAAGTGGTCTGGTGGTCCATAATTGGAATCTTCGACCGCAGCGGACAGCGCAAATATTCAATAGTTCAACATGGCCTCGTACTGGGCTTCAATGCCATGCCGATCATCGCTCTGATGTCATTCATCATTGGCTTTATCCTGTCTCTGCAATCTGCGGTGCAACTGCGCATCTATGGGGCGAACATCTTTCTGGCCGACCTACTTGCCGTAACCATGGTACGCGAGATGGGGCCCTTGATCACGGCGATCCTGGTGGCTGGGCGCAGCGGTTCCGCAATCGCCTCCGAGATCGCGAGCATGAATGTGTCGGAAGAACTGGACGCCCTGCGCATGATGGCACTCGATCCCGTTCGTTTTGTGGTGGTGCCAAAGTTTCATGCCATAACACTGGTCATGCCCGTATTGGTGTTGCTTGCCATCATAGCCGGCGAGATTGGCGGGGCGGTGATCGCTTTTGGCTACCTGGATCTGAGCGTGAGCACCTTTTTAAGTCGTTCATTCAATATTCTAACCCTTAAAGACCTGATCATCACCTTTACCAAGAGCACCGTCTTTGCGTGGCTCATCGTGATAATCGGTGCCCATTATGGTTTCCAGACCACAGGCGGAGCAGAAGGAGTGGGTAAAGCCACCACCGCCTCTGTGGTTTCCTCCATCTTTGCCATTGTGATTGCCGATTCCCTGTTCAGCCTTCTCTATATATGAAAAACAGCAAACCCATGATCAGCGTGCGCGGCCTGGAAGCCAGATATGGCGAAAAGGTGATCCTCAGCGATATCGATCTGGACATCTTCCCGGGCCAGCTAACGGTTATTTTGGGAAGCAGCGGCTGCGGGAAAACCACAATGCTCAAAGCCATCACCCGTCTTGTCGAACCTACCAAAGGCAGCATTAAATACTGGGGCGAAGAGATCACCCAGATGGACGAAAACCACTTTCAGAAAGTGCTCAAGCAGGTGGGAATGCTCTTTCAGGGAGGAGCGCTGCTCAACTCCCTCAATGTCTTTGAAAACATCGCGATCCCGCTTGAGCAGCACACGCACCTCTTTCCCGCCCTCATCGAGCGGATCATCCGCGTCAAATTATCCCTGGTAAAATTGGGCGACGTTATGCATCTGATGCCATCCGAACTTTCCGGGGGCATGAAAAAGCGTGTGGCTTTGGCCAGGGCGATAGTGCTGGATCCCAAGATCCTCTTTTGCGACGAGCCTTCCGCCGGTATCGACCCCCTCACCTCCTCGCATCTTGATGAATTGCTGTTGGAGCTAAAGCGCAAACTGAACATGACCATCGTGGTCGTGACCCACGAGCTTGCCTCTATCCACCGCATCGCAGACCGTATCATCTTCCTGGAAAACGGGCGGCTAATCTTCCAGGGCGACCTCGCCTCTGCCAAGCAAGCGCATGTCCCGTCCATAGACACTTTCTTCCGCTCCGGGCGTTATGATTGAACCCCGCTTTTTCATTATCGCCGCCCTCGACCGCAACGGTATAATCGGCAAGGATGGGTGCATGCCATGGCATATCCGGGAAGACCTTGCCTGGTTTAAAAAACAGACCTTGGGCCATAAGGTGATCATGGGTAGAAAGACCTGGCTTTCGTTGGGCAAAGCACTTGTGGGGCGCGAAAACATTGTTTTAAGCCGCGATCCCGCCTTCTCCCCATCCGAAGCTATAGCGATAAGAGATTTTGCTGATTTGATTGCTTTTTGCGGGTCAGAAGAATGTTTTGTGATTGGCGGCGAACAGATCTTCCGTCTCTTCCTTGATCGCGCTTCCCGCCTCTATTTAACAACGATTAAAGCCGAGTTCGAGGGTGACACCCGCTTTCCGGCTATAGATAGAAACGACTGGAGGCTGATTTATCGACGATACCTGCGCTCCCAACAGGGTTACAAGCTACGGTTCACCATCAGCGAGCGCATCTCGAGATAAAGCTGCATTCCTGAACCTCCTCAAACCAACTGATACAAAAAACAACAGATATTCACTGCCAGTGGTTTTGGAATGTGTAGTGGGGGAGAACAGATTCCCTGAAAGACGCATTTAAGATATTTTCCTCATTCCCTGACACTGTATTGAACGCCCGTTGATGTCCGATCGATTAACGGCTGGGCGATTGGTCGGCGATCAATTAGTGATCAATTAGTGGTAAATGGGTCATGAGTGTATGAGAGCCATCCTTAAATACAAGGATTATACCGATAGGCCAAAAACAGGGATCATTTTGCCCCTTGGCTGGTAAGGAGCTTTATTTCTGGGGTGGCAATGGATGTTCAAGACCGGATAAACAGGCATACAAAAGTCAACTGAGAATTATTTCTACCCTCTTTTGGGTGGTATTTGCAAAAATCAAGCTTGACAAATATCTTAAAGTCCGGTATAAGTGTAATTGGTTGCCTTTAGTCCGGCACCTGCCACCCAAGCTGTCCTGGGCGGCGCGTAAAATAATTATAGGTTCACCAAGAAACACAACTGACATTAAACAGATTAGGAACAAGCAAAACTACTTATTCAGGATGGAGGATCTTTATGAAAAAGATCGTTTGCTTGGGCATTTTTCTTCTGCTAATGGGACTGTTGCTTATGGTTTGGCCGCAAACAGGCTTGCAGGCCAGCGTCAGGGGGATAGCCTCCCCCACAACTGGTGGTCAGGAATCCCTTGACGGGCACCCCGCTTTCGCCACCGACCGCATCAAAATCAAATTGACTTCTTCAGCCAAAGGCAGGGCAGACCTGCCCCAGGACATCAACACCGAAAAAAGCATATTCGGCATTTCCAGCCTGGACAGGACCATGCGGCGCAACGGGGCTTACAAGATCAAGCGCGCCCATCGCCGGGTGAATGACCTGGATTGGGAACAGACCACGGGTTTCGACCGCTGGTTCATCATCATGCTGGACGGCAGCACGGATGTGCATACGGCTCTGGCTGACTTTCTGACCGACCCCGAGGTCGAGGATGCCGATCTGGAATATTTTGCTTACCCGCAAGCCATTCCCAACGATCCCTATTATGGCTACAACTGGGGCCACAACAACACAGGACAGTTCCCTTCCTGGGTATCTGGCTCCGGCTACACCGGCCCGACAGTCGGCACACCCGGATTCGATACCCACGCGGAAGAGGCCTGGAATCACGGATATGGAAACTCCAGCATCGTGATCGCGATCATAGACTCCGGAGTGGATACCAGCCATCCCGACCTCACTCTGGTGGCGGGATACGATTACGGCAGCGGCGACAGCAACCCCATGGACGACGCCTACGAAGCCGGGCATGGCACGCTCTGCGCGGGAGTCGCGGCTGCCAAAGCCAACAACAGCCTTGGCGTGGTGGGCAGCGCCGGAGGCTGCAGCGTTATGCCGTTAAAAGTGGCTGCTGCGAATGGTAGCATGACAGATACATCCATCGCCAATGCCATTACCCACGCCGCGGACAACAACGCGGATGTTATCAGCCTGAGCTTGGGAATCAATGGAGTAACTACAAACTCAGCAATGGATCCAGCCTTGAGCTACGCATATAATACCAAGGGAGTGGTTATTTTCGCTGCCGCTGGTAACTACTATGACCCAGCGTATGTGTCCGGGAACACGACCCAGAATGCCATCAGCTATCCAGCCAACAGCCAATATGTGATCAGCGTGGGCGCCGCCGCTCCGTCCGGTGAAAGAAAGAGCTTCACCTCCTCTGACGGAGTTGTTTATTACGGTTCCTGCTACGGCTCAACTACCCAGGATGACCCGCTGGCCATAGACATCATGGCTCCCACAGAACTTCCCTCCACGGACATCCAGGGTTCTGCCGGATGGTCAAGCGGCAACTACCACTTATATTTTGGCGGCACCTCCTGCGCCTGCCCCTATGCCGCCGGCGCCGCAGCTCTGCTGCTCTCGATAGACCCGACCCTGACCCCGGCACAGATTAGAAGCATCCTCACCAGCACTGCCACGGACATGACCGTCGGCGCGTCAGTGGGCTGGGACCGCTACACCGGATACGGGCTGATAAACATGGAAGCTGCCCTGAACACTTTGAGTCCGGTGACCATAGACGATCCCACCGCTTTCACCGCCACAGCGGTAAGCACCACCCAGATCGACCTGTCCTGGACCAAAAACGCCGCCAATGACAACGTGCTGCTGGCATGGAGCGCCACCGGAACTTTCGGCACCCCAACCGCGGGCACCTCATATTCAGCCGGAAACAGCATCCCCGGCGGAGGCACCGTCCTCTACAACGGAGCCCTAACCAGCTACAGCCACACGGGACGCTCGCCCTACACCACCTATTATTACAAGGCCTGGTCCGTGGGCGACGCCAAGGCCGTGGCATATTCCCCCGGTGTGACCGCGCAGGCCACCACCCTTGCCGATGGAACCGAGCGCATCACCTTCTTCGAGGAAAACTGGGACGGCAACCTCAATGAATGGTACATTGACCAGGATAATCAGGCCAACTTCTGGACCATTGCCAACGCCACTTACAATAGTGCCTCTTACAGCGCCTACATCACCAATGGCACGACGTTAGCTAACACGTATGTCAATACAACTTCTGTTTCCCATCTTTTCGCTCCAATCTATTTCCCTCCCGGAAACAGCTACCAGTTAAGCTTCGCCTGGAAATCCAACGGACAGGCTACTTACGATGTATTGGAAGTATTTCTGGTGAATCTGGATCTGGGAATCTATCCCACGGCTGGTACGGCTTTCAACCCAGCCTACCGCGTTGGCGGCCCCTATAGCGGAAGGACCACCTGGCAGACGCCCACCGTCAATTTGAACAACAACGTCTCCGATACCGTCCAGTTGCTGATCTTCTCCTGGAAGAACAATAACTCGACTGCAAACCAACCCCCCGCGGCAGTGGATGACATCAGCATCTCCGGCATCCTGCCCACTCCTGTGATGGGATTTGCCGACACCAGCTATAATTATGGCCTGGCCTTCAAAGGAGGCAGCAACTGCACTCCGCATGAGTTTGTGGTGGGCAACATCGGCGGCTCCACCCTGACGATAAACTCCGGCGGGGTTACAATGGCAGGTGTTGACTCTGGCCAATTCACCATTATCGACACCAATACCTATCCCATCAACCTCACCCATGGCCAGACAGCGTCCTGGACAGTCAAATTTGATCCCCAGGCCAGCACCCCCTACGGCGAGAAGACCGCCAGCCTGCAGATTGTTGACAACGCCGCCAAAGGAGCCGCTGGCAACGCTTTACCGGATACCGGTTCCGCCCTGTCCGGCGCCACCAGGATTGGTAGATCCCACCCTGAAGGAAATATGGTGGCAGACAGCCGCGTCCGCGTCCTGATGCCAGCATCGACAGGCAAAGCGGTGAACACCATCTCGCCTTTGCGTGGCTTTGCGGTGCAAGAGGTCTATGAGGACTACTTTGAAAGCTATACCCACCTCAGCGGGACACTTGCTCCCTGGACTCAGTATGACGGAGACAACAATCCAACTTACGGCCTTCAATCAGATGGCGTAACTATAATCGGTTCATATACGGGTTCTTTTAAATGTGCGGATTATAGCAGTTTTTCACCAGCACCCAGCAGCGATTGGATGGCTTACGGCGGAAACAAGTATGCAGGGTGTGCAAGAGCGAACCCTGGCCCGAATAACGACTGGCTGATCTCGCCCGCCCTGAACTTTGGTGATTCGCCCCGGATCAGCTTCTTTGCAAAATCCCTGGCAACCAACTACTATCCGGAAGACTTCAATGTCCTGTATTCCACAACAGGAAACAGCTACACGGACTTTGCCGGAAACTATCTGAACAGCACCCAACCTCAGACCGTCGGTCTGGACTGGACCCTGTTCGAGTATGAATTGCCGGCTGTCTGCGCCAATACAACCACGTACATAGCAATCCAGTGTGTATCACAAGATTTCTGGCTGATGGTGGATGATTTTGTGGCGGGAGACTTCTACCAGGCGCAGACCCCCGTCGAACTCTCCTCTTTCACCGCCTCGTATACCGTGGACAACAACGTGAGCCTCACCTGGGTAACCCAATCCGAGACAGGCGTGCAAGGCTTCTACATCCTGCGCAACACCCAGGAGGATTTGGCCCAGGCAGCCGTGATCAGCCCGCTCATAGGCGCAACCAACACCTCCCAGCAGCAGGTCTATTCCTATACGGACAGAGATCTGTATGAGGACGGCACCTACTACTACTGGCTGCAAAACTCCGACATGGACGGCAGCAGCAACTTCAACGGGCCGGTGAGCATCGCATACAGCGTCCAGGGCAGCACCACGCCCCAGATTCCCCTTGTGACGGAGCTGAAATCGGTATTCCCCAACCCCTTCAATCCGAGCGCATACATACCCTATAGCATCGGCAAAAACGAAGGCCCGGCTGACGTGAGCTTCCGCATCTACAACTCCCGCGGCCAGTTGGTCTTTAGCAAGGAGATAAACAATCAGCTTACGGGTAACCATCAAATCCAATGGCATGGCAAAGACAACAATGGCAACGCCTGCGGCACGGGGCTCTACTTCGTGCGCATGAATGTGGGCGGCAAGAGCTACACGCGCAAAGCTGTGCTGATGAAATAGAAACAAAACAAACGATCCTCTGATCCTACAGGACCCGGCAGCAGACCGGGTCCTTTTGCTTTATCCATATACGGATGGCTGTCCCCAAGCTGCGCTACAGCGAGAGCGTGTACGTCTGGCCCTCGCGTGCGCGAGGTAGCATAATCTATGTTTTCCTTAGGTCTTCCTTAACTTTTATAAGGAAGACCTAAGGATGATGGCGGCAAAACCTACAGTAGCATAGGAGGGAGCTATGAAGGGAAAACGGGATAATAAGCGGTTAATGTTATATGAGGCAAGTAAAGGAATACGTTGTTTGGAGCAAGCCAATTATCTGCTATCAGCAACCAATCCACTTTTAGTTTGAATGAGAGCTACGAAAAAACCCCGGCATAAGCCAGGGTCTTCGCAATTATGGTCGAAATCTCTTTACTTGACCGAGATGACCTCGACAACTTCGGGAATCTCTTCCTTGATGATTCGCTCAATACCAGCTTTAAGAGTCAGGGTTGCCATGGGGCATCCATTGCACGCGCCTTTGAGGCGCACTTCAACTACGTTGTCTTCCCGAACATTGACCAGTTCCACATCACCTCCGTCAGACTGGATGGAGGGGCGTATTTTGTCCAATATCGTTTCAATCTTTTGCTTATCAAGCATCGTCTCATTCCTTAGAGTGTTATTTATAGGATAAACTAATGAAAACAACGCGGAAAGCAAAACTTTCCGCGTATTTAACATCAGGGATGTTTCTTATTGAGCCAAGTCAACAGTCAGGGTGTTGCCGGAAGGATAGATGAGATTCATCTTGTCGCCGTCCATCGTAGCAACCTTAATGTTGTTGCCGTCATTGACAAGATACCAGGCCTGGGATTCCTCATCAAAGGAAAGCAATACGCTTTGACCCGCGTTCTTGCCGGTCAGCTCGTCGATCGCGATGTTATTTTTGGTGATGGTTATCTTGAAGCTCGCGTCATCGGTCTGGGCGTATTTGATAACTTCCTGACCTTCGTTCATAGACATCGGATTTGTGCCTGTCCAGAATTCTATGGTATTTAACACAAAGAAATCGGCTACGGCGGTAAACTCATAGGCCGGAATAAAGAGCAGTATCCAGAAGACTATGTTGTTGATGTATTTGTCACCCAGCGAACCATTCCATTGATACAGTTTGCGGGTTAGGGTGAAGTTGCCGTAGCAACTGAACAAGCTCACAGAGAGAAAGGCCGCGAGCACTAATAACAGGACAGTAGTTTTGAACTTTTTCATCGTTCCTCCATCGGTATTACTTCTGAATCACTTTTCTTGGCATCCGCTCTGACGGTCAAGTAATAAAATGCGGGAATGATGATCATGGTCAGGAATGAGGAGACGACCATGCCGCCAATCGAGACCACACCCATTGATTGGCGCATTTCGACGCCGGAAGCACCGATTCCGAGAGCCATGGGCAGCATTCCGATGATCACCGCCAGGGTACTCATCACTATCGGCTTGAGCTTCATTTCGGCAGCTTCGAGCAGGGCGTCGCGAGGGTGGGTGCCCTGTCTGCGCTTCATGTTGGCGTAATCCAGGAGCAGAATGGCGTTGTTGACCACAATCCCCACCAGCATAATGATGGAGAGCATGGATATGATGTTGAAACTGAAACCCGCGAGCAGTAGTGAAAAGATGACGCCGATCAATGCCAGGGGCACAGTCGCCATAATGAACAGAGGCTGCACAAAGCTTTCCAGAATCGCCGCCAGCAGCATGTAAGTAAGCAAAACCGCGAGGGCAAAGGTGCGGACCATATCATTGAGCGTGGAAGCCAGAACTTCCGCTTCGCCGCCCCATATAACCTTGTAGCCGTCTGGCAGCTTGTAATCTTCCAGCCTTTCGTTGATGCCGGAGATCACGTCTCCCAGGCGGGCTCCTTCAGCCACGTCGCCATTGAAGACGATGGACTTGGCGCGGTCGCGGTGGATGATTCTGTTGGTTGCGGGGGCAAAGCTGACGTCAGCGAGCTGAGAGAGCAGATAAGTTTGTCCCATCACGGCCACGCTGATGTTGCCGACCCGGTCAGGTGTGGAGAGTTCGGAATCGTCCAGCGAGATATTGATATCATACTGGTCTCCGCCTTCCTGATAATGGGTGGAAACCATTCCGGCCACTGCTCCGCGCAAGGCCAGGGCGAGATCGTAAACCGTGGCGCCGATGGCAGCCATTTGCTCGCGGCGGGGTTCGACCGTAATCTCGCTGCGCCCGGAGCGGGTGCTGGTATCCAGGTTGATGAGGCCGGGCGTATCCTTGATTCGCTCCGTTACCTCCGTTTTAAGCTGCTCCAGCCGCTCGTTGTCGATGCCCTGGAGGTAAAACTCGACCGGGGAACTGCCACCCATCATGAAGGTGGAGGCTGAAACCTTAATGCGGGCGTTGGGGATGTCCGCCAGTTCGCGGGTGAGCAGATCCGCCATCTCGCGGGAGCTGAGCTTGCGGTCATCGGCGTCCACCAGCTTGATGTCCGAAGCGGCGATGTTTGAACCGGTGTCGATGAATCCTGAGGAACCAATGTTGGTTATGATGTGCTTGATCTCTTTGTGTTTGCCGATGCGTTGGTGGATGTCCTCGTAAACCTTCGCGGTCTGATCCAGATTGTAGCCCTGGGGCAGTTCGACGTTGACCGTGATGTTGCCCATATCCATGACGGGCAACAGTTCCAGGCCAATTATGGGAACCAGAGCGAAGCTGACAATCAGCAGCAACACAGTGGCGCCAATCATCAGGATAGCGGTTCTTTTTGAACCGATCACTAAACTGAGGAACTTTTTGTAGCCCCGGGCAAACTTCCCAAACCAGCGGTCAAAGGCAAGTCCGAATTTGTTAGTCTTGACTGTTTGAGGGATTATCAATGAGGCCAGCATGGGGGTAATGGTGAAGGAAGTGACAAGGGAAAAGAGTGTGGCGATCGTCACCGTCACGGCAAATTCCACGAGGAACTGTCCAACCATGGAACGCATCGTGGCCAGGGGCAGAAAGACCACGATGTTGGTTAGTGTGCTTGCCAGCACGGCAATGGCAATCTCGGAAGTCCCTTTTTTTGATGCTTCGCGGCGGGAATTGCCCATTTCCTTGTGTCGGAATATATTCTCGATGACAACCACGGAGTTGGAAACCAGGATGCCGACCGCCGTGGAGATGCCTATCAGGGTCATCATATTGAAGCTGAAACCGGCTATCTGCATAAACATGAAGGAAGAAACGATCGAAATCGGCATGGACAGCGCAACTATCAGGGTGGAGCGCAGATCGTGCAGGAAGAGCAGCAGCACCAATCCGGTCAGGACTATGCCCATCCAGATGTTGCTGAAAGTGTCGTTGACAGTGGCTCGGATGAAGTCCGAATCGTCGCGGACCAGTTCCAGCTTGGCACCCTCGGGTAGTTCTTTTTGGATTTCCGGCAGTTCTTCATTCAGTTGCTTGGAGATGTCCACCATGTTTCCGTCGGAAGCGCTGGTTATCGAGATGCGGACGATGTTTTCCTCAAGGCGTTGCGCGGGTATGTTGTAATAAATGGCCCGGGAGGTAACGTCCTCGGCGCCGTCGGTGATGGTGGCGATGTCGCGCAGCTTCTTAATGCTGGTCATGGTGGGGATGTCCGCGTCCCCGATCTTGTCAACGCTGTCAAATTGTCCCTTGAAGCGCACGGAGTACTCCTGGGTTCCGCTCTTGATGCTTCCGGCAGGCATATCCATGTTTTGGGCGGCGAGGATTTGCATCAGTTGGGCCAGGGATATCTTGTTCTGAAAGACAGCCTGGTCGTTGAGGTCAACATTTATCTGGCGCTTATTGCCACCTGTAATTGTCACTTGGGCGACGCCTTCGATCTGGCCAAAGCGGTCTTTGAGCCTCTTGTCCGCGAGATGATAGAGAGCCTTGCCGTCCATTTTACCTGTGAGGATGATATCCATGAAGGGGTAGGCGTTGATGTTTATTTTTTGGATGACAGGCCGTTCAACGTCGCTTGGGAGTTCGCGGATTATCGCGTCGACCTGATCCTTGACCTCTTGATTGGCGATGTCGATGTCTTTTCCCATCTTGAAGGCCATCATGATGATGCTTGCGTTTTCCATCGAATAGGACTGGGTGTAGTCCACCTGGCTTACTGTAGCGATGGCGTCCTCGATCTTTTTGGTGATCTGGGTTTCAACTTCGCTGGGTCCGGCGCCGGGATACACTGTCTGGATAACCAGAAAGGGCATCTTCACATCCGGCATCTGGTTCAGAGGCATCTCAAAGTAAGCCAGGATGCCAAAGACCACAAAGACCAGCAAAGCCATGGTGACGAGCACCGGGCGTTCGACTGATATATTGGAAAGGAACATGGCCTGTGCCTCACTCAACCACGCGGATGAGCGCGTTTTCGCTCAAGAGGTTGATCCCTTCCGTGATCAGGACATCCCCCTCTTCCAGGCCGGATATGACTTCATGCTGGAGCTTGTTGTTCAAGCCCAGCCCGACCTCGCGGCGCACGGCGTGGTTATCTTTGTTTAACCATACATAGAACTTGTCATTCTCATTGGTAATATGGACGCGGTCCACAACGATGACATTGCTCTTGGTCATGGTTTTCAAGCTGATCTGGGCAACGGAGCCAAAGCTGATCTTTTTGCTGTAGCCGCCAAAGACGACGTCCACGCGCACAGCTTTGGTGTAGGGATCGAGGGCCATGGAGATCTGGCTGACTTTCCCGTTCAGGGTCTGATCCATCCATTTGGCTGTGGCAGGCGTGCCTACACGCAGCTTGGAGACATCGGTGTCGGGGATCATCAGAGTGGCTTTAAAGCCGTTTGTTGACGAAACAGTGAAAAGGTCCTGGCCTGGATAGGTGCGTTCCGCGGGATTGACCATGATCTTCGTGATTACCCCCGAGATGGGAGCGCGCACGTTGATCATCTTTTCCGCCGCTTCCAGATTTGCCTTGGCCACGTTGTAGCCGGTTTCCAGGTTATCCAGGTCCTGGCGAGCTATCGCGCCCTGGTTGAATAGGCGTTGCATGCGCTCATAGGCCTGTTTTTGGGCGTTGAAAGCCGCGGAAGCCTGAACATACTGGGCCGAGGGTGTGTTTTGAGGGAAAGTGACGATGATCTGGCCAGCCGTTACGCGGTCTCCCACCTTGGCTTTGATCGAGGTCACAATGTCGCTTACCATGGCTTGGGCGGTGGATTCTTCCCTTCCGCCCAGAGTCGCGCTGTAATTCAGTTCCTGGGTGAATGTCCCGGCTTCAACTGTCCTGACTCGCACCGGGATACCCTGTTCACGCTGGATCTGCTCCATGTTCTTGCCAACTTCGCCCTTTTTCCCGCAGGCCGAAAGTAGCAGAACTACGCAGACCAGGATAATGTATGTCTTTTTCATTTTGATCTCCCTTTATAAACTGATACCGATTGACCGCTGCAGGTTTTGGTTGGCAGAGATCACTTCGTAGATGGATTGAAAGTATTGCAGTTTGATGGCGGAAAGCATCGTCTGGGCGTCAAAAACCTCCAGTTGGATGCCAACCTGGTTCTCGTATCTGACCTGGGCGAGCACAAGGCTCCTTTCCGCAAGGCGGATGTTTTCTTCCTGGACACGGTAGTTTTCCAGGGCGTGTTGCAGTTTCTGATAGTCCTGTGTTATCTGTAAGCGGATCAAATCCTCATACTCGTTTTGCTGGAATCTGGCTTTGCGCCAGGCATGTTCCGCGTTCCTTCGCTTCGAGCTGTTAGACAGTCCTGTGAAAAGCGGAAGCTGCACACCGATGCCGATGCTGTAGCTGGTGCCAAAATCATCCTTTTCGATGGCAAACTCGTCAGCGGCGGTATAGAGGGAGGCGTTGGCCTGCAGAAAGACATTGGGCAGGTAGTTTCCCTTTTCCGCGTTCCACTTGATCCTTGCCACCTCGGTGGCGATATCTGCCAATTCGATCTCGAGCCTGTTTTCCAGGCCTTGCGCTTCAGCTTCTTCCAGGCTGAGCTGAAAGGGGGGAGGAAGCAGGAATTCGCCTTCGGGCACGGCATCCGGGCTGCCTATCTGTTTTTGGAAAGCGGAGAGCGCGAGCTCGTAGTTGTTCCGTGCCTGCAGTAGTTGAGGCTCCAGCTTGGCCACTTCCAGGCGGGCGCGCAGCAGGTCAAATTCCGATACCTGTCCTTCCGCATTGAAAGCCTCCATCCTGCTCAGATGGCGTCTGGCGGTGTCAAGGGCTTCCTGTTGGACGATTGTCAGCTTGTCCGCGAGCAGGCAGGCGTAGAAAAGCTGCGTTGTGGTGACCACCATTTCCTGATCTGCCAGCTGATATTGAAGTCTTTGGATCGAGCGGTAGCGGTCCACGGCACGGATGCCATTGACCAGTTTTCCGCCGAGGAACAGGACTTGGGAAAACTGAAGCTGGGCAGCGATTGAACCCTCATCGATCGGCGAACTCGGTAACATGCCATTGTAGATGCCGTTAACCACTCCAGCCAGGTAGTAATCGTTTCTCGTGGCAAGGGTATCGAGCCCCGCGGCAAAGTTCATCGCGGGGATTTTTGCAGAATCTGGCAGATAGGTCTTGGAAAGTGTGTAGCCTCCCACCAGGTTTAACTGGGGCAACAGGGTGCCTCGCACTTCGTTGTAGGTTTGATCCGCCATAAGGACATCTTCCTTGGCCATTAGCAGCTTGCGGTTGTTTTGGCGGGCAAGGCCGATGCTTTCCTCCAGGCTGATGGCGCCTATTTGCGCCAAAACGAGAGTTGCGAGGAAGCAGGTGATAATTCGTTTCATCAATCAACTCCTTTTGATGATGCCATATAAAATTAACTGAATAATCATCTCGTGATCTCGTTCGATCCGTGAAATCACGCGCTCTTTGTCAATGCAAGAATAGTTAACATCTGAAAGCATGAACCAATCGTTGATCAAGTCCACCAAGCGGTCAAAATCCACGCTTTTGTTGATCAGGCCTTCTTCCCTGCCAATGTTCAGAACAGAGAGCAAGACCGATTTCATCCTGCTCTGGTAAAGGCGTTTTTCTTCATGCAGGCGTTCTTGGTAGCTCATCGGGATATGAGCCATGCCTTCCAACAGAATGGGCATATTTGTAAATATGAAGCTCATGGGAAACCTGAAATACATCGTGAGTTTTTCCTCGAAACCAGAGCAGGATTGCAGGCGTTCATCGAGGATGTCGAAAAACTCTTCGGCTCTTTTGTTGACGGCGCTCAGAAACAGCTCTTCCTTGTTGCGGAAATAGTAATAGACAGTTCCTTTGGAGATGCGTGTTTCCCGGGCGATATCGTCCATTGATGTTTTTCCAAAGCTATAATGTGAAAATAGGCTTATAGCCGTTTCCAGGATTCTGGCTTTCATGTTCGCGGCTTTGTTCATATTCCAACCTCTATTAATATGGTGCCGAATAGCTTTATCGTATTCGTTACTGACTTTTTGACTCTTAATACTCAAACGGTCAATTCAGTCAAGTATAAAATGGGGGTCTGGATAGAATACCGGTTATTAGAACGACAAGATATTTGCCAGCAAGACATTGCGTAATTATGATTAACTCTTTACAAGGGAGTCAGCCGGCCCTCGCGCGCACGAGGCAGCTAATACAATTTAGCTTTCATTATTACAAATGGCTCTCTTTTGTTTCACCATTACTCCTATCCACCATTCCATGGCGTGATCGTAGCACCTATATATTATGAAGGAGGATTGCTCTCATTTGATTCCCGGGTTCCTGACTGGGTTTTCCTTAGGTCAACCTTATAATTTATAAGGATGACCTAAGGATGATGGCATCAAAGCCAGTAGCAGCAAGGGACGGAGCTATGAAGGAAAAACCAGTATATTGGCAAACTATATTCTGAGGCACAAATATTGAAAGCTGTCTAAGCTTCCTCCTGATATAATGTTCCATTGATCGCCTATTGAACGCAAGGTAATTTCCGGCGCAGCGATTGCTCTGCGATCAATGTGCGATCAATAAGCGATCAAGGTATGAGGGCGGGAACAGGCAGATATTCCATCCATATTGACGACCTCTTTGAATCCGCCTCCCTTTATTTCATTGCTCTATCATTACCTGCAAAACTGCATGGAATAACGTGATCAGGCTCAGATGGTTAGTCTATGTTTTTATTGTTAGAATGAGAGAAATTATTCCACGCCACAAGAAAAAGCTCAAAGTCGTTTTCCAGCTTTGGGTCAAAATATACATCCAGCTTGTCCGGGTTGGCGTTAATGCTTCTGCTTGCCAGGCCTTCAATTGAATCAAGCAGATGATTGAATAGGCATTGTTTGCCAGCCTTGACCTCAATCTCAAGATGGATATAAGCCCTGGCGGGAGGCAGCAAAGTGTTCAACTTCGCTTACTCCTCTAACAGCAGCTCATCATCTTCCTCGTAATGAGGTTCGGGGCCCCTGCTGAGATACAGTCTCACCGATTTTCCCTGTTCCAGCATCTTGTTGGATGATGGCGAACTGCGCACGACCGTATTCACCGGATAGCTTTCCGAATAGACCGAGTCGGCAACAATGGCTTTGAAACCGCTGTTTCTCAGGCTCATATAAGCTTCGGTAAAGGTGGCGCCAACCACGGATGGGACGGGTCTCATCCTGGAACCTATGGAAACCACGACCTGAACAACTCCCTCGGGTTTCAGCTTCTTTCCCGGTTCGGGAAATTGCTCCAGGATGGTATCGATCTTTTGGTCCTCCGACCAGACAGAATCCCTCACAATCACATGAAGTCCCAATTGTTTAAGTTCATTTCTGGCAATTGAGATAGTGGAACCAACGAGGTTTGGCACCTCAATGCTTCTAGCTCTGCCAAAAAGGACAGGAAAGATGATCTGGCTGGTCACAAAAGCGCTCAGGAATATTATGCCCAGACCAATGCCGATGATATATAGCGCTTTTTTGGACTTTTTCTTTTTCATATTGGTTCCTAAGTTGATTTGGCCATCCTGGCGGCGAAAGCGCCGTCGATATTGTGCTTGAAAGGAAGTGTCCGGTAAAAAGACGAATCTACATAGTGCGGGTCAAGATAGGACGCGGCATCCACCAAAGTGAAGTTTTTGTTGCGGGCCAGGAAGTTCTTGATTTGTTCGTCATTTTCAGCGGGGTTCAAGGTGCAGGTGGAATAAACCAATGTTCCTCCCTTGGCGACAAAGTTGGCGGCGTATTCAAGTGCTTTGGCCTGCAGCTTTACCAGTTCGTTCAGGTTCTGATGAGCCTGCCAGCGGAGGTCGGCTTTTCGGCCAAAAACTCCCCAGCCTGAGCAGGGGGCATCCACCAAAACCCTGTGATAAGCGGGTGCCACCGGGCCATACTTGAAAGCGTCGGTCACGATCTGCTTGATGTTGGTGAGCTGAAGCCGGTCAGCAGCCTGTTTTAGCAGCTTCATTTTGCTGGGAATCTTGTCCACAGCCACGACCTCGCCGGTATTTCCCATCTTTTCCGCAATGTAGGTGCATTTCCCGCCCGGAGCGGCAAAAAGGTCGAGTATGTTTTCATCGGGTTGCGGATCCAGCAGATCAACCACCATCGCCGAGGAACAGTCCTGAATCGAGAAATATCCTTCCGAAAAAGCGACATCATCCAACACATCAGCGTTGTCCGTAATGAGCATCTGCGAACATGCTGGAGCTTTTTCCACGAAAATTTCCCGCTTTGCGAAATACTGGATCAGCTTTTCCGGGGTGGTGGCGGTGGAATTGACACGCAGATGCAGCTTGGGATTCTCATTGTAATAGATGGCCAGATACTCGGTGTTTTCCTCGCCCCAGATGGATATCCACTTTTCTATCAGTTCGGGAGGATAGGAATGCTCGCAGGCGATCCGGTGGATGGGGTCAGAAGGATATTCGATCTCAGGGTTTCTTTGCCAGGCCCTGAGCACCGCGTTGACAAAATCCGCCACCTTGTCTCCCAAGGTGATTTTCGCCAGTTCCACCGTCTCATTAACCGCCGCATGCGCGGGAATGGAATCCATGTACATAAGTTGGTAGAGCCCGATATAGAGCATGATCTTGATTTTGATATCGGTGGCTTCGAACTTCTTGTCATCCGTGTAGTGGGAGAGGATAAAGTCGAGTTTGAGACGCTGCTTGACCACGCCTTTGACAAGGGTATAAAACAGCGGAATGTTGGACGCCTCGCCGTGGATCTTGGCTGCCCGCTGTCGCAATACGGCGTCGGAAAACTCCAGATTCTTGAATACCTTGAGAATCGTTTGGTATGCTTCGGCTCGGAACATTACTTAGTTTTCTGGTAAAGACGTTTGATCATTTCTTTGATCAGCTGTTCGCTGCTCATGCTCCTGGCATCAGACGGCAGCAAGCTAAGCTCTCTTTTGATTTCGCGCAGATTGAAGCCCAGGGATTCCAATGCCGTTTCCACCTCCAGGGCTGCCATCCCATCCACAGACTTGCCCGCTGAGGGCAGTTCATCGAGCAGATGAGCAACCCTGCCTTTCAACTCAATCACAAGGCGCTGAGCCGACTTGAGGCCTATTCCGGGGACCCTCCTCAAGAGGGCGGTCTCCTCGCTTTCGATAGCTTTTACAAAAGCCTGGATAGATAAAGTGGACAGGATTGAAAGCGCTATTTTAGGGCCTACTCCAGAGATGCGTACCAACTGCTGGTACAATTCCTTCTCTGGCTTGGTAGCAAAGCCAAACAGGCGCACATCATCCTGGCTGATGTGCAGATGAGTGTAAAGCAGGCAGCTCATGCCCTCGTCGGGCAACGCTTCAAAGGTGCTTACCGGGATGCCCAGCTCGAAAGCAATTCCCATTTTCGTTTCCACCACCGCCGTCACGGGGTGTTTGCTGACAAGGGTGCCTTGAATATAGCTGATCATAATTCGTATTTTATCCTGTGATAATGGCAGAGAGCGATTCCCAGTGCGTCATAAGCGTCATCCCTCTTGGGCGCGGACTTGAGGTTCAGCAATTTGCTCACCATGTAGCGCACCTGCTGTTTGGACGCGTTTCCATTGCCGACCACGGCTTTCTTTATCTCCCGGGGGCTGTATTCCAGCATCTGCAGATTATGCCTGGCTATCGAAAGCAGGATAACCCCCCGGGCATGCCCCAGGGTGAAGATGCTGCGCACGTGTCTTTGCAAGAACATGCTTTCCACAGCCGCCACATCCGGATTATACTCGTCCAATATGGCATCCATTGCGCTATAGAGCATGTTCAGGCGCTTGAGGATGTCCTTTTCGCGGGATACGTCAATTACATCACAACCCGCAGCGACGATCCGCTTCTTTTGGACCTCAAGCAATCCGTAGCCGCAGTAGCGGCTACCGGGATCAATTCCGATGATCAGCACTATTCCTGGCTGAGAGCCGCCAATATAGAATCTGATACTTCAAAGTTGGAGTAAACTTTCTGAACGTCATCCAACTCTTCCAATACCTCGATCAGCTTGAACAGCTTGGGAGCCACATCGTCAGCGTTGATGGTGTTTTTCGGCACTCTGGTGAGCTCGGCGTTCTCTACCGGAAATCCCATGTTTTCAATGTTCGCCAGAACGGTATGGAATTCGGTGGGGGCGGTGTATATCTCAAAGAAATCATCTGTCAGTTCCACATCTTCCGCGCCAGCTTCCAACGCTTGCATCATGAACTCATCTTCATCCAGCCCCGCGGCGGGAACTGTGAAGTAACCCTTTTGCTCGAAGTTCCACGCCACGGCACCCGATTCCGCCAGGTTTCCGCCATATTTGGAAAAAGCGTGTCTCAGATCTGCCACAGTGCGGTTTTTGTTGTCGGTCATAACATCGACCACTATACCCACTCCATTGTGCCCGTAGCCTTCGTAGGTAATCTCTTCGTATGCTGCGCCCTCGATCTCGCCAGTGCCTCTCTTGATGGCTCTTTCGATGTTTTCCCTTGGCATATTGGCCGCTTTTGCGGTGAGAACTGCGGTTCTGAGGCGGGGATTCATTTCGGGGTCACCACCACCGTTCTTTGCTGCCAGAATTATCTCTTTAACGATGCGGGTAAACAGCTGCCCTCGTTTGGCGTCAGCCGCGCCTTTTTTGTGTTTGATGGAACTCCACTTATTGTGTCCGGACATATGAACCTCTTTATTGTAGTTTGATCATTGTCGCTGTTATGTCAGCATGAATATAATACTATAAATAATGTCAAGAAAGAAAAAGGGGGCAGGCTATGATTATAGCCTCCCCCAGGAATCTGTCTATTATCGGGAATGGTTTAGGCTTCCGAATCCTGCCAGGCGGCTATAACTTTGGCCGCTATTTCGTCCGGAACTTTCTCGTAATGTGAGAATTTTTGGGTAAACCTGCCCCTTCCCTGGGTAAATGATTTTAAGGCGGGGAAATACTGATAAATCTCCGCCACAGGCATCTGGGCATTCAGATACTGCTTCTTGCCGCGCTGTTCCATCCCCATGATGCGTCCCCTGCGGGTGCTGATGTCGCCCATCACGTCGCCCATATATTCGCTGGGAACAATGATCACCAGGTCGTGGATGGGCTCGAGGAGGATCGGTTTGCATTTCTTGAAGCCTTCCTTGAGCGCCATGGATGAGGCGATCTTGAAAGCCATTTCAGAGCTGTCAACATCGTGGTAGCTGCCATAATAGACCTCAACGCTCACGTCAACCACCTGGTAACCTGCGATGATACCCTTTTCCATGGTCTCCACCAGGCCTTTTTCGATTGCCGGGATGAAGTTAGAAGGGATCACGCCGCCAACAATCGCGTTTACGAACTGGAAGCCTTCTCCGCGCTCGGTCGGTTTGATGCGGAAATACACTTCGCCATACTGGCCGCGTCCGCCGGATTGCTTTTTGTGGCGGTATTGCGATTCCGCCGCGCCCATGATGGTCTCTTTGTAAGGGATGCGGGGGTCTTTCATAATCGCGTCCACTTTATAGCGGTTTTTCAGCTTTTTCAAAACCAATTGCAGCTGCTGTTCTCCCATACCTGAGATCACGTTTTCATGCGTTTCCGGGTTCAGTTCATAGCGGATGGTTGGGTCTTCGGCGATCACGCGCTGCAAGGACTGGCCTATCTTGTCTTCGTCGGATTGCTGCGCCGCGCGGATCATCTGCCAGTAGGTAGGAGTTGGCAATTCCGGCAGGGGAAGCGACAGCTTGGAACCCACAGCCGTTACGCTGTTCAAGGCTTTGGCATATTTTAGCTTCACCAGTGCACCGATCTCGCCCGCTCTGATTTCCTGGGTGTCGTTCCTGGTTTTACCAAGCATATAGTACATATTGCCCGCTTTATCCTTTGCCTCTTTTTCCGGAATGTAGAACTCCATGCCAGCCTTGAGGGTACCGGAGAATATCCTCAAATAGGCATAGTCGCCCATGTTAGGGTCGGCGTACAGCTTGAACACATAGCCTAAAAGTTCTCCATCTGCTTTGACCACCATTTCCTTTGGATTGTTGTCTTCCAACACTTGCAGGGGATTTGCGTCTTCTGGAGAAGGCAGATACTGGGTGACTGCATCCAAGAAGGCCAACACACCAACGCCTGTGTGCGCTGAGCATACAAAAGCTGGGCAGATGTCACCATTGGCCACGGCTTTCTTCAGTCCGCCCATCAACTGAGTGTCATTAAGCTCCATGTTTTCCAGGAAAGCGTTCAGAAGCTCCTCGTCTGTCTCGGCGACCGCTTCCATCAGATTCATGCGTGCTTCTTCCACGGCAGACTGCATCTCCGCGGGGATGTCGCTTTCGCCGGAGGGGCGCAGGGCTTTTTGGCGGATGATGTCCACCACGCCTTCAAACGCGCCTTCCTTGCCGATGGGAATATGGATGGGGGTGGGGTTTAAGTCGGAGTTTTCGCGGATGCTTTCCAGGGTTTTGAAAAAATCGGCGTGTTCATTATCCATGCGGTTGACCACGATTACTTTGCCAACTTTCTTGTGGTCTAACTGCTCGACGGCCAATTCCATGCCCACTTCAAAGCCACCGGTTGCGTTGGCAACCACCACCGCGTTCTCCACTGCCGGGATTGCGGCGATCACTTCACCGATGAATTCCGGATTGCCGGGGGTGTCGATGATGTTGATCTTATGGTCTTTGTGGTTCAAGAATCCGAGGCTCAGGTTCAGAGACATGCGTTTGCTGATTTCTTCAGCGTCAAAATCCATGACCGTATTACCTTCGTCTATTTTACCCAACCTTGTGGTGGTGTGCGTAAGATAGAAAATCTGCTCTGCCAGGGTGGTCTTGCCGGCACCGCTGGAGCCCATGAAGAGAAGATTGCGAATTTTCTTTAAGTCGTATTCTTTCATTGTGTCCTCATACACTGTATCTCTTGTTTATATTATAAAAAACCTATCTGTGCTTGTCTATATTAGTTCAGAATATACCACTCTTTTTTACTGGCTTCTGTTGTCAATTGCTTTTTCCGCGAGCCTGTTTTTCAGTCCTTCTATCAGACTGAATGGGTTGGTTTCATCAGTAGATGATTCGCTTGTTTCAAACACACACTGCCATATTTGCACAAATGATAAAATAGGATGCAAGCAAATTAGTGTTACATTCGCCAAATACAACAGCAACCATCCTCATAATCCTTCATAGCCCCGTCCTTTGCTGCTACAGCGTTTGATGCCATCATCCTTAGGTCATCCTTATAAATTATAAGGATGACCCCAGGAAGATATAGACTTAGCCAAGCCTCGCGTATGCGGGGGAAAGCTGTGGCGGAGGTCACCGGTCAACATGTCTTCCCATTATATATGGTGCTACGGCAAGCGCCTCAATAACTGACGGTAAAGATCGATAAGGCGTTCGCCGACAACCTCGTGGGAATAGTTTTCCAAACATCGTTGCCTGATCTTTTCTTGCGAATACTCGCTATATTTCTGGCTCATAAGCGAGATAGCCTTGGCCAGAGCGAGGGGATTCTGCTTTGGCACCAGGATGCCGCACTCATCACAGAGCAGGTCTCTGGGCCCGCCGCAATTGGTCGCGATGACAGGCTTTCCGCAAGCCATTGCCTCCAAAACAACCATGCTGAAAGATTCCAGGCGGCTTGGCATCACAAAGCAATCGCAACCTTGATAGTAGCTGACAGTACTTTCAGGCTTCAGCGCGCCTAAAAGCGTTACCCTGCCTTCCAGTCCGTATTGTTCCAGCAGACGCGGCATATCTTTTTGCAGCTTGCCCTGCCCACCCCAGTTGAGATGAAAACTTGTGTTCATCTGGGAGGCTATCTTCAGGGCTTGCAGGAGGTCGGTGGCGCCCTTTTCCACATTCAAACCGGAGAGGCAAAAGAGCCTGAACATGCCATCGGAAGGGGGAGGTTTGCCAGGCTGGAATAAACTGGTATCAAGAGAATTGGGGATGACAAGGGAATCCAGATCGGTTTTGCTTTTGATCTCCTGCCGGAGAAAACTGCTCACTGAAACTATTTGGGCCGCCTCGCGCAGCGGCTCGAGGATCAAGGGGGAGATGCCCCGGGAGTTGACAAACTCCGGGAAAGGGAAAGGGCCGCTGTGCTCCGTGATAATATAGGGCACACCCAGTTTTTGGGAAAGCAGCATGGCCAGATAACCAGCAGGAAAAGCGACATGGGCATGGATAATATCAGGAGTGGCATCAAGAGTAACCTTGTTTGCCAGGCTATCGATGTTGCCCTTCAGAAAACGGCTGGTCCATGTGAGGTGGGGGATACTCAGTTCGGTTAGACCAGCTTCCAATATTCGGGTGTCATGTTTGGAAAAGACTCGTCCCTTCAGAGCGCCCAGGGAGTGCAATGGATCGCGAATCCTAAGCTGGAACTCGTTCTGTCCCCAGTTGAGGAGGGTGACATCCGCTTTTCCCGTTCTGGCCAGAGCTTTGGCTTGATTGAGGATAAAAATCCCCGCGGAGGGATTCCGCTTGTAGCGGTGCCAGGAGGGAAGTAGCAGGACTTTTGTCATTGCAGGACTTCCGCGTCAGTAGATTTGCCTGAAACGATCTGGTCAATAAGTCCCGCAAGTTTGGTAGCCAGTTTTTCCCTGGTGAAGGTGGCCACATAGTCCGTATCCGGGGTAATTTCCTCCAGAGAGTCTGTTTCCCACATATCATAGAGCTTTTTCAGGTTGGCAGCGATGCCCTGGATATCCATGTAATCAGCCACCAAGCCTGTTTTTGCACGCAAGACAGTTTGGGCAGCAATTCCCTGGGGGGGCACTATAGCCAGTATCGGCTTGCCCGAACCAAGGTATTCAAATATCTTGCCGGTAAAGACGGAATCGGTGTTTTGCCCCGAGGGGATGTATAGCAGCAGGGCATCCGCGGCAAGCATTTCGCTCAAAGCCTGCTTTTGGGAGACAAAGCCATGAAAGCTGACAAGGCTTCTGATGAGCGGGTCGGATTGGAATTTCCCCAAGACAAAGGACTTTGTGTTTCTGCCAAAGATATCCACGCGAATCTTATGGGGTGGAACCGCTTCTGACTTCAACAGCAAAGAGATTGCCGACCACAGCGAGTCAGGTTGGCGGCGGTCATAAAAGCTGCCAAAATACGCCAGATGAAAGGCATCGTCCTCCTTTTTGGAAGCCAAAACGGGGAAGTCCGACGGATCAAAGCCATTGGGAATGGTGGCCGAGGGGACTTCTGCAAGGAAGGGATATCTGGACTGAAAGTTGCCTTTCATGGCTTCAGTAAGGTAAGCAACTCCCGAACATTCTTTTAGAACTTTAAGCTCCTGCTTCAATTCTATCTTTTGGGTTCTGCGGGGGAACTTGATGTTCAGGCGTTCGGGATTGTTGGTCCATTCGTCGCGAAAATCGACGATAAAGGGTATCTGATACCTGCGTTTCAAATACAGGCCAAGAAACAGGGAAGAGGGCGGACCAGAGGATATCACCGCCGCGGAGAAAGGCACCTTTTCGCGCAGGAGCCGCCTCAGAGAGGCCTTGGCAAAGGGGAGCCACAGCAGTTCGGGATCGGGTATAAAAAGATTCTGGCGCAGGAAGGTGACAAGTCGCGAACATTTCAAACCATACAGAGCCTTGAACAGCCAATTGACATCGGGACAAAATGAGCGATGGACTTTGATTGACTCCGGTATCCCCGCAAAAAGCCCGGGGTCTTTCTGGTACTTGATCAAAAAAGGCGATACCGTTAAAACATGAATATCATAGCCAGCTTTGTGCAGATAAACCACGTTCTTTTGAGCCCGGATAGAAGCAATGCCGCCCAGAGGGGGGAAATGATATGAGATGTAAAGTATCTTTCCAGGATTCGGTTTAGCCATTATTTCACTCGGAGGCAGGCTGTTTCAGTTCATACAAGGCCATCAGCCAATAACGCTTGCGGGGGATTTTCAACCTGGCGATGGCGTTGGCCAGCTTGGTCGCCAGGGAGGATTTTGCTTTGAATTCCCTGTTGCCACAATCTGGGCAATCCATAGTGAACTGGGGATTGAACCATTGATTCAGCTGCTGCTGCCTGTAATGTAGCAAAAGGGGCCACACCCACCTTGTTTTGGGACCTAACGTCTTATGCCATTTAGCCTGCAAACCCATTAAGGAGTTAAGCCTTTTAATATCGAAGCTCTGCAGATGGCCATAGACGTGGAATACGCTTCCACAAACAGGGCACTTGACCAGACCCTGATCCAGTTGTTCCTGGTTGGGTACCGAAAGAAGCACATATCTGGCTGCTACCCTCTTTAATTCACTAATCGCTTCAGCAAGCTCCGCTTGATGCAGATGCTCCAATACTTCATTACACATACAGAGATCAAAAGACTTATCTGAAAATGGCATACTGGATACCGAGCCAAGGATCTTTGGGGTTTGCACATGTTCCAGGGCAGCGGGAGACAGATCCAGTCCCACGATGGCGTAGAAATTGCCCAATTCGTTTGTTATGGCCCCGTTACCACAACCGGCATCCAGAATGGTGGAGACGTCATCGGGAATGATACGCTTAATCAGTTCCAGTCGCTGTTTGATAAGTCCGGCAGCATCGTAGTTTTTCCAAGTTTCTTTAGAGAAAATATCCATATCAATCCAATATTTTACGTTTATACAGGGCATTGAGGAACAGCTCTTTGAGCAGGAGAAAATCATAGGGCAATATGGCTTTCAGCAGGTATCCGAAAACCACATAGGCAATAAAAAAGACAAGCAAGCCCAAAGCTGAGAACAGATAACCCGGGTTCGCCCTGACAGTGAAATAGGCAAACGCCCCGGCAACAACCGCCGCCAAAGCCGTTCGCAAAATGGCCGCGCAGGGGAATAGGGCTGCCAGGGAGAGCCTCAGCTTGTGTCTGATCCAATAAAGATACACGCCGGCTGAGATCCAGGTCACCAAAACAGTTGCCAGGGCTGCGCCGATCATGCCTATCTGCCTAACCAGGATGAGGTTCAGGACAAGGTTGAACAGGAGGGTCAGGATCGCGTTATACATAACATATCTGGTTTTTCCCAAAGCCATGAATATGATGCCGAAAGTTGCTATACGCAAGGGGAGAATCAGCAGATATACTCTGAAAACTGGAACGGACGCCTCATATTGGCTGGTGTATAAAAGAGTGATCAATGGCTTGGCGAGGATAAAGAAGATAACGCACAAAGGCAGAATGAGGAGGGCGTTTTTCCGCACCGCAGCGCGAAAGGTAGTTGCCAGAGTATCAGTATCCGTACTGATATGGGGTAGCAGAACAGAATTCACTGAATTGGAAAGGATGGAGACAAAGGGCAGCTCCATGGCGCCAATCGAAAAGACGGCAAAATCTGCAGGACGGAAGAACCCGGAAATGACGAACTTATCAAGTTGGATAGATAGCATTCCGATAATAGACGATAGCCCAAGGGGAAGGGAGTATTGGAGCAAGCCGTGTAAAAACTCCACATCGAACCCCACTTTGGCCCTGTAATAGACAAGATTGTAATGGGCGAAGCCCCACTGCAAAAAGGCGGAAAGCATCACTCCCAAAACAGTGTAGGCGAGGTTTTTGGTCAGGATGGCCAGACCAAGGATCAGAACTGTATCCGTGACTACGCTGAAGATGGTGAACCAGGCTGTTTTCTGTGGTTGCTTGAGACCCAGCATCAGTGCTGAATAGATCTGGGTGATAAACATGAACAGGGGATACACCGCGAAAAGTACCAGCAATTGGCTTATGCCGGGATTATGGAATTTGTCTGCGATCAGATGCCTGAAAGCCAATATCCCCAAGCTGAAGATAAAAGCCAGGATCGTGATCAGGTTTACTACTTTACTAATGTATTCGCGTTTGGAATCGATATGGCGAAGCTTGGGCAGCAAGACCATCACGCTCTGGGGTATTCCAAGCAACAGCAGGGTGGAAAAGGTTGTATAGATGAGAAAGAGCTGCCGGTACGAACCCAGGTCTGCGGGGGTTAGAATGCGGGCCAGGATAATTCCTACCAAAGACTTGAATCCAAAGCGGATGAACTCTGCGGCGGTAAGTAGCCCGGCTTGTTTACTGCGTTGGTAGCTCAATTGGAAAGCTCCTCGATAGTCACGGGAGTCAAAATCTCAAACCTGTCTTGCCCACGATGGAGGCTGGCGGCGTAAAGCCCCGGAGCGATTAACTCTCCGTTTGACAAAATCCCATCCCAACGGTCGGAATTCACCCCTTGCAGATAGAATGAATCCCGAGTGTAGATTACATTATGCGAAGCGTCGCGGATTTCCAAGGTCCATACGCCTGATTCTCTCACCTTGGGATACAAACGGTATCCGCGGTTACGTCCAAAACCCTGACATCTTCTCCCGTGGAATCCAGCTCTGCATCGGTTGAACGCAACAGTTTGTTGTCTAGACGCGCGACCGTCTGGCCTGTGTATGCCATATCGGCCAGAACATCCAGTGCCCGGTCTATGGACAAGCCATCGTAACTGAAAAGGGAGATTCCCCCAAAGCCCTTTGACCTGACTGTCTCGATACGGGCCGCGAGTTCGGTTATACTGTATGATGGGCCGTTTTTGTTTGGTAAAAGGGATTTGTTTCCATTATTCCAGGCTCGCAACCCAATCACAATCCGGTCATTCATCCGCATGGCTTCCATTTGCCTCAGCTGTCTGTCAAACTCGCCTCTGTCGAGGCTGTAAGCCATGGGGAACGCGTAATCGATGTAACCCCGTTGCAGCCAGTCCAGCCAGTCTTGTGCATAAAGGTTTATGGCATTTGCGTAATCCGCCATGACTGCCGCGCTCAGGATGATATTGGGGGCCAGGGTATCCAACAAGGCTCTGGTGCGCTGCACAAAGCTTGTAACCTGAAGCTGTCTCCACTGGTTGAAGCTCATGGAAGAATCAGCCAATTCCTCCCGATAACGTTGCACAGATATTGGATGATAGCCCAGATCGGCTTCCGGATACCTGATGTAGTCCAGATGAACCCCATCAAGCTCCGGATATCCGCAAACGATGTCGCCGATCACATTCAGCAAGTAATCCTGCACCTGTGGTATGCCGGGATCGATGAAATAACCGAATTGGGAGCTCGATTGCTGGCGTTTGTTTTTGCTGTCGTAGGTTATCCAGTCCGGTTGTTGTGTGTAGATATAGTTTTGCCGGATTCTGAGCGAGTCCGTGGGAGTAGCATTGAAAACCACAATCCAGGCATGTAAGCGCAGGTTCTTTTTGTGGGCTTCCTCCAGAGCGTAGGCCAGAGGGTCGAAGTCCAAACCATTCAGGATATAGCTTGGAGGCTCTGGATTGGGATAAGGGTCGGGAGTCCTGTTGGTCTGGTAAAGCGCGTCCGAGCGATAACGCACTTCTAACATAACATCGGTTTGCCGCGCGGAAACAGCATCGGCGATGATCTTGTCTATCTTCTGAGGCGTATTGGTGCTCCAGGGAAGAATCCAAATAGCCCTGATCTCTGCCTGAAGCAGGCAGGAAAAACCGAGACAAGCCACCATCAGCAAAAGGAGTCTGATACTATTTCGCATCATCAGCGAGACCACGGGGATGGACATTTGTTACTTTAACATCCGAAGAACCGTCTTTAAATCGTAGCTTCAGCATGTCTTCAGGACTGATTTGCTCCACGGAGGAAACAGGTTTACCATCCTTGGAGACAAAGCAGCAGCCCCTGTCGAGAATTCTTTGCGGTGAATAACCTTCCAGGCGTAATCTCAACTGTTCAAGGCGGTTTTTGTTTTCAAGCATTGCCAGGGAGAGGGAGTATCCCAGGGACATTTGCATCTCTCTTAGACGTTGGCTCAAAATGAGCTTGTATTGAGCGTGGTGGCTTTTCAGTTTGTTCTCCGCCATGCTTTTTCGTAATTCCAATTGATGCAGCCTGCTTTTCAGGGACGACTGTATCTGGAGCAGCGCCAGATTCGCCATGTCCACCCTCTGATTCATGCTCAGCCACAATCTTTCCGGATTCAAGCGGGCAAACTCCAACTTGCTTTCACCTAAAGCGCTCCTGCAACGGTCAACTTTGCTGGAGGCCATAATCTTCATGCGCGACTCAAGCGAAGCCAGGTAAGCCAGCAGGTCTGCCTTGTCAGGGACAGCAATCTCGGCGGCAGCAGATGGAGTGGGCGCGCGAAGGTCAGCCACAAAGTCCGCAATGGTAAAGTCTATCTCGTGTCCGACGGCCGAGATTACAGGCAGCCGGGAGGCGAATATCTCTCGGGCAAGGTTTTCGTCATTGAAGCAAAAAAGGTCTTCCTGCGAGCCACCTCCCCTGGTGAGGATGATCAGATCAACATCCTTGACTTGATTGAAGTACTTTATACCCGCTATAAGCTGAGCGGGAGCGCCGGTTCCCTGAACTTGGGCGGGATAAACGTCCACCTCCACGGGGAAACGCCTTGAGAGCACATTGCGGATATCCTGCAAAGCGGCTCCGGTGGGAGAAGTAATGATCCCGATGCGCCTCGGGTAACGGGGAAGGGTTTGTTTGGCTGCCGGGTCGAAAAGGCCTTCTTCTTGTAGTTTCTTCTTCAGAAGCTCGAAGCGGAGGGCCAGCTCTCCCTTGCCTGCCAGGCTCATGGATTGCACGTTCAGGCTGTAAGTGCCGCCTTTTTCATACACGGTCAGCTTTCCAAAGCAGATAACCTCCATCCCGTTTTCCGGCTCAAAATCCAGTGTCAGGTTGGCGTAGCGGAAAAAGGTGCAGCGCAAGGTGGAGTTGTCGTCCTTGAGATTGAAATAGAGGTGTCCCGAGCTGTGCCGGGTGAAATTGCTAACCTCGCCCCTGATATACAGAGGCTCTATCTGCGTTTCGATGACCTGCTTGAGGTGGCTGGTAATCTCGAAAACGCTAAAAACTATCAGTTCGTCTGTCATTATCTAATCACTATGTACACTTGCCTGCAAACCTAATGTATCAGCACTATCTTGCGCGTTTCAAACTTGCTTCCCTGTTCCAATCTGATAAAGTAAACACCGGAAGCCACTAGTTGTCCATGGGTGTTGCGGGCATTCCAAGTATAAACGTGTTTTCCCTCCGGAAGCTGTCCTTGGGTAAGTTTCTGAACCAACTGTCCCCTGATATTATAGATTGCCAGTCTTGTTTTGGAGCTTTTGCTTACATTAAATGTGATGTGAACTTCAGTTTTGAATGGATTGGGGTGACTGGAAAGACCCAATGACGCGGGTGGAGTATAGGTTCTGGTGGAGCTGGCAGGGTTAAGTTTTTGTTCTGTCAGCCTCACATTGATGGATTTGGGGTTTTCACTTGTTTTAAGCTGTATCCAGTAATAATTGTTGGGACAAATGATGTTGCTAAGTTCACGCTGGGGAGCCCACGGCGTCCATTCTATCAGTCCAACGTTGTCAAACATGGCTTGGGCGGTTCCTGTTCCAGAATTGGTGCAAGTAAGGCGAATATCGTAATACCAGGCGTTGGCGGGGATGCTCAGTTCTTTCTGATACCAGGTCCAGTCTGTAGTGCCGTTTATATCTGCGCTGATGTATTCATAGCCAACCATGTATCCATCGCGGGCATTGTAGTAGCGGATCATAATGTTCGCGCTCGAGGCGTTCACTGTCTTGATCCAGCCATGCAGGGTAAAGCTTTTGGTGTTGTCATACCATTTGCAGCGTTTCTTGATGGTGGCAGTTTTTGTGTTGCCTGCCGTTGCGGTAAGCAGGGCGCTGCGCAGGCCGTCAAAAGCGCCTTGGTAAGTAAACTCATCCACATCCCACAAAGTGCAGCCCTCATCTTCAAAATTGCCATACCAGACAGTCTCGGCGCCAAAACGTGCCTGCGCGTCAGTGACCGGACTAACCGAGTCAAGTGACCGAATACTGCCGTAACGGGGCAGTTTGAAAGGTTGGGTTAGATTCACGGATGCTGACTGTGGATAGAGATGCTGATTGTAAACATAATGATGGCTCGTGACATTTGCTTCCGTGTTTGAGACCAGCACTTTGGCAGACATGTCTTGATGGTCCACCGTTAATTTGGTATTCATTTGGCTGCTGCGCATGGCCAGATAATCCAGGATATGGCTTCCCAACTGGCCTGTGGCGGGCTTGGGGATGTAGCTGTCGATAAACACCGGTTTTACAGTATAGTTTGAAAAGCCTTCCCGATCCGCATCCGCATAGAGGATCATGGAGGGCATGGTCTCTGGATACTCCAGGTCAAAGGCGAAATTACCCAAAGAATGGGCTATCAGTTTGCCCTGATAGATTTCCAAACCTTGTATGATGTGTGGATGGTGCACTATGACCAGATCAGCACCCGAATCAATGGCAAAGTGCCTGATTGCCACATCCCACATGTGAGGAACGTCTGTTTTGAGCAGATAGTCCTCATCTTCCACATCCCCCGCAAAGGGATTACCCTTGTCATAACCGCTGCCAGGAGCCAGGGAATACTCGCTGCCTCCATGCAGTTCCATCACTTTCAAATCTGCCACACCCTCCACCGCGGCCAGTTGTTGCAGTATATAATAAGGGGTCATGTAGGCAAAGCCGAACTTATTGTAACCCGCCTGCAGATAGGGTTGGGCGTTGTTATATTGCCCGGTGCGGTCGCTGCTTGCCAAAAAGGCTATATTGAGGCCATTGCGGTTGATAAAAGATGGGGTGTAAGCCTCATAGGAGTTAGCTCCGGCGCCGCTGAAGGCGATCCCATTCTGTTCCAGCAGGCCTGTCATCTGGCTTAGCCCTTCCAAGCCATAATCCAGGGTATGGTTGTTGGCAAGGGAAACCTTGTCTATTCCCGCGTAAACCAGGCCGCTGATATTGGCTGGATTGCCCCGGTAAGCTACGCTTTTGGTGGGGTGGCGATTGCCCTGGTTTGTCAGCACCACTTCCAGGTTTGCCACTGTGATGTCGGCCGCGTTGCCAAGCATGTCAAGGGTGGGGGCGAAGATGGCGTTGACTCCCTGGTTGGGTATAATGCCGTCCCCGGATTCATATCTGCGCGCCAGCATAATGTCGCCGACAAAATTCATCCGCAATGGCAGGGTGTCAGGCCCCTGATCCATATCGACCAGACACGATGCCAGTCCCCACCTGCCTGTGCTATCGGTCACTTTCAACGTCGTCCTGTAGGGATGGTTGTCGGTGACCGTGTAAACATGGTAGGGATCGGCTTCGGAGCTGGACAGGCTGTCGCCGAAATCCCAGGAATAGGTAAAACTGTTGCTGTCGGGATCGATAACGCTGCTGTAGAACTGCACTCCCACAATGCGCTTTCCCGAGCTGTTTCTGCCCTGAAAGCTGATCTGGTGGGACACCGAAACCGTGGGAGCCACACCAATATCCGAACTGATATCGATAATGGTATCCAGATATAAGCTCCTGTTGCTTACTCCATCCAAGTCGTTGACATAGATCAGTGAATTGATCTGGGGCAGATAATCGAAAAAGGAATACCAGTCACTGGCAATGGGCAGTTGGTAGAGGTTCCAGACGTCATCCGAAAAAGCTCCCTGATAGACAGGAACCCAAGTTTCGAGATCCAGGACAAGCGAACCGGAGAACGAGTAAAAGAGCTCATTGATGCCGTCGCTGAAACCGATGCCCTGGATTTTGGCTCCGTTGGAGGTTTTGGCGGCGACCTGGAATACCGCTCCCGAATCTACCGCCACCGGGTTTATAAACTGTTGTTTCCAGGTGTTACCATAGAGGTGAAGAGACCAGGCGCTTCCGTTGTGGGTGCCAGAACTGGTCAATTGCCAGGAATTGGGGCTCAGGTCTTCATCTTCCCAGGATACCAGGTTCACATAGCCGCTTTCAAAATCCTCGATAGTGTCATATCTCAAATCCGCAAACATGATCTGCGGCATGAGCGACAACACCCCAAGCGAAATCAGCAAGGTGCAAATCCCGGGTTTCCTGCTTGTTTTCATCCGTATCTCTCTTCAGCTCTGTAAAGAGTGGGGAGCGTCTCCCCAAAGAGGCGCTCCCATGTTTTATTATGCTTCAATGCCAGCCTTCAGGGCTCGCAGGTTTGCTTCGATGATCAGTTCACCCTTGCTGGCAAAGATGGTTTTGATTGCTTCTTCGATCTCTTGCGCCGTAAAGCCCAGATGCTTAATCGCCGCGCCCAGGACAACGATGTTCATGGCCCGGTTGGCCTTCACCTCTTTGGCGATGGCGTCCGCGTCAATCAATACATGGTTTGTGTATTTCTTTATCTCCGCGTATATCTTTTCCTCATCGGGATAGACGGCGATGTTTTTGAAAGGGGTTTTGTTCGCGATCAGCCAACCGTCGGAAGCCAGATAGGGCAGATAGCGCAAAGCTTCCATGGGTTCCACTGCCAGGATCATGTCCGCCTGGCCAAAGGGGATCAGGTCGCTCCAGATCGGGCTGTCGGAAAGGCGCAAATGGGACTGCACGTCCCCGCCCCGCTGGCTCATGCCGTGCACCTCGGCCTGCTTGAGATTCCAGCCGCGTTTGAGGGCTGCCGTGCCAATAATCGTAGCAATGGTCAGGATGCCTTGTCCGCCCACGCCACCCAGGATTATATCTTTCTTCATGATGGTATCTCCATTTTGTTTTTCTTTTTCAGCGTTTGCACGCACTCACGCCGGGGGATGATCACAGATACTCCCTCGTAGGCCAGTTCTTCCTTATAGACGGCTACCATTTCGTCCCAGTTGGCTTTGAGGGGCTTGAACACCCTGATGTGTTCCCTGGCAACGCCCAGGCCGGCGCAGATGTCTTCCAGCTTGCCAAAGGCGGTGTAGTCCTGTCCTCCGGTCATGCCTGTGGTGGAGTTGTCCAGAATCACGATCACGACATTGGCGTTTTCGTAGATGCAATCCAGGAGGCCGGTCATTCCAGAGTGGGAGAAGGTGGAGTCCCCGATCACGGCGACGGCGGGATACAAGCCGGCGTCAGAGGCGCCTTTGGCCATGGTGATGCTGGCTCCCATGTCCACGCAGGAATTGATGGCGTTGTAGGGGGGCATGAAGCCAAGGGTGTAGCAGCCGATGTCACTGAAAACGTGTCCCCTTCCGTATTCCTTGAGGGCTTCGCTCAGGGCCAGGAAGCTGTCAGCGTGGGGGCATCCCACGCACAAAGCAGGCGGACGGGGGCTGACCACTTCAGGTATGGGTTGGCCCATGGTGTCGGGCAGGCCCAAAGCCTGGGCGACCTTGTTGGGATTGAGTTCTCCATCCCTCGGGATGCTGCCGTCCAGCCTTCCCTTGATCGGTTTGCTGCCTTTCCACGCCAGGCCTTTGAGCATATCCTCCACCAGAGGCATGCCCTCTTCCAGCACCAGCAGGCTGTCGCAACTGTCATAAAGCTCGCGCAATTCCTTAACAGGCAGGGGATACTGGCAAATCTTGACCACGGGGTGGGGTATTGGCTTGCCCTGATACGCTTCGCGCAGATAGTTGTAGGCCAGGCCGGTGGCCACAATGCCCAGGGATTTGTCGCTTCCGCTCATATCGCATGAATTGAAGGGGCTGCTTTTGGATTCCTGTTCGAAGTCCTTTTGCAATTCGATCAGGTGTTTGTATTTTTTGCGCGCCACGGCTGGGAGCAGCATGAACTGAAACAGGTCATCCGGTTTCTTCATCTGATTCTGCGGCAATGCCTGCCTGGTTTTCACGCCTGCCCGGGAATGCGAAAGACGGGTCGTCAGGCGGATCAATACAGGAACCTTGTATTTTTCGGAAAGCTCGAAGCCGTGAAAGGCCATGTCGTAGCATTCCTGTTGGTTGGAAGGCTCCAATACCGGGATCATGGCAAACTTGCCGTAAAAACGGGAATCCTGCTCGTTCTGCGATGAATGCATGCTGGGATCGTCCGCCACCACAACCAGCAGTCCGCCGTTTGCGCCTGTGAAGGCAGAGTTCATAAAGGGGTCTGCCGCGACGTTCAGACCCACGTGTTTCATTGTCACCAGCGCCCGTTTTCCGGTGTAACTCATTCCGATGGCTGTCTCCATTGCGGTCTTTTCATTGGAAGACCAGGTGCGGTGGACATTGTTTGCTTCCGCTTGTTTGCTGCGCTGGGCGTATTCGATGATCTCGGTGGAAGGTGTGCCGGGATAACCGTAGAATCCGGAGATTCCCGCATCCAGAGCGCCCTGCGCCAAGGCTTCGTCGCCCAGTAACATCATGTTTTCCATAATGGTGCTCCTTTATCTTTTTATATGTTAGTTAGTTTCTGCCGCGCAAATGCTTAGCTTGTCCATGCGGAGGGCAAAACAAAAGATTTTGCGCATTTTTACAGTCTCTGGATAGCTCCAAAAAAGTCAAGAACAAAGTGCTGAAAATGCCTCGTTTCATCAATGAGGCTTTTCGTTTTTGAAGATTTGCGAATGACGTTGGCAGACCGGATGGGTATATCGCAACTGATAACGGCTCATGCAGATACCTGTTCTGTATCCCTGATACTTTGATCTCTTCCTGACCTCCCACTGATGCCCGGGCGATTGACAACCCGGCGATTGGTCAGCGATCAATGAGCGATCAATGTGCGATGAGCGTATGAGGGGCGTGGGTGATACTTTTTAACCTGGATTATTTCACGGGATTCCCATTCCACCATTCCACCTTTCCACCATTCCACCTCAAAAACACCTTTCCACCTATCGTAGCACCTATATATTATAGAGGGATGGGCCTCATTTGCATAACCCTCTCCGGCGTGGGTCTTCCTGGGGTCAACCTTATAATTTATAAGGATGACCTAAGGATGATGGCACAAAAGCCAGTAGCAGCGAAGGAGGGAGATATGAAGGATTATGGAGAAGCTTGTGATTATTATATGGAGAGGTGAAAAGGTGAAATGGTGAAATGGTGGAACAAGGCGGTTCGGCGACCGCCTGTGCTGTACCGGCGCTTGCATAGCGCCGATCAGAAAGACCAGCCAGACACGAAACATACACCCAACAGACTACATTCCGTGTCATCCTGGCCTGTCGGGGTTCCCGCCGAAGCGCGTAGCGGTTTGGTAGGGTGACTTGACCCGGGATCCAGACTTATTCATTCGGCAATCAGTCTAAGCTTACAAGTCCGTATCTATAACGTTAAAGGTCAGTTGGTAAACACTCTGGTGAGTGAATACAAGAGCAAAGGAAACTATCAAACAGTCTGGCAGGGAAAGGACTCCAATGGCCGATCTGTAGCTTCCGGCCTTTACTTCGCCCGCTTTGTGTCAGGTGGAAAATCAATCAGCGGTAAAATGCTGATGATGAAGTAGAAACAAATGTTATTAAAAACAAGTCTGGGGTAACTCGGGCTTTTCTGTTTGAACGACTTTATAAACTCAAACTTGCCAGGTTAATGGAGTGTGATATCTGCTCCATGGGTTTTCAGAAAGAGAAAGCGCCACTTACAAATTGCTTGACGTGGACAGGCTTTCCAAAAGAAGAGTCATTCATAGAAAAATTATCCTGTTTGAGGTACCAATGAATTATGACGTGGTGATAATCGGAGGCGGGCCGGCTGGCCTTAGCGCGGCAATATATAGCGCCAGAGGCGGCTTGAAGACCGCGGTGATAGAAAAGGCGCTGGTCGGCGGACAGATCAACGTGACTGACGAAGTGGAGAATTATCCTGGCTTTGAAGAGCCGCTTTCCGGCTTTGACCTCACCGACCGCATGAGAAAACAAGCAGAGCGTTTCAAGGCGCAATTCATAGATGAAGAGGTGACCTCCATCGCAATGGACGGGCTTTACAAAATCGTGGAAACCAGTGACAACAAGTATCGCGCTAAAAGCCTGATCATCTGTACAGGCGCACATCCGCGCAAACTGGATGTTCCCGGCGAAGACGAATTCACAGGCCGGGGCGTGTCCTATTGCGCCACCTGCGATGGAGCCCTCTACCGTGACAAGGTTGTGGCTGTGGTCGGCGGCGGGGATTCCGCCGTGCAGGAAGCGTTGTTCCTGACCCGCTTTGCCAGTAAGGTGTATATCATCCACAGAAGGGATGAGCTGCGCGCGCAAAAGATCATCCAGGAGCGGGCTTTCAGGAATCCCAAGGTCGAATTCATCTGGGATACTGTGGTTCTCTCAATCAAGGGTGAAAAAAAGATAGAGAAACTGGAGTTGTTCAACCGCAAAACAGAAAAAGCCAGTTTCGTGGATGTGGACGGCGTCTTCATCTATGTCGGCATACTGCCCAACCATGAACTGTTTGAATCAATGCTCAAACTGGATGGCTCGGGATTTGTGATTACAGATGATAACATGCACACAAACCTGCCCGGCATCTATGCCGCGGGAGATATCCGCCACACGGTGCTGCGCCAGGTGGTTACGGCCACCAGCGATGGTGCAGTGGCGGCATGGAGCGCGGAGAATTGGATTATGGAAAACTTCGAGACCGTAGAAGGGAACAAGGACTGAATCAGTGTTTAGCAGCAAAGATATCCGTCAGAGTTTTCTGGACTTCTTCCGAGCCAGAGGCCATACATTTATAGCTTCCTCGCCGGTGGTTCCGGAGGGGGATCCAACCCTGCTGTTTACCAACGCGGGAATGAACCAGTTTAAAAACATCTTCCTCGGCTTGCATGAGCCATCCGTACCGCGGGCAGTCAACAGCCAGAAATGCATCCGCGCTGGCGGCAAACACAACGATCTGGAAGAGGTCGGCAAAGATGGTTACCATCACACCTTCTTTGAAATGTTGGGCAACTGGTCTTTTGGGGATTATTACAAAAAAGAAGCCATCGAATGGGCATGGGAACTGCTCACCGAAGTCTGGAAGCTACCCAAAGACAAGCTATATGCCACTGTCCACGATTCCGACCAGGAAGCCTATGAACTGTGGAAAAAACAGACGGATATCGATCCGGAGCGTGTTTCTTTCCACGGCGACAAAGACAATTTTTGGGAAATGGGGGAGACCGGGCCTTGCGGACCTTGCAGCGAAATCCATATCGACAGGGGCGAAGCTTTCTGCAGCAAAAATGGCGTTGAAGGCCACGTCTGCGCGGTGAACGGAGATTGCGGACGCTACATCGAGCTTTGGAACCTGGTTTTCATCCAGTACAACCGGGAAAAAGACCGCTCACTGACACCACTGAAACACAAGTATGTGGATACCGGGGCTGGCCTGGAAAGGGTAGCGCAGGTGCTGCAAAACAAGAGCAGCAACTATGAGACCGACCTGTTTATGCCTATCATAGACAAGATCTCGCAGTTGAGCGGAAAAGAGTATGATCCGGAAACGGGTGTCTCCCACCGGGTGATAGCCGACCACATCCGCTGCCTCTGTTTTGCCCTTGCCGACGGTGGGTTCCCCTCAAACGAAGGCAGGGGTTACGTGTTGCGCAGGATATTGCGCCGGGCCGCCCGGCATGGCAGGCTCCTGGGCTTCGCCGAGCCTTTCATGTTTCATCTGGTGGAGACCGTGACGGAGATCATGGGCCACCATTTTCTGGAGCTGTCAGGTAAGGAAGCATATATCAAGATGGCGATCCAGTCTGAGGAAGAGCGGTTCAACCATACCCTGGATACAGGTTTGCAACGCTTTGACGAAATCTACGCCCGCCTGGAGGGCGACCTTATCCCCGGAAAAGAGGCTTTTGCGCTCTACGATACCTATGGCTTCCCTCTTGACCTGACATTGCTGCTGGCGGAAGAAAAGCATTTGCGTGTGGATACCAAAGGCTTCGAGGAAGAGATGGAGCTTCAGCGCAAAAAAGCCAGGGAAAGCTCAAAATTTGCCCTCGACGCGGTCAATTCCGATTGGGTAGAGTTGGAACCTTCTACTCCGACTGAGTTTATCGGGTATGACCAGCAGCGCGCCGAATGCCGCATCCAACGCTATCTGATTGCCGATGACGGACAACTGCATCTGCAACTGAACCAGACCCCGTTCTACGCTGAGTCAGGCGGACAGGTGGGAGATACCGGAAAGATCCACAATGACGACTTTGAGATGGAAGTGAGCAACGTGGTCAAGAGCGGGGATTTCTTTGTCCATATCGGAACAATAACCCGCGGACAGGTCTTACCGCGTCCGGTGATTGCCGAGATCGATGTTTCCCGCCGGAAGGACACAGCCCGCAACCATACTGCCACCCATCTGCTGCACAAAGCCCTGCGTTCCGTATTGGGTGAGCATGTGCAGCAAAAGGGTTCGCTGGTGAGCCCACATCATCTGCGCTTTGATTTCACCCATGTGAAAGGACTGAATAGAAATCAGGTCACCGCCATCGAGAATATTGTCAACCAGGCCGTGCGTGAAAACCGCCCGGTCAGCATTGCCATCAAACCAATCGCCGAGGCCAGGGCTGAAGGAGCCATTGCCCTGTTTGGCGAGAAATACTCTGAACAGGTGAGAGTGGTTAGCGTGCAAGGGTTTTCACAGGAGCTCTGCGGAGGCACCCACGTCCGCGCCACAGGTGAGATTGGCCTTTTCAAGATAATTTCCGAGAGCTCTTCGGCCGCGGGCATTCGCAGGATCGAGGCGGTAACCGGCACTGCTGCAGATGAGTTTGTCCTGGCTCTCCAGGATGCTCAGACGCGCTTGTCTGAAAAACTGCACGTTCCGGAAAAAATGTTGGAAAGCAAATTGGAAGCCTTGCTCACCCAGCTTCATGAACAGGAAGCGAAGATCAAACATTTGGAGGTCCTGGACAGCGGAAATGAAGCGGAAAAGCTGATGCAATCTGCAAAGCAGCTTGAAGGCTTTCGTTTGTTGGCGGCTGAGGTCAATTCTGACCCTGCCAGGCTGAGAGAATTGGGCGACTACCTGAAAAGCAAATACAGCGATACGATAGCTGTGATTTTCAGCCCCACGGAAGAAAAAGTATCAATACTGGCAATTGTGGGGCAGAGCCTGCTGTCAAAGTATCATGCCGGTAAAATCGTTTCTGCGGTTGCTTCCCGCATGGGAGGAAAAGGCGGTGGAAGGGCTGATTCCGCGATGGCAGGAGGCAAGGATAGAACGCAGATACCAGCCATTATCAAGGACCTGCCTGAAATCATAGCCCAATCTGTCCAATGAAGATACTTCTGCTCAGGCTGAGTTCGATGGGAGATATCATCCTCACTCAGTCCGTTGTGGCAGAGTTGAGGCAGTTGTATCCCCAGGCGCAAATCCACTACTGCAGCAAGAGCCAGTACGCGGACTTGGTGCGGATGCTGGATGATGAACTGGTTTTTGTGCCCTATAGCAAAACGCTAGGCTGGCATCTCTCGCTACTCAAGGAACAATACAATATCCTGATCGATCTGCACGGAAAGTTTTCCACCTGGCTGATCAGATGTATCGTCCCTGCCCGCAGAAAAGCCACTTATGGCAAACAAAGGCGGTTGAGGAAATCCATTGTAAACAAGACAACTGATACTGCCATTGAATCCACCGTCCGTCTGTACTATTCCTCTCTGGATAAATTGTTTAACAACGCGTCCTATCTGCGTAAGCCATTGCTGCACCCCAAACTGAGCATCCGCGAATCCTCCTGTGACGGTTTGCCAGAGCGGATTGATGGTAAAAAGCTTATCGCTATATTTGTGGGTGCCGCGCATCCAACAAAGACCTATCCTATCCAATTGTATCGGGAGCTGTTGTCTATTCTGGGCGACAGATATCAGGTCTGGCTGCTGGGAGACAATCAGGATAGAGAACCAGCCAGCATTCTGGCGCGGGAGTTTTCCGCATCACACAATCTTTGTGGCAGGTTTGGATTTGCGGAACTGGCACAGGTGGTGGCGCAGACCGATCTGGTAATTAGCGGCGACACAGGCCCCATGCACATGGCGGCAGCTTTGGGAAGGAAACAGATAGCGATCTTTGGGGGCACCCACCCCAAACTGGGTTTTGCGCCTTTGAACGAATCTGCCAAAATACTATGTGCCAATCTGCCCTGTCAGCCATGTTCTTTGCACGGCTTGGAACGTTGTCCCCTACAGCACTTCAGGTGCATGCTGGATATCTCGCCTCAGAGGATAGTGGAATTGATAGAAGAGCTGATAGGCGGATAAAAACGAGGTTTATACTATTTCGTTTATGATATTACAACTGGCTCTCATTTTCAAAGACTGGATCACGGGTCAAGCCCGTAATGACATAGTATATAGTCTGGTGGGACTTGCTACGGGGGAACCTTTCCACCATTTCACCTTTCCATCTTTCCACGATCTTTTCGTAGCACCTATATATTATGAGGGGGGATGCTCCTCATTTGAATCCCCCTCTCTGGCGTGGGTCTTCCTGGGGTCAACCTTATAATTTATAAGGATGACCTAAGGATGATGGCACAAAAGCCAGTAGCAGCAAAGGAGGGCGCTATGAAGGATATTGCGGATTATATAGGGTTATTTATGCAGTTGTCAAGGAATTGATGCCGGTTGTTTTCAGGTTGGGTTGTTGTTTCCAGAAGACTGGATCACGGGTAAGGTTACCCTACCAAACCGCTACGCGCTTCGGCGGGGACCCCGATTGCCCGTGATGACGCGGCTTTGGTGTCTGGTGGGACTTGTTTCGTAAAAATGCAAAATATAGCTTGATGAAAGCGAATTGGTATTAGATCCGAAAAGCTTCGCTCTGGATGAGCAATTCCTTTATGACAGTGGTGTTTTCCGCGTGATTGATCTTTTGCCTTAAATCCGCGCCGCCGGGAAATCCCTTGGTGTAATGGCAAAGCTGGGAGCGCAGTTCTTTGGTGACCACTCTTTCTGGTTTATAGGAAAGGGCAAGGTCGATCTGGCTAAAGATGGTTTCCAGCATCTGGGTTTTGGTGACTGGAGAATAATCCCCTGTAAGTGACAACTCACGAATCTGCTTGAAGATCCAAGGCCTTCCCAAAGCGCCTCTTCCGATCATAACAGAGTCGCAGCCCGTGGTGGAGTACATTCGCGCCGCATCTTCGGGAGACTTGATATCTCCGTTTCCAATCAAAGGAATGCTTAGCTTTTGTTTGAGCATGCGGATATGCTCCCAATCTGCTTGACCGGAAAACATCTGAGGCTGAGTGCGTGGATGCAGGCAGAGAAAATCGACTCCCGCTTCCTGCAAGCCGAGCCCCATTTCCAGGTAGTTGACAGAGCGAGAGTCCCATCCACTGCGAATCTTGGCTCCCAAAGGCACAAGTCCTGCAAGAGCAGCTTTAACTTCCCTCACGATTGCCGCAGCACGCTGGGGGTCTTTCATCAACGCTGATCCAGCCCCACGCTTGACCACTTTCTTCACCGGACATCCCATATTCAGATCGATAAAATCAGGCTTGTATTGAAGGCAGAAATCCGCCGCCCTGGACATCACCACTGGGTCTGAGCCAAAGATCTGAATACCCAAAGGTCTCTCGGCTTCTGAAAACTTTATATATTGCACTGTCTTAACCGAGTCCCGGATCAGCCCGTCAGCGCTTACCATCTCGCTTACAAGAACGTCAGCACCGTTGGCTTTGCATAGTTGCCTGAATGCCTGATCTGTAAAACCAGCCAGTGGAGCCAGCCATAATTTATTATCAATTATATGAGTTAACTTACTCATTCAGATGTGATAGATGTTCTTGATCTGGTTAACATCTATTTTGTCAATCAATTCTGCTTCAAGCGAGTCTCTGGCATACTCCATATACAAACCGGAATCCAGAAAGATATCCATCAAATCGCCATCCAGTTCGCCCTTGCAAACAGCTTTGGCAAGTATACTCAAGGACTCAGACAGGGAGTAAGGGGTTTTATATGGGCGATCAGAAGCAGTGATGGCCTCAAATATATCTGCCATGGCCAGGATGCGAGACTGTATCGATAGCTGCTCAGCTTTCAAGCCACGTGGATAACCGGTGCCCAGCAAATTCTCGTGGTGCGAGGCCGCAATGTTCGCAACATTTTGATACTTTTTGGGGAAGCTAAGCTGCGAAAGCAGTTCCAAAGTGATCCAGACATGCTCCCGCATCAGCTTTTTTTCTTCCGGATTCAAGGTGCCTTGCTGCACTTTGAGGTTAAGCTTTTCATCCGGGCTTAGCAGATAGTATTCTTCACCATCATACTCGATGTGGATATCAGCCAGTGTTTGCACCCTGTCCAACACTTCTTCCGAAAGATACTCCTCAGTTTCGTTAATCTGCCGCAGCCATTCAAACTGTTTATCCAGCCAGTCCTCCAATTCTTTCACAGGAACCTGGGTGCCAAAATTGGATAGGACAAAATCCGCGAAATCCTCTGTTTGCATCCTTTCTTTCAATAAGCGGCACAATAGCTTCATGCGTGAAAACCGAAGCATGACCAGGTCGATTTTGTCCAAAACGCCAAGCAAGCGAGTGCTTTTATCGATAATGTATTTGGGAGTTACAATTTTTCCGAGGTCATGGGTTAAGGCAGCCATAGAGAGCTCGCGCAACTGATCCGCTGTAAAGGAAACATTTTTATATACGCCGCTTTGCGCTTTGTTAATCTCATGGGCCAACATTTCAGTAAGCTTCACCACTCTGGAAATATGACGGGATGAATAGGTTGATTTACGCTCGATGGCTGTGGCAATCACCCGCATAAACTGCATCAAAAGGGTTTCCATCCCTTCCAGCAGATTTCTGTGGGATAACGCGAGTGCTGCCTGTGAGGCCAATGATTTCAACAACTCTTTGTCCCGACCGGCAAAGGAAACAATCATGCCATCGGTATCAATGGCGTTGATCACCTGGATTAGGCCCAACACATTATTTTCATGATCCAACAACGGTATTGTTAGCATTGACTTACAGCGATAACCATGCATTCTGTCAGAGATCACAACTCCGTTTTTGTATTGGTTTGCCGACTCATAGACATCGTCCAGATCCAGTGTCTTTTTGGTGTGAAACACGTAAGCTTCCAAGCTGTCTGTTCTTGGGCTGCCATCGGGACTGTAAAGCGGTATTGAAGGCCATTCACTTTGTTGCTGATGGTCGATTTGACCGATACCCAGGCTGTTGTTGTAAATCAGCTTGAAATCAAGTCTCATACCATCTTTGGAGACCAGATAGATGGTTGCTCCGTCCGCATTTGTGTAGTTAATAGCCATGCTTAGGATCAGATCAAAAACTTTGGTTAAATCAACATCTGTGGACAGAGCGTTGCCAATCTTGTTCAGGCTCTCGATATGCTGCTGGTACTCGCAGTCATCTGTTTCCGGTGTTCTGATCAGGCGTTTAATAATATTGGATACGGAGATATCTCCGTTGATCTTGTTCACAACTTGCCTTAGATTCTTTTGTAAAGCATGAAGTTGGGTTCAAAGCCTTGTCGGCGCTGATCCTTCTCATACCAGGTGGTGACATGGTCTGCCAGGCTGGGTGTTTTCTGGATTGGCTGATCATGCAAAGAAAGAAAGTTGGCGTTCCTAAGCAATTCCTCCGCGATCCAGTTTGCATATTCTTCATGATCAGTAGAGATATGCAACTGTGCGTCTGGCATTAGTATCGACGCCAAGGCGTTAAGGAAATCCTGTTGTATAAGCCGTCGCTTATGATGTCTCTTTTTAGGCCAGGGATCTGGATGCTGTATGAAAGCACCTTGGATGGACTGTGGTGGAAGCACTTGAGCAATGTTGCTGTCGATCATCAGGCGCAATAAACGCACATTTGGATTGTTAGCCGGCGATATTTTTCTCAGTATATTGCGGATACGTTTTTCTCTGCCTTCAAAACCCAGGAAATTCCATTCTGGATGGAGTATGGAATACTGTGAAATAAACTCGCCTTTGCCACAACCTATCTCAATATACACTGGCCTGTCATTGCCGAATATCGTGCGATAGTCCAGCAGGTTACCACTGTGCTCCAGAAGAAAGTAATCCCGGTCAGTCAGCATTGTTGTCGTCTTCGTCTTCGTCAGCCAGAGCTCTGCGTCTCTTTTCCTTGTTTAGATCGGAAATTTCCTTGCGCAGGATGACAAGGTCTGCCATGGATAATCCAAAGGTGATAAATATCATTGCTATCAACGAGTTTGTAGCCACACTCGACCACCAGGACGGAACACATTCCTGGCTTGTAACCCAAAAAATGCCCCGGTAGTATAGAGTTAGCAAAGCTGCTCCGACGATTGAACACAGAACCATCCTGAAGCGCAGGACAGGGGGCCAGAAAAAGAGATGCCGGACAAGCAGGGCGAATAGGACGGCAAACAACAAAGACAATAGATAGAATGGAATAATGCTTATGCCCAGAGTAATTGCCACCCAAAGGGAAAAGAATATGGGTATCGCAATGATCGCCACCCAGACCAGGCTGGAACGTAGATAAAACCAAAGAAATGCCACGCATCCAAAAAGCAAAGATAGATAGAGTGATATCTCTCCAATCCCGAATCCCTTTTCTGGCTCTTGAGTACTGGAATTGACCTCATCGATCATCTTATAAGCGAAGATCGAGTCCGGAACATCGGTAAAAGACTCAGCAACGTTTTGTGATTTAGTGCCTTTATTGGCAAACATCAGATAATATCCAATGCTTGTAATCAGCAAGGGGATAAGAATTGCCAATAGCATCACTGGACGAAAGTGGCTTGTATGCATCAAATCCTCGGAATGTTTTTTTAGTTGACTGATAGCCATTAGTCCATTTTATGGCAGGCGCATGGATGTCAATAGTAAAGTGGACCAAACCTATGGCACATCACATGAATTAATTGATTTGGAGCTAAGATGCTTAATATAGTGAGCAGTTTGCGTAAAAAACTTGCACGGACCAAAAGTGGTTTTTTGGGCAAGATCGCTGAGACGGTGCATTTACGTGGCAAAGTTGACGACGAGTTGATGGAACAGATTGAAGAAGTGCTCCTGAAGTGTGACACTGGCGTTGAAATGACGGATCAGATCATGGAAGCGCTGGCAACGCGAATCAGGGAAGAAAAGATTGTCGATCCCGACGCGGCGCTGGAAGCTTTGCAGGGGATCATGCAGGATATTCTGCTCAATGATTACAATGAGACTGTCAGTATCTACGATGAAATCAACCGCAGGCCTTACGTAATAGTGTTTGTAGGCGTAAACGGTGTTGGCAAAACAACCAGCATAGGGAAAATTGCCCATCGCCTGGTCAGGGCGGGAGAGTCGGTTATGATCATAGCGGGTGACACTTTCCGGGCCGCGGCCATCGAACAGCTTTCCATCTGGGCAGACAGGGCTGGAGCAACCCTGATCAAATCCCAACAGGATGCCGATCCTGCCTCTGTTATCTATGACGGTATTGCGGCTGCCATTGCCAGATCCTACGACGTGGTTTTGATAGACACAGCCGGGCGTCAGCATACCAAGGACAATCTCATGAAAGAGCTGAGCAAGATAGACCGGACAATCAAAAAACTCCTTCCCGAAGCTCCCCATCAGACCCTGCTGGTGGTAGATGCCACTACAGGCCAAAATGCGATTTCACAAGCTGTAAGTTTTGATCAGGCTATCCAGCTTTCAGGCATAGTGCTTAGCAAGTACGACGGTACTTCGAAAGGAGGCATCATCTTTAATCTGAAGCATAAACTGCAACTTCCAGTCCGCATGATAGGAGTTGGAGAGGGCATCGATGATCTGGAAGATTTCAACGTCAATGAGTTCATACAAGCATTTTTCTCCAATAACGAGACCGTAGGTGATCAGGAATGAAACAGGCGCCTTTTATATTCCTAAACCCTATTCAATTTTCCTTATAAAGAAACGTCACTGATGCCCCTCTTGGAGAACTCCGAAATCCAGGCGTTGCTCCTGCGCCTTCGGGAAATAATTCAGGCGGAAACTGATCCAAAGACCAATCTGCTGTATGTCCGACAATTGCTTGAAACAATCTACAAGGTGCTCAGCGCGGACAGTAAAACAAGCTTTTCCGGACTTTTCGCGCGGATTCAGTATGTAAACTCTATTTTGAAAGTACCGAAGGATCTCGGACAGCAGACAAACCAGATACGGATTCTGTGTAATAAAGCGGCTCATGAGGATGATTTCACTCCCCGCATGGAGTTTTTTACGTCATCCATTCACACTCTCTACGCCTTGTTGAAGTGGTTGAATCCAGAGCAATACGACCCAGAGATAGAACTTTTTCTAAAAAACTCCAATGCCAAACCATTTCCCGCCTTCAAACCCAGTAAGAAACACAGCTTTAGCTGCGTGGTGACTTCCTGGAAACTGCTTGAGAAAGAAGGCGTAAACTGTGGTATTCAGCTCAAAGTGAGCACTGAAGATGGGATGGAGTACGACATCATCCTCAACGACAGAGATGAACCAGGCAAACAGTGGAGTCTTTTGAGCAAAACGCTGTGGAAGTATTGCAGCCTTAATTGTTTCGATCTCAGTGAAGTACGTGGCAGGCAGGATCAATTGCAGAGCAACCCCTCAACCATGGTGGTATTGGAGCCGGATTTTTTACTTGATGCCACGGCTATTGCCAGTTGTTTTACCCAAGAGGACTACCATCCAGAGTTGTTTATAGTCAAACAGCTGCTCAGGGAGGCATCCAAAATCAGCATGGCCCAGGGTACTATGGTGAACAATATTCTGGATGAACTGATCATAGATCCGAGTCTGGAGTACGAGCAGTTGTTCAGGCGTAGCTTGGCTCGCCAGGCAATCCAAATGGTGAGCTTAGGTGAAACTTCCGCCTTGGAAATCTACAATAACATCCGCATCAACCATCTACCCCAGATTCAGACATTTGCCAAAACGGTACAAGGTAATCCCCTGCAACTGGAACCATCCTTCATCAACCCGGATTATGGATTGCAAGGACGGTTGGATATCCTCTGGTTCCTGAAAGGAATTCCACATATAGTGGAGCTCAAGAGTGGGAAGCCACCTCGTTTTGATGTTTACAAAGAACACCAGATGCAGGTCATAGCCTACAACATGATAATCAGAAACTGTTTCGGAAGCTCATCAAGAGGCACCAGCAGCATCCTCTACTCAGCGGCGGAAGAAAACGAACTCCGGAGTGTATCCAACACAATTCAACTGGAGCAAGAGTTGCTGCTTTGCCGCAACAGGATCGTGGGCATCATGCACCGTCTGACGGAAGATTCTTCCTTGTTTTTCAACTGGTTGTTAAAAGCCGACACTACCGTTTATCCACCATTTATCGGAGACAGTATAAATCGAATCGTCAGCACCCTGAAGTCACTCGCAGACTATGAATATGAATGGTTTCTGGAGCAATGCAGGCTTGCGGTACGGGAAATTTGGCAAGTCAAGATCGGCGGATTGAGTAGCGAATCGGTCTATGGCCGTAATGCCTTATGGAGAATGGGGGCAGCCCAAAAACAGCTGAGATATCAGCTGCTGAGCCCTTTGGAGGTCGATTACGCCGATTTCGATGTGATTCGATTTGTGACCCCGAAAGATGATTATATATCTAACTTCCGGGTTGGGGATGTAGTTGCGCTCTATAAAAACAATCTTCCCATCCAAAAGCAGCAGATTGTGCGGGGTCAGATAAGCGATTTCAACGATGATGCAGTAGAGGTATCCATCCGCGGTGGACTAAGATTGCCCCCCGAACAGCTTCATGAGTGCACCTGGTCACTGGAACACGATATTCTGGAAGCGTCACTATATTCTCCCTTGTCGTCGTTGTTCAGCTTTTTGGAAAGCCTGCCTTCCACGCGGGAACTATGGTTGGGATTACGGGAGCCGGAAACTGACCGGAAAATGGAAAAGCTGGATGAAAACCTGGAATACACGGTTGATCGCTTGTGTGCTTCCAAAGAATACCATATTGTCCAGGGGCCGCCTGGAACGGGAAAAACTTCCGGGTTGTTAAAAGAGTACATTGCCCGCCAATATCGTGATAGCGATGACAGGATTCTGATTCTTAGCTTCACCAACAGGGCTGTCGATGAGATCTGCGGATGCCTGAAAAAAGCTGAAATACCTTACGTCCGAACAGGTAATTCGCAAGAAGTTGATGAAGAACTGCTTAGCAACATAATACGCGGAAAGGACTATCGGCAGATTGATACCATCCTGCGCGGCAACAGGATTTGGGTGGCCACTGTTTCAAATTGTTCTGCCTGGTTGCCTGATATGTTGCGGCTGGTCAATTTTGACCAATTAATAGTTGATGAAGCTTCGCAGATTGTGGAAAACAGCATTCTGGGCATTGTGTCAAAAGTTAAAAAAACCATCTTGATCGGAGACCAGAATCAGTTGCCGCCAATCACAGCTATGTCTGGCCACGGATTTCGGTTTTCCAATCCTCGCTTGAAAGACCTTTGCTATGACAATTACAGCCAGTCGCTGCTGGAACGTCTGACGCGGGTGTGTATAAGGTATGGATGGCAGCACACTAACTCACTGCTAAGGTATCATTACCGCATGCATGAAGAGATTGCCGCTTTGATCCAGCACTACTATCAGGGCAGATTGATATCCAGTTTACCCCGACAAAAGGAAATCCTGCCACCTCACAGCAACGCGCTGCTTGCTTCCCGTGTAATCTGGATCGATTGCCCACGCACAACCACGCCCTACTATGATACCTTTCAGGTAAAGCTCGTATGCCATTTGCTGGATCTTTTCCAGAAAGAAGCTATAATACAGGATTACTCCACAGATATAGGGATCGTGGCTCCATACAGGGCGATGATCCATGCCATTTTACAGGAGCTGAAAGAAGAGCAAAAAGCGATTACCGTGGATACAGTGGAACGCTTTCAAGGCTCCGAAAGGAAGAATATGATCCTAACCCTTCCAATCCACGACAACAGCGCGTTAAGCAGCCTGATGTCACTTTCACCGGATGGATCGGTGGATCGGAAACTCAACGTGGCCCTCAGCAGGGCTCAAGAGCGGGTGCTTATCCTGGGTAACCGGGAAATGTGCCTTGGCTCGTGGCACTTCGCTTTTTTATTGGACAAAATACAAGCTGCCGGAAATATAATCCCAGCAAAGCAAATTATGCCAGAATAAAGGAGAATACCAATGGCTCAACCTCAACAACAGCAACAACTAAATATCAAGATCGACGAAAAGGTCGGGGAAGGCACCTACGCCAATTTCTTTATGATCACAAACTCACCCTCTGAGTTCGTCATTGACTTTGGCCGCATCCTGCCCGGAATTCCTGATGCCAGAATCTACACCCGGGTCGTCTGCACGCCCCAGCACGCGAAGCAGCTTTTGCAAATCCTGCAAAAGAACATCGAAGGTTTTGAAAACCAGTTTGGCGAGATCAAAGTGCAGGGAGTCACAGAAAACAAACCTGTGGGCTTCAAGCAGGATAAATAACCGGTCAGAAGGGGCTGCGATTTGCAGACGAGCTTTATTACCCGCTAACGCTAAAGCTCAAGCCGGGGCAATAATTCACTTGACGTCAAGAGCATTCTCTTTTGATTGGTTCAAATACGTCAAAAATCGTTATAAATTCATGAAATAGGGAGCATAAGCCAATGAAAAAGTACTCCTGGCTAAGTCCGGTGCTCATACTCATATTTGTATTGGGTACGCTAATATTTCTTTCTCCCCTGTTTGTTCCAGATAGTGTGACCAGCTGGCCGATCAAGCAAAAGCTGAATCTGGGATTGGACCTCAGGGGAGGCATTCAGATCGTTTTGGGTCTGGACACAAAAGGCTTAACGCCCGCGGAGATTCCCGATGCCGTAGACAGCAACATCGAGATCATCCGCAATCGTATCGACCAATTTGGTGTTGCTGAGCCCACCATCCAGAAGATCGGCGAAGACAGGATCGTGGTTCAGCTTCCGGGCGCGAAAGACCGCACTGGGGCTGAAGACTTGGTCAAAAGAACCGCCATGCTGAACTTCAAGCTGGTTGCCACTGCTGATGAAGCGCAGTCTGTGGTCACTCAGATCGATGACATCATCAAGACCAATCCTTCTATGTTTCCTGAGCTTATAGAGTTGGAACGCAAGGAAAATGCCGAGCTCCAAAAACGTGGCATCGAAGCGGATTCCCTGGTTTCTCAGAACGGAATGTTCAAACGCTTGCTTGTTTCGGCGGATAATACCTTTTCCGTAAGTAAAAACGATGCACCCGTCCTGCAGAAACTATTTGCCGATTCACTCTTCGCGTCACTGGTTCCCAAGGGTTACGAATTTGCCTTTGGCAGCACCGGAAGGAATGTCAAGGAAGCGGTGGATAACCGGCAGCTTTATGTGCTCAAATCCGCGGTTCAGGTATCCGGTTCGGATTTGGAGAAAGCCAAGATGATGATCGGTTCTTCCGAAGACCCCAATCCGCAAACAGCCAACAAACCCTATATCTCACTGGAATTCAACCGCACCGGTGCCCGGCTCTTTGAGCGTGTGACTGCCGATAACATTGGCAAACAGCTTGCAATAGTGGTGGACAGCCTTGTATATTCCGCCCCGAATATTCAAGATCGCATACCCGATGGTAAAGCGATTATCAGCGGAATCTTTTCCCGCGAGGAAGCCCGCTCTCTGGCGATCCTGCTCGATCAGGGCAGCCTGAAAGCCCCTCTGATTGTTGAATCGACCTCGGCGGTGGGCGCCAGTCTGGGCGCGGACAGCATCAGGAAAGGACTGCGGGCGGGATTGATTGGTATCATCATTGTGGTCTTGATCATGCTGTTTTACTATAAGCTTTCCGGTCTGATAGCGGACTTTGTATTGGTCTTCAACGTCGGATTTATTCTTGCGGCCATGACCCTGTTTGGAGGCACGCTTACTTTGCCTGGAATTGCGGGTATAATCCTGACCATTGGCATGGCGGTTGACGCCAATGTGCTGATCTTTGAAAGAATCCGCGAAGAACTTGATGCTGGCAAATCTCCACGCTCTGCAGTGGCAAGCGGATTTGACAGGGCTTCGGTGACCATTTGGGATTCCCAGATCACCACCCTGATCGCCGCCTTCGTGCTCTATCAGTTTGGAACAGGAGCCGTAAGAGGATTTGCCCTCACCCTTACGATTGGCGTCATCGGCTCTATTTTCTGCGCCATCGTCTTTGTCCGCTACATCATGGAAAAGACTATGTTGAGCGGAGATAAGAAAACCTTGAGTATCTGAGGGAGTCCAAGATGAGATTATTCAAAAACGCAAACTTCCAGTTTATCAAAAACCGCAAGATCGCCTATGTGATTGCCATTATTATGTTGCTGATATCGGTCGGCGGACTGATTTTCAAAGGCTTGAACTGGAGTATCGACTTTACAGGCGGAATAGCCGCCACACTTAATATGATGCCCAAAAGCGAGAGCGTACCTCCTCTTGCTATAGATAAACTTCGCTCCGTAATGAGCGATAACGGTTTTGATGATGCCGAAATCCAGTTTGTGGGCCCGGAAAGCAATGCCATTTTCCAACTCAAGATGAAATCGACTAAGGATCTGGAAGATACCAAAGCCGAGCTTGCTGAAATCGTGAGCAGGGAACTACAGGAATACACCGCTGGCAGAGACATCGAAAGCGAAGTGATCATGGAAGTGAACACCGTGGGTCAAAAAGCCGGTTCCGAAATGAGGGCCAACTCAATCCTGGCGGTGGTTATCGCACTGATTCTGATGATCATCTACATCTGGATCCGCTTCGAGTTTACCTTCGGCTTGATGGCCATCCTGGCCCTTGCTTTCGATGTTATCTTTATCCTGGGTGTGTTTGCGCTGACCGGAAAAGAAGTAACCATGCAGATCATAGCTGCCCTGCTGACCATAGTGGGTTATTGTATCAACGATACGATTGTGGTCTTCGACCGTATCCGCGAAGATCTCAAGATCTACCGCAAAGACCCTGTGAAGGAAGTTTTCAACCGCGCCATCAACACAACCCTGAGCAGGACAATTCTAACAGCCGGTACCACTCTTATAACCGCACTTTCGCTCTATTTCTTTGGCGGAGCGGTGTTGCACGACTTTGCCCTGGCCATCTCCCTGGGCATCATCGTTGGCACCCTGGGTTCCATTTTCCTTGCTTCCGGCATGGTGGTGGATACCTACAAGGTTGCCGCTGTCGAAGAAAAGAAAGCTGTTCAGAAGCTTACCAGAAAGAAATAACAAAATTCAACTCATAGTAATGAAGCCATCCTTTCGGGGATGGCTTTTGTATTTCCCTCTCATTTGCATGCTGATACAATTTAGCTTGCATTATTACAAATGGATCTTTTGTTTCACCATTACACCTATCCACCTTTCCATGGCGTGATCGTAGCACCTATATATTATGAGGGGGATGGGCCTCATTTGCATCACCCTCTCCAGCCTGGGTCTTCCTGGGGTCAACCTTATAATTTATAAGGATGACCTAAGGATGATGGCATCAAAGCCAGTAGCAGCAAGGGACGGAGCTATGAAGCATTATGCGGATTATATAGGATTATTTATGCGATTGTCAAGTAATTGATGCCGATTGTTTTTAGGCAGAGGTGTTTGTTTCAGAGAACCTTTTCACCATTCCACAGCAATAACCCACACATATTAAGAAGATTTCCGTCATGTTCCCCTCATACCCAGACGATGTGTTGAACGCATATTGATGTCCGATCGATAAACGGCTGGGCGATCAGTCAGCGATCAATTGGTGATCAATGAGTCATGAATGTATAAGGACCATAAGAATTTGAATAGATGGGCTTTGCTACTCGAACTGTAAAAAAGCTTATGGATAAAGGAGTTTGTCCTTCCCTGCCTGGGGCAGCCGCGGGAGAATCAGAACTGTTATTAACCCCAATCTCTATCCATGTTGTAAAATATCCACCAATACCGCAGCTTAACACAGAATTGCATTGACATGGAGGGGCGTGTTTTCAATATGGTTTAATCCAAAGAACTTGGTGTATAGATATGAAAAATAGAATAATAATAATCGTTCTGGCCCTGTTGTTTGCGCTCACGCTGAACGCGGATGAGTTGAGCGACAAGATGAAGCAGCTCGACAAGCTGAAGAAAGATCTCCAATCTGTGGAGAAAAAGGTGCAGCAGAGTGAGAATAAGAAAACCCAGAATCAGTCACGCATACAAAGCGCGCAAAGCACAAAGAAGAAGACCGATGCCGAACTGAAAATTTCTCAGCGTCAGGAAAAAGAAAAAAGAGACATGCTGAACCTGGTTTCCAGCGAATTACGCACAGTCGAGGAACAAATCAGGGATTTGAACAGCTTGCAAAACAATCAGCTTTCCGCGCTGATCCGGCGTGACCTGGCCAGCAGAACAAGCAAGTTGCGCCATCGCGATCAGCATTATCTGGCGCTGATGAGCACCCAAACCAGAAACAAACTGGATAATCTGGGCGTGGTTCAGGGAAACCTGACCATCGAAAAAGAGCGGAAAAGCACCGAACACAGGCTTGTGTTGCAGGATGTGCGCAGCAAAACCACAACAATCCAACGACTTGATCGCGACGTGAGAAACCTGGAAAGCGAAAACAAAAGGTTGTCCAGGGAACAGCAAAAGATGCGCGATCAGATTGCGCGCCTGAGAAAGGACGCGGCAGAGCTCGAGTCTCTGATCAGCAGGCTAACATCCAGAACAGACGACAGTGAACCGGCATCCTACAAGTTTAGTGCCAGAACCATAGCCTGGCCTTTGAAAGGAAGAATTATCAGGCAATTTGGCGAGGAAACCCGCTCCTATGGCACTTCCGTAGTCTGCAACGGCATAGAGATCGCCGCTCCGGAGTGGACGCCGGTGGTTGCCGCCGACAAAGGGGAAGTTGTTTTTTCGGGTAGTTACGGCGGTCAGGGGAAACTGGTGATCATTGACCACAAAAACGGGTTCTTTACGGTCTATGCCTACAATAATGAGCTGTTGGTCAGCAAAGGCGCCAGTGTGAAAAAAGGCCAGCAAATTGCCAAATCCGGGGCTACCGGCTCGGCATCCCAGCCGTCGTTGCATTTTGAAGTGCGTAAAGATGGCAAGGCTGTCAACCCCCTTTCATATCTTGAATAGAATCTGAGGAACACGCGATGCAATTGATTAAGAATCCGTCAGTTCGCAAGCTGGACAGGACCTTTCGCAAAGAAAACTTTGCAGACAAGACTATTCTGCATTACACAGGGGGAATGTTCGGCATTGGCTGCCGCCTGTCCTCTCTTGATGCCATACAGCGAATTCTGAAGCAGAAACAGCGTAGCGATAACAAGGGACTGATCGTGCTGCTGCCTCACATAGACTGGTTTAAGGTGCACAGTATCTATATCCCTGAACGCTTGTATCCCCTGTTGGAGCAATATTGGCCGGGAAATCTGACCGTTGTCTTCAAATGTGGCGATCCCAGGTTTGAGCATGTGGCAGTTGATGGCAAAGTGGCGTTCAGGGTGCCTCATGATGCTCTGTTGCGCTACTTTTTGGAACAGCTTGATGAACCTATGATCAGCACCAGCATCAATATCGCCAATCTGCCACCGGAGTCTGATCTGAAACGGATAATCGGCATTTTTGGGGACTGGTTCGATTATGGGATCATCCCCTCTCCCGACATTTATGACAAAGAATGGCAGGCATCCACGATCGTGGAATATGTGGACAGCCACGAAGAAAAGAATCAGAGTGGTCTGGATGAGCTCAAATGCCTGCGGGAAAAGTCCATTCCCTTTTACGAGGTCAAAAAGGCCTTCGAAAAACCCACCATACTCTTTGTGTGCACGGCCAATATCTGTCGCAGCCCCATCGCGGAAAAGCTGTTCAACCATTATGTATTACAAGAAGAGCTTAGCTATGCTGGAGATTCCTGCGGCCTGATCGAAGGCGGGCACCCTATCTCGGAAAGCTCAAAGCAACTGTTGCTGGACATGGGCATTGAAGAGGCGCGGGATCACGTTTCCAAGCAGGTTACGGCGCAAATGGTCAATGGATGCAGATTGATCCTGACCATGGAAGAACGGCAACGCGATTATATGATCAAACAACAACCGGAAGCTGCACGCAAGATTTTCACTCTCAATGAAATCGTGGGGGAAACGGGCGACATTGCCGACCCCTATGGATCAGAGTTTAACAACTATCGAAAAACCTTCGCCATGATCGAAGACCGCATCAAGCGCCTGATCGAAAAGATCAAAAAAAGAGAACTAACTTTCAATTAATTAAAGGACTATGCAAAAGATACCGATTACACCAGAACTCATTGCCGAACACAATTTGTCTGCGGAAGAATACGATATGATCCTCAAGATCCTGGGCAGGGAGCCCAGCTATGTGGAACTGGGTATTTTCAGCGTTATGTGGAGTGAGCATGCAAGCTATAAAAACTCCATCCGGCTGCTCAAGACGCTTCCCAAAGAAGGGAAATTCATGCTTGCCAAGGCCGGCGAGGAAAATGCAGGTGTGGTGGATATCGGCGACGGTCTGGCTATCTGCTTCAAGATCGAAAGCCACAACCATCCCTCGGCACTGGAACCCTATCATGGCGCCGCCACAGGAGTGGGAGGGATTCTGCGCGATATATTCACGATGGGTGCGAGGCCGATTGCCGCGCTGAACTCCCTGCGTTTTGGAGACCCCAACAATCCCCAGGTCAGGCATCTGATCAAAGAAGTGGTGAGGGGAATCGCGGATTACGGCAATTGTTTCGGAGTTCCCACAGTTGGCGGGGAAGTGTTCTTTGACGCCTCCTATGAGGGCAATCCCCTGGTAAACGCGATGGCTGTGGGTGTGTTGAAACATGATCAGATCGCCAAATCCGCCGCCAAAGGAGTGGGCAACCTGGTGGTTTATGTGGGGGCAAAGACAGGCAGAGACGGAATCCATGGCGCCACCTTCGCGTCAGTCGATCTAAGCGATGAATCTGCCTCCATGCGCACGGCTGTCCAGGTGGGTGATCCTTTTTATGAGAAACTCCTGCTGGAAGCAACTTTGGAAGTGATACATGCCGGACTGGTCGTGGGCATCCAGGATATGGGCGCGGCCGGACTTACCTGCTCAAGTTCTGAAATGGCTGGCAAGGGTGGAGTGGGAATTGAACTCGATATCGAAAAGGTTCCCCAGCGGGAAGCGGGTATTACTCCCTATGAGATCATGCTCTCGGAATCGCAGGAACGCATGCTTTTGATTGTGGAGCCGAAGAATTTCGATTTGATCCAGTCCATCTTTCATAAATGGGATCTGGATGCCGCCATCATCGGTCGGGTGACCGACGATAAACTGCTTCGGGTGCGCATGAATGGGGAAGTGCTTGCTGAGATACCAGCCGAGACACTGGTCTTGGGAGGTTCTGCGCCGGTCTATGCCAGGGAAACGAAAATCCCTGAATATATAGGCAAAGCAAAGCAGTTCGATCCCGCGTCCTTGCCCGAACCAGACTCCTATCAGGAGGTTTTACTCAAGCTGCTGGCTGAACCCAATATAGCTTCCAAGCGGGAGGTATATCGCCAGTATGACCACATGGTGCTGGTTGGCACGATGGTGGAACCGGGAAGCGACGCCGCCGTGGTCAAGATCGAAGGCACGGAAAAAGCCATCGCCCTGGCAACAGATTGTAATGCCCGCCATTGTTACCTTGATCCTTTTGAGGGCACCAAGGCTGCAGTGGTCGAGGCTGCAAGGAATGTTGCCTGCAGCGGTGCCAAACCTGTGGCCATCACTAACTGCCTGAACTTTGGCAACCCATACAAACCGGAAGTGTATTGGACCTTTGCCGAGGCTATACGTGGCATGTCTGCCGCCTGCATTGCTTTGGAGACTCCAGTAACCGGCGGCAATGTCTCTTTCTACAATGAAAGCCCCAAGGGCGCTGTTTGGCCAACCCCCGTAATCGGAATGCTTGGCTTGATCGAGGATGCCAGCCGTGTGAGCAACCAGTTCTTTAAACAGAGCGGTGACATGATTGCCATGCTGGGTGAGCCTTGTTGTTCAACGGGAGCGTCTCAATATCTGCAAACAATGCATGGTCTCGTCTCCGGTCAGGTTCCAAGAATTGATTTGGACAAGGAAAAACGGCTGATAGATCTCATTTTGTTGTTACATGAAAAGGGATTGATCAACTCCGCACACGATGTTTCCGAAGGAGGCCTGCTTGTAGCCATGGCTGAATCGTGTTTTAAGACTGATCCCTTGGGCGTGGATCTTAGATTTGAACTCGGATGTCTTCCAAGCTGCGAATATTTTGGAGAATCCGGAGGCCGTATCGTTATCAGTTTTAGTCAGGAAAAACAGAAAGAAATTGAGGCTTTGTGCGCACTGCACGACACACCTGTATCATTGCTGGGTGTGGTAAACGACAGTGGCGCTTTCAGGGTCAATAATCATATCGATCTGCCTGTTCAGAGCCTCATGAATGCCTGGCAACAGGCTCTAACAATTATCTAAGGAGAAGGAGATGAAGATGAATTTCCTGTTTGGACCAGCCTTTTGGGGGATATTAATCGTCCTGTTTGGCCTTTCGCTGATTCTTAAAGAGGTTGGAGTGAACCTGCCATTGGTGAAGATGTTTATCGCCATTGTCATTATCCTGTTTGGTGTCAGGCTGCTGGTTGGAGGTTCGTGCAGCATCCGCACTCGCACTACAAGATCAGGGGTGTACACCACAGGCAGCACGGAACACTCAGTGGTATTTTCCTCGCAAACGATAGATCTCACGGGTATCAGCGCGGACTCCAGGCCTTTGGTATTGACGGCGGTTTTTGGTTCCGCCTACGTGTTATTGCCGGAAGACATCGAGTTTGATATCGAATCCACTTCGGTGTTTGGTTCGGTTGAAGTGCCCCGCAAGCCGGATTCGACACTGGTCTATCCCAAAGGAAGGGTTTCCATCGAAGCAAGGGCTGTTTTTAGCAAAATTGAATTTGCGTATAAGCCAGCCACCAGAAAGCAAACAGCTCAGGCGGACACCATTTATGTCAATCCGGGAGATACAAGCGAATAGGGTTAGATTAGGAAAATCAGCTTATCTAATAGCTCTATTTGTTTTCCTGCTCTTAGCTTTTCCCAAGCTTGAAGCAAAGAAGCTGGGTTATGCCCTGAGTGGGGGAGGAGCGCGGGGATTTGCTCAGATTGGGATTCTGAAGGTCTTGGAGGAGAATGGCATCTATCCCGATTACATCTCCGGAACCAGCATTGGGGCGCTGATAGGCGGTTTGTACGCTCTGGGTTACTCTGCCCAGGATATTGATGACCTCCTGGTGAATATCGATGTCTCAGAACTCCTCAAAGTCCGTTTCACGCGCCACGACCTCTACATAGGGGAGAAACGCTGGGCACCCTATGGCAATCTTGTTTTGGAGATGGACGACCGCTGGTATCCGCATCTACCGTCCGGGATCTACGCCAGTAACAAAATAAACCTGGAGTTTGCCAGGTTCTTTCTGGCAGCCGCCGAATACCCTGATTTCGATTCTTTTCCCATACCATTTGTCTGCATTGCCACAGATTTGGTAACTGGGGAACCGGTTGTTTTTCGGGATGGATCCCTGATTCAGGCAGTCAGAGCCTCGATATCCGTACCCAGCCTGATTGAACCGCTTGCTGTGGGCTCGCATTTTTATATCGATGGAGGTATATCTCAAAACATGCCTGTACCCCTCTTGAGAGAATCTGGAGTGGACAAGGTGCTGGGGATCAAGGTCAATTCAGCCCTAAGATCCAGAGAGCAGTTGGTTGATCTGGTGGATGTGATCGATCAGACCATCAATATCGGCATTACCCGGAATCTGGACAAAGGACAGAGCAATTGCGACCTGTTGATCGATCCCTTGATGGAAGAGTTTTCCTCCACGGACTTTAAGAAAATCAGAAAGATCATAGACTTTGGCGAAACGTATGCCAGAGAGCATCTTGACCAGATTCTCAACTTTAAGCAGGCTCTTGTCTCTGAGGGGTATGTATTTAACAAACCACCGGAACACCATTTTGAAAAGAAGTATAAGATAGTTAATATCGAAAGCCGGGGAAACCAGCACGTAAGCTCTGCCAAGGTACGAGATTATCTTGGTCTGGAGAAAAACGAGAAGTACTCTGTTGACGAGTTGATCGCGGCCAGCGAGACAGCCTGGAATTCCCAGGTTTTTAAAGTATTATATCCAGTGCTGAGCAAGACCGATAAGGGCTACCGGCTGATCATCCACCAACAGGAAAATCCAAGAAAACATCTGCTGTTCAATACCAGTTACACCACAGAGGAAAAACTTAATGTGGGGGCGGTGCTACAGCTTAACAATATGCTGTTAAAGAACTCCAAATTGCAGGCAGGCCTCACCCTGGGTGGGCGCACTGAAGTGAATCTGGATATTGTAAAGAACTTTGGCGACCTTTGGGGGGCATATTTCCGGCTCTTTCCCTACCTGAGCGAGCATAGGATCTATTTCTACGATGACAACGGCGACAAACAATCCAGCGTAAAATCTCTGGAATTCGGTTTCACCCCGGGCGTAGGTCTGTTTGCCAGGGATATAGCCATTGCGGAAGGCTTTTTCTATACTTACAGAACCAAGCAATACCGCGATGTATCGACCGTTGCTCCGGACAGTCTGCTCTATCTGGTTTCAGGTTTGGGCATCAAAGCATATCACGAGAGCCTGGACGACTTTTACTTTCCCATGCGGGGAACTATGGCTTTTGCCAAGTGCAACTTTGCCCGCTGGTCGTCCATCAGCCATAAGATCTACAGCCGTTTTGAAAGCGACTTTAAGGTTTATTCGCCAATCACAAGCTATGCGTCTCTCAGGCTGGGATTCAGTTGTGGAAGCTATTTTGGCACAGCGGAGCAGGATTATGGCGACCCCTTCTATTTCAGCGGCTCGCATGGCTACAATGGTTATGAACGCTATGAAAAATACTCGCCCCAATATTCATATTTTACCTTGGGCACTGTAATCTGTCCCTACAAAAATGTGTATCTACAAACTGGATTACAGGGGCTTGATCTGCAAAGGGGAGGTATTTGGAAGCATTATGATGATCTGGAATATTGTTTTTACGCTGAAGTGGGCTTGAACACCATTGCGGCTCCGATTCGCCTGTTGGCATCCTGGAGGCATAACAGTAAACCAAATCTCTATCTGAATGTAGGCTATGACATCGATCCATTTTGGTTTTCCAGAAAATGAACCCTTCCTGTCAGAGATGCCTTTCTACGCTATTATACCACAAGGTTCGGCCAGAATAATATCTTGACAGAAAATGCCCCCCGAAAGTTCATGCTCATAAGTGCGTGGCGAGATAGCTCAGCAGGTAGAGCAGCGGCCTGAAAAGCCGTGTGTCCCCAGTTCGATTCTGGGTTTCGCCACCATTTATTTTGGCGTTCCTTTCTGGACGCCATTTCTCTTTTCACGCTTCAAGAGGCACCATGCTATACGTTGTACGCAATCTACGAAGCGGTTTCTATAGAGGGCAAACCTGACTGACTCTATCAACAGCAACTGTCAGCAGCTGAATCATTGGTGGATTATAGCAACACACTGGTTTCGGCCCGTATTGATTTCAGCCCGTGCAATTACCTGGGCTCCAGCCTTGGTCATCCTTAACCTGATGAAGGATGACTAAAGGATGATAGCCTCAAAGCCTTTAGCAGCAAAGTAAGGAGGGGTGAAGGAAAAGCAAGACATTTGCCACAAAATGCAGAATGATTATAAGGATAAACTGATCGATATATACCGGAGGTAGAGCACTACCATAATTGGATTCATGTCATAAAAAGCAAAGTGGGCAGAGGATTTAGCAATCCCCTGCCCAATATTATGCATTTTTGAGAATTCTACAGCGCGCCGCTGATCAGGAAACATGCTGCAAAAGCGATGATCGCGTACAGCTCAGGATAAACGGCCAGAATTAGTGTATTGGAAAACACATTGTTTCCGTTACCTATGCTTTCAATACCGTTTGCCACGATGCGAGACTGCCAGTAGGCTGAGATCAGATTGGTGAATCCGGAAATGAGTCCGGCGCCCAATATCGCAGCAGCAGTGATCATGGTCATATCCGGCGTGATAAAATCTTTCAAGATGAAAAAGGCGCCAAATCCGTAAAGACCCTGCGTGCCAGGCAGCGCGGAAAGGATCATGCAGTTGGCGAAGATATCGTCCCTTTTTTTCATGGCCGCGATTGTAGCGCTTCCGCCGATCACCGTTCCCCAAGCAGAACCGATGCCGGAAAGAGCCACCATCAAGAAGATACCGATCCACGCAATGATATAGGCGGCATTTCCTCCGGAAATGGTCTGCATCACGTCAGTACCGGCTGTTAAAAGAATGTAAGGCATGTAACCTCCAGGTGTTGTTATTTCTTATATCCAAAGGGTTTATATTCCATGCCGGGGCCACTAAAGCCGGCATTATTGAAAAACTCGACGAAGGTCAACCTGAGCGGATGGACAAAACCGCTTAACGCTCCCAAAGCTATATTCAAGGTATGACCTGCAAGCATGAAAACAACAAAGATCACCGGTCCAACGATTTTAATGGAAAGAAACTGCTGACCGATGGAATTGATCACAAATCCAAGTATGGCACTGGAGACCCCTAATGCGAACAGTCGGATGTAGGAGAGGATGTCTCCGAAAAAGCCCGTGATAACGCCATAGAGAACCCATAAACCACCCAGGACGTTCATCAGGATGTTCTTTTGCGGGTTGTTGAAAAGCAGCAGCAGAAGCAAGCCAGCTACCAATGGATATTTGACATAGGGCTGGAACTTGGATATGTCAACTTTGAGCAAACCCGCTCCCAGCACCGATAGCGACAATAGAAAAAGGAATGTCCCCAGGGGAGCAAGGAAGTAGCGGAATCCCGATTGACGGGCTTGCTTGAATGCATTAACCATGACCCCAAAGAGAATCTGAATGGCTCCCAGTAGCAGTGCGAAATTGAAGATCTGATCATTGTTTCTGATCAGGATACTGGGATTCATGAAGGTTGTTTTGAGGTCAAAACCAAGGGCGGAGCCCATGACCCAGCCCATGATAATGGATGCTATGCCAAAGATGACAATCAGCATCATTATACTTTTCATGGCGGGATTCTTTAATTTATTACGCAGAATCAATCCCAGTAAGACAACCACAACCCCATAGGCCATATCGGCATTGCAGAAACCATAGAATAGCATAAAAAATGGCGCGAAGAAGGGGGTGAGGTCAAGATCGTCATAAAAGGGCAGCATATACATTCTGCTGATCGGTTCAAAAAGTCTAGCAAACCAGTTGTTTCTAAGACTGACAGGGGGATTATCCTCGCCCCGGGCATTGGAAGCAAAGTGAATGACACCTTTATCGTGCAGGAATGCCTGCAACTCAGGTTCCTTGCGGACGGGAATCCAGCCACTCAGCACACGCAGATGATCATCGGCTTCGCTCACGCCCTGCAAGGTGGCTTCCTCATATTCGCAGACTCTGCTTAGGTCGCTCATTTCCTGGGTGAACATCTCAATGGCAGTCGGGGCGATTCCATGCAGGTATTCGTCTATCGAGGCAATCTGGCCATTGACCTCTTCCAATTGAGATTCCAATTCTTGCAGGGTATGATGGTGAAAACTGAACATATCGGCATCGATGGCTGGCCTGTCTCCCTCATAGAAGAGGACAAAGTATGTGATACCTCCCACTTCGTTGATTACCCGGATGCTGTAATCTTCCAGCCATTCTTGCTTGAAGTGGTTCTTGAGGCAGGTGCGGAATTCAACCTTGATGCCTTTCGCAGCTATGGAGTCCACCAACTTGTAATCGAAATGACCCCAGGGGGCAAGGTCTTTTATTTGTTTATTGAGTATCTCAGCCTTACGGTTCAAGGCTTCTTTATTTTCCCTGGCGACATCGATTTTATTATTCAAGGCTATGGCAGGCATATTGACCGAGACTTTGGCCGCATCGGAACCTAACTTGGTCAAATAATTCAGATTCTCAGAGTATTCCTTGATAAGTTCAAGGTTATTGCTCAGAGATTCGGTCTGGGTATCGGTGGTCCTGATCAGATGCACCATACCCAGCTTTTGCAGCTCTTTCAGGAACTCGTTGTAGTCCAAGTGATAGAGGACAAAGGAATACTTGCGCATTTTTTCAATCATGCGAATTCCTCCTCAGATATGCGCTCTTTCAGGATCTTCTGGGCTGCTTTGGACAGGTTTTCCTCATCTTCCAGGAAGCGCTTGATCTTCAGGATCGAGGTCTCGAAAGTGGGAATCTGCACCTTTTCGTAGAGATTAACTTTTTGCGTGGTTTTCTTTCTGACCCTTTCCAGAATGTGCATCTTGCGGATAAAAAACTCCCTCTCAATCTGGAGCGTTGCCAGTTCCTTGACCATCCCGATGCCATCCAGATACCACGATGGGGCACTGAACAGGTCGTAATCCCGAATCTCAAAATCAATGTCTCCCATAACCGGGATTTGCACCCCCGCTATCTTGCGGGTGAGTATCTCCACATTATGAACCTGCACCAGAGATGGGTCAAACTCCACCCAAAGCTTCATGAACTGGTCAAGCTCATTGATGCCGGCCTGGATCCTTTGATCGAGCTCAAGGGCTTTATACCTGGCTTTTTTAACCTCCAACCGCAGGGCAGACTCCTTGTTTTTTAAGGTAGGAAGCGCTTTCAGCCTCACTTTGAGCTGCTTTTCCAGTTGGAGCTGGGATATTTTGTTGTATTGAAACTTGCTGATCATCCCTATTTCCAGTGTAGTTCCATGAATTCGTCTTTTATGCCCACTTCTTCCTTTTTAAAATGCTTCTTGAAGAGGGCCCAGGTTGTATCCAGCATTTCATCGGTGCCGATGTTGACATCGATTGCCAGGATTTGTTCAGCATAATCTCTGGCAAAAGCAAGTGTACGAACATCATAGTCGGAAAGATCGAAGCCGTTTTCCATCTTGGTTTTGGCATTGGCAGCGTCAGAATTCAGGCGCACGGACGCAGACATAACCTGCGGGTGATCTTCCCTCGTACGTTTGCCCATAACCTTGGTTTTGAGCCTGGAAAGTGATCTGGCAGGATCGATGATGACCTTACCGATGTCGGTGTCGCGGCGCAAGTAAAGCTGTCCTTCCGTGATGTATCCAGTATTATCAGGAATGGCGTGAGTGATGTCCCCACCCGAGATAGTGGTGACCGCGATGATGGTGATTGATCCCCCTTCAGGGAACTGCACAGCTTTCTCATAAATCTTGGCCAGGTCAGAGTAAAGCGATCCGGGCATTGAGTCCTTGGAGGGTATCTGATCCATACGGTTGGAGACGATACTCAGAGCATCGCAATACAAGGTGAGGTCTGTGAGCAGCACCAGCACCGATTCGTTCTTTTGGATGGCAAAGTATTCAGCCGCCGTGAGGGCCATATCCGGCACCAGCAGGCGTTCCACCGGAGGGTCGTCTGTGGTGTTGACAAAGGAAATGATTTTGTCGATCACACCAGCGTTTTCAAAGGAATTCTTGTAAAAGAGGTAGTCGTCATTGGAAAGCCCCATGCCGCCCAGGATGATCTTATCGGCCTTGGTGCGCAGCGCAACAGTGGCCATCACCTGGTTGTAGGGTTGGTCAGGATCGGCAAAGAAGGGAATCTTTTGTCCGGTAACCAGGGTGTTGTTGAGGTCGATACCGGCAATACCCGTGGCTATAAGCTCTGAAGGGTCTTTACGGCGTACCGGGTTCACAGAGGGTCCGCCAATTTCAACTTCTTCCCCTTCAATTTCAGGACCACCGTCGATGGGATTGCCATAGGCATTAAAGAATCTTCCCGCGAGCTGGTCGCTGACTTTCAGGGTGGGCGGTTTGCCAAAGAAAACCACTTCGGCATCTGTCCCGATACCTTCCGTACCAGAGAAGATTTGCAGCGTTACAGAATTGCCCATGATTTTGACAACCTGGGCCATGCGGCCACCGACCGTTGCCAGTTCCTCGTTGCCAACCCCTGTTGCGTTAACGGTGCAAGTTGCCTTGGTGATCTGATGCAATTTAGTGTATATCTTTTGAAAAGCTTTGCCGGCCATTATTTAACTCTCCTTTCATCAAGTATCGTATCCAGTTGGGCTTCATACTTGCGGAAGTCTTCACTTTGGAAGGGCTGATAATTCATTTGTCCCAATGTGTTGATCAGTTTTGTATAGTAGGGCTGGAGTTCTTCGTAAGATTCGAAGGACAGTTCAGTATCACATACCTTTAAAACAAGATTCAGCATATAGGCCTGCCGTTTCATAGGCGTGGATTTGTCCACATCGTCAAAACCGTCCTGCACCAGTATGATCCTGTCCACCAGTTCGCTTTTCCAGAAGCTGGAGTGATAGTCCAACGGCACGCCGTCATCGCCAAGGATGTTGATCTGGTCCTTGGCTTCCTTGCCTCTCAGAAGCAGGTCCTTGGCTTTAAGCACACTGTTGACCCATCCGGGGGAAATGTTTTTATTGAGATAATCCTGAACCTCTTCATACTCAAGATATTTGGAATAGGAATCGATGGGATCCACAGCCGGGTAGCGTTTGCTGTCGGCCCTGTCCTGAGAAAGGGAATAGAAGCAACGCGCTGTCTTTTTGGTAGCCTCGGTAACAGGTTCCTTCAGGTTTCCACCAGAAGGAGAAACTGCTCCGATGAAGGTTATTGATCCGGCTGAACCGTTGTTCAAGTACACGTAACCGGCGCGGGAATAGAAGTTGGAAATGATCGCGGGCAGGTCCATGGGGAAGGCGTCCGGTCCGGGCAGCTCTTCCATGCGGTTGCTCATTTCACGCAAAGCCTGAGCCCAGCGCGAAGTCGAGTCTGCCAGCAGAAGCACTTTCAAGCCCATGGAACGGTAGTATTCAGCAATCGACATGGCCGTATAAACAGAAGCCTCGCGAGCGGCAACAGGCATGTTTGACGTGTTGCAGATAATGATTGTGCGCTCAATCAGCTTTCGACCTGTGCGGGGGTCATCAAGCTGGGGAAACTCTGTGAATAGCTCCACAACCTCATTGGCGCGCTCTCCGCAGGCTGCCACGATGATCAGGTCGGCTTCTGCATTTTGCGAGATGCTGTGTTGCAGCACGGTCTTTCCAGTTCCGAAAGGCCCGGGTGTAAATCCTGTTCCGCCCTCGGCAATCGGATTCAGGGTATCGATGGTGCGCACACCGGTCTCCATCATCTTGAAAGGTCTTGGTTTGGAAGCGTAAGCCCGGATGGGGAGTTTGACAGGCCAGTATTGGACCATGGTGACCTGGTGCTCTTTGCCATCGGCGTCAGTTAGAACCGCTATAGTGTCGCTGATCTTATAATCTCCTGCAACTGCGATTGATTTGACCGTGTATTTATCTTCCATCTGGAAAGGAACCATGATCTTGTGATTGATCCAGTTTTCCTGCACCGAACCAAGCCAGTCGCCAGCGCTAACCGAGTCTCCGGCCTTGACCAGAGGTGTGAAGTTCCAGATGCTGTTATCGTCCAGAGGGTCGGTATATTCACCACGAGTGAGAAACAAACCGGACATCTCATTCAAGTCGTCCTGCAAACCATCATAGTTTTTGGAGAGCATTCCCGGCCCCAACTTCACTTCCAGCATTCTTTCGGTAAACTCTACCGGGCACCCCGTAGTCAGTCCCCTGGTGCTTTCGAAGACCTGGGTGTAAGCGATATCACCTGTAACTTTGATAACCTCAGCCATCAGTTTCACGCCATTCAGATCGATGTAGCAAATCTCGTTCTGGGAGACCGGCCCATCCACCTTGACGTGCACCAGGTTGCTGATTATACCGTAAACAGTGCCTTTGGTCATATTGGCTACCTTCTATTTCTTAATAATTGATTTTATGTTGAATTGTTCGGGGAACTCGAAGCTGTTCACAAGGTTGTCCATGGTGTCGCGGAACACCTCCTTTCCCAGGGTAGGTTCCATACCCTGCCAGCGTTCAAGAATCCGCAGCTGGGCATAGTATCCCAGGATGCGGTCAATATTGAAGTAGTTGAAAAAGTTCTGGCTATCGATCCATTTCCAGCGGAGGAGATCATAACCCCTTTCCCTGTAGAGGATATTGTTCTGTTCCCAAATCCTGTAAACACTCTCAAAAAGTTCGTGTTCCTTACCCAGGCCAAAATCTGTGGCATGGCTCTGCGCCAGCCTGGACACCAAATCACCCGTTCCAACCAGGTATTTCGCGAAGGGGATCTTATGCTCGCGTCCGTTAATTGCGGTAAGAATGTTCCGGATATCCCTGTTGAACTCAAACCAGTGTTTTAGAAACTCGTTTTGCAAGTTTGAGCAGTAATCATATACTATATCCAGGATTTTATGTTGGGAATCCAAATATGAAGGCATTTCTTCAGTTTGAAATATCTCCAACACTATGGTATGAAAGACATCGGGATAGGCACGATAGTCTTTGGGTAGCGACACACCGGGATCAGCGGCTTTCCTTTTCATCAATTCCACATAGTTCTGCCAGAAAGAGAGCGAGCATTCTTCCGGCGGGACGTTTTCATTCACCTTGCCATAGATGATCCGCAGCAGGAGGTCAGCATCTTCCGGCAAACAGAGCAAGGTCAGCAATCTGAAATCTCCGGCGCTTAGGTGTTGCTGCGCCTGTATCAGGAAGTCACTGGTGTTTATCTGGACCTTGTTATCGTCTATATTCAGAGCCGGCAGTCCGGCCACAAAATAGTAGTATTGATTGCGCATGCCTGTTTGCTTATTTGAACAACAACTGGTTGCTGCGGGGACGGAGATAGGATTTGAACAGGTTGGCAAAATCCTCATCCGTGAAGCTCAGTTTATAGCTGCCGTCGGCGGGGGAGATGGAGAAGCCGCTTTTCATCTGGGGAGAAAAGTCTATGCTCAATCCTTTGGCGGTATCAGATTTAATGGATTTAAGGAAGAATTCGTCCAGTTTCCCTTCCATGCTTTTTGAGATGGTGATTTTCCCACCGGATTCCTTCCAGGTGGAAACAATCTCCAAAATCATCTGCTGTACGAATTTGACTTCACCAAGGCTTTCTTTCAGGGGTTTGTCTAAGGCATTGCTCAAAAAAACGTCAGTGAGTTTCTGTTTGACCGAGCTTATCGTGTGTTGCGCTGCCATCTTGAGATCAGATTCGGTGTTTTTGCCCAGTTCCGCCGCTTTTTCCTGAGCCGAGGCGATTAACTTCTCCGCTTCATTTTTTGCGTTTTGGATTATCTCTGAAGCCTGGGTCTGAGCACTCTGCTTTATCTCCTCAGCTTCACTTTGAGCCTTGGATACGCCCTCTTCATAGACTCGTTTCAACAGATCTTGTAACTGGTCGCTCATTGTTATCTCCAGTATGAGTTTGTCATTAGTCAAAGATTTTTACCTGTCAGATTGTGTCAATGCAAATGTGAGCATGCTCTGACAGTAGTAGTGGAAAGTCATCGCTTGTTAGCCAAATGCTTTTACATGGCTTCATTGCAGGCCTTGAAGTGATTTACATTACCAAAACCAGTCCTGTGAATCCTACAAGTTTAACCGGCATCAATTCCTTGACAACCGCATAAATAAACCGGCGCATTCCGCAATAACCTTCATAGCGCCCTCCTTTGCTGCGACTGGCATTGGTGCCATCATCCTTAGGTCATCCTTATAAATTATAAGGTTGACCTAAGGATGACTAACGCCAGAGGTCGGGATGCAAATGAGGGCAATCCTCCTCCATAATATATAGGTGCTACGATCACGCCGTGGAAAGGCGGATAGGTGAAATGGTGATCCATTAGTAATAATACAAGCGAAATAGCATTGTTTCAGAGCAGCAGATTAAACAGATTCAAGGGGTTTGGTAACAGCTTCACTTGATCAGGGAAGCAAGTCTTTGCACGCCTGTCTCAATCTGCTCCATAGTCGAGAAAGTATAGTTCAGGCGCAGGGTGTTGAACTTTTCCTGTCCCTCAGGATAAAACTTTGAGCCTGGTATGAAAGACACCTTTTTATCCCGCGCCTTGACAAACAACTCATCCGCGTTCATTCCCTCGGGCAAGGTCAGCCAGAGGAAGATACCGCCCTCTGGTTTTGTCCATGTTACGGAATCGGGCATATTAAGCTGCAGTTGTTGGAGCATCTGGTTCAAATAGGGCCGATAGTGGTCGCAGATCCTGGCAATATGTGGATTCATAAGGCCTTTTTCCAAAAAGCGACTGACAACCCTTTGCGAAACGCAATCCGGCGTGATATTCACTTTTTGCTGCCAGGACACCATTTTGGAGATGAGTTCGCGGTTTCCTTTTACGTAGGCTACGCGGAGCCCCGGCCCCAGTATCTTGGAGAAGGAAACCACTTCTGTAACCACATCTGAACTATTGAATTCCCGCTGGGCAAGATGAAAGAAAGTGGGCAGCGCTTCACCGCTAAAGCGAAGCCTGGAATATGGATTGTCTTCCACGATGGCGATGTTTTGTTCAATGCAATACGCAATCAGTTCACGCCTTCTTTGCAGGGAATAGCTGATTCCGCCGGGATTGTGGAAATCAGGTATCACATAGATAAACTTGATTCTTTTGTTGGCGCGGCGAAGTTCTGACACCTTGGCTTGCAGCAATTCCATTTGGATTCCCTCGTCATCGATGGGGATGCTGTGGATATCAGCCTCTAAAGCGTCAAACACCACCAGGGTTCCCAAAAATGTGGGAGCCTCACACAAAACTACGTCGCCTGGTTCGATCAGAGCGCGTCCGTAGAGATACAGCCCATTGGTGGCACCCACTGTTGTCAACATCTGTCCGGGATCAAGCTCCAATCCCTCCCATTTTAGCAGTTCGCGTTTGAGGATACTGTCGCCTTCGCTGGCGCCATACTGCAAGACATCAGAACCTTCGGTGGAAACCACTTCCTGGAATATCTTGGCAAGCTCTTCCTTGGGGAAGGTTGCGGGAGCGGGAAAGCCGCCTGCGAATGAGATCAGGTCGGGGATATTTTTCGTTGAAGCCACCAGTTCTCTGATCAGAGACGATTTCATTTTGTTTGTTACCGGCGAAAATGCGCTTGGGTAATGCATGAGATACCTCTATGTTATTTTATTTGAAAATCAACAAAGGGAGGACTGTTGCCAATCCTCCGCCAAGGTCAGGGATAGATTCGATAGATCATCCTCGGGAATGGTATTGTTTCGCGGATGTGATGTGTGCCGCTCATCCATGCCACCAGGCGTTCGAAACCTACACCAAAGCCACTGTGGGGGACAGAGCCGTATTTGCGCAGGTCGAGAAACCACTGGTATTCTTCCAGGGGCATCTTTTCGGCTTTCATGCGCTCCAGAAGCAAATCGTGGTCGTCTTCACGCTGGGAACCGCCAATGATCTCACCAAAGCCATCCGGGGCGATCAAATCGCTTCCCAATACGAGATCCGGATTGTCTGGATCCCGCTTCATGTAAAAGGCCTTGATCTCTTTGGGCCACTTTTCGATGAAGATCGGAACCGGGGAACCTTCGGTCAGCAGAACCTCGTCAGCAGCTCCCAGGTCGCTGCCGTGAGTGATTTCGGAGCCTTTGGAGCGCAGATAATCTATAGCTTCGCGATGGGTCATTATCTTAAAAGGCGCGTCGGCAGCTGCCAAAGCCGCTTTGTCGCGTTCCAGGATCGTAAGTTCGGTATCGCATTTGGCGAGCACATCTCGGATCACGTAACGGATCAAATCTTCCTGAATCTGCATACTCTCAGCATGTTCCACAAAGGCAGCTTCGGCATCCATCATCCAGAACTCTGTTAGATGCTTGCGCGTTTTGGAGCGTTCTGCCCTGAATACGGGTCCAAAATCATAGACACGTCCCAGGCTCATGATACCGGTTTCAAGATAGAGCTGTCCGGATTGGGAAAGATAAGCCTTGCCCTCATCGAAATATTCAAGCTCAAAGAGGGTGGTGCTGCCTTCGCAGGCGTTCGGCGTGAGAATCGGCGAGTCAAAACGGATAAAGTCGTTCTTGTTCAGCCAGTCACAGATCGCGTAATATACTGTATGGCGTATGCGAAGCACAGCCCACTGTTTGGGCGAACGAATCCAGAGATGGCGGTTTGAGAGCAGGAAATCGGGGCCGTGTTCTTTTTTCCCGATCGGATACTCTTCAGCGATCTGGATCGGTTTAACGCTTTTCACGGAAAGCTCAAAAGTACCTGCCAGTTTCTGATGGGGTTTTGGAATGCCAGTTATAATAAGCGAGGATTCCATGGTGAGTCTTTTGGCGGCTTCAAACATTTCCTCGCCGAGTTCAGGTTGGAAAGCTACGCACTGAAGCTCTCCAGTTCCATCACGAAGGATTATGAAGAGCAACTTACCGCTGTGCCTGATATTGCGCACCCAACCGCGGAGGGTGACCTCTTCGCCAAGATTGGCTGCAATGTCTTTAATTAATATTAGTTTCATTCAACTGTCCTTATTGTAAGTGTCAAACAGCTTACGGATTAAATATGGGTACTGGGCTGGCTCTTGATGCGTTGCATGATGTCCAGCGCCACCTTTAGTGCTCTGAGTCCGGCTTCTCCATCCACCAGGGGAGGGGTATTGTAGATCACCGCTGCCGCGAAGGACTCCAACTCGAGGGTCAGTGCGTCCTTGGGGAAATCAGTCAGGTCGATATTCTGCACATCCACCAGGTTTTCTGCTTTGATGTCGGCATTTCCCATCAGAATTTGAGGCAGATATCTCATAATGTCGGCGCTTTTCTTTACCACAGTAACGTGTTTGGCGCTGAAATCCAGAGAGAAATATGCATCCCTTTGGAAGAACCTGATCTTGCGCTCCTGCTTGAGCGAAGCCCTTGAAGATGTAACGTTGGCGATGGCTCCGTTGTCGAATTCCAGGCGCGCGTTGGCAATATCGATGCTGGGGGTGAGGATTCCCACGCCGCTGGCGCGGATGTCGCTTACGTTTCCACGCACAAAGTCCAGGATCAAATCGATATCGTGGATCATCAGATCCAATACCACAGGAACGTCGGTGCCACGCCTTTGGAACATGGACAGCCGGTGTGACTCGATAAACACGGGGTCCTTGATGCTTTTTTCCACTTTCAGGATAACCGGGTTGAAGCGCTCGATGTGGCCGACCTGGATCTTTAATCCCTTTCTCTTTGCCAGGGCTACCAGTTCCTCCGCCTGCCATAGTTCGGACGTGATCGGTTTTTCGATGAATACGTGTTTTCCAGCCTCCAACGCCTGTTTTGCCAATTCATAATGGGCTGTGGTGGTGCTTGCAATATCAACGGCGTCCACCTCTTCCAGGAGTGTATCATAATCCTGAAATGCTTTTACACAAAGCTTATCAGCGATCTGACAGGCTCTTGCGGTGTCGATATCATAAACACCAGTCAGCTTCACATTGCCGATGGAGGCGAATTTCTCCGCGTGAAACTGGCCCAGGTGTCCGACGCCGGCTACAGCAACTCTTAGCATCAGCCCAATAGTCTTTTGCCAAGGATATTGAGCATATCGGCTGTCATGGATTTCAAGTCATACTCTGGCTTCCAGCCCCATTCCTCCTGGGCGGCGCTGTGATCCATTGAATTAGGCCAGCTGTTCGCAATGGCTTGCTTCACAGGATCCACCTGATATTCCATCTTAAAGTCAGGCATGTGCACGCGGATGGCGGCAGCTATCATTTCAGGGTCGAAACTCATCGCTGATACGTTGAAGCAATTGCGGTGTTTAAGCTTGGAAGGATCGGCCTCCATCAGTTCCACCAGGGCTCTCAGGGCGTCAGGCATGTACATCATGTCCAAAAAGGTTCCGGCTCCCAGATTGCAGGTGTAACTGCGGTTTTTTACTGCTTCATAGTAGATTTCCACCGCATAGTCGGTTGTTCCGCCGCCGGGCAGCGTCACATTAGAAATAATACCCGGATAACGCAATCCGCGTGTGTCAACTCCGAACTTTATATGGTAATAATCGCCAAGCAACTCCGCGGCAACCTTGGAGATGCCATATACAGTGGTGGGGCGCATAAGAGTGTCCTGGGGGGTGTTATCCATTGGGGTCGAGGGTCCGAACGCGCCGATCGACGAGGGTGTGAAAACCGCTCCCTTGACTTCCTTCATGATTTCGAGGGAGTTCAGCATGCTGTCCATATTTATCTTCCACGCCAGGGGGGGATTAGCTTCTCCCTTGGCGGACAGCACGGCAACCAGGTTGATGATGGTGTCGATATTGTATTTCTTCACCACCGCGTACATCTTTTCGGCTTCCATGGCGTCCATTTTTACGCAGGGACCGCCTTGCATGATCTCATCGGGCAGGGGAGTGCTGCGATAGGCCGCAACGACGGAAGATGGATTGTAAATCTTTCTGAGATAGGGAACAAGCTCTGATCCAATCTGACCAGCAGCTCCGAGAACCAGGATGTTTTTCATTTACTACTCCAGTGTCTTAATATATTTTATCACTCTATTTATAAAGGTGCTAAGCCTGTCAATGCTTTTACTACTTCACGTAGTTTCGCACTTTGTCCACGATGGAATCACTCAGCGACATCAAGGCAGTGTTTACCATTTCAATTTCCGAGGGTGGCATTGGTTCAGTTTTTTTGATCAGAGCCTTGGTGGCGGGAGTCAATGCTTTTTCGTCACCGCTTTTTAACCTTGCCCAGATGTCTGACCAGGGGAATTCTGCTGAAACGGTGTCCTGCAGTTTAACTCTGCCGGTGGATACCTCCACCAGTGAAAACGAGGCTATAATCTGCACCGCGGCGGTCTTGGTGAACTTCGTGTATTCGCAAGAAATCTCTGTGGTTACATCTTGCTTTTTCTTTTTGCCTTTTTCATCGACCACTTCTTGCTTAGTTGTGACCTTGTCAGTTTCCTTCAAGTCCTGATGAATGGTCTGGGGAGCAATGTAGTTGATCTGCAGTATCTTGCCTGTCATGATCTCATGCGCTCCCAACATGCTGCCAATATTTGAGGCGTAGGCGGCGTCTGTTTCTGCCGGAGCACTTAGCTGCCGTTCAGCCAAAACCTGTTCTATCTGGCTGCGGGTCACAATCTTCATGAATTCACCCGCTTCTTTATCCTGTACCAGCTTGCCGATGATGCTCTCGGTCAACATGTCGAAGATACCGCCATATCTATTGTCTGTGCCGGTTTTATCATCGAAGGTAAGGATGGCGATCCTCTTTACTGCGAGTTTCCTCGCTTCTCCCAGACGCGCTGCACTGTCTTTGTAATTGGGAACAAAGCTTTGGGCTGCCACAAGCTCCCTCACGGCTTCTTTTTGGGTGTCGGGTGTAGTCCCCTTTTGGATTAGAACCATAGCTTTGGAATAGTGATACTCAGCCGCGTTTTCTTTGCTGGCGGCAAATTCCTTGCTATAGTCTTTGAGTTGGAAGTCGTAAGGCATTCCGGTCTTGGGATTGTAGAGCGGATTGAACGGCTCCACCAGCTTTTGCAGTGAGATCAATTCCGTGTATTCAGTTACCAGCTTGTCCCAGATGTCAGGGCTTCCTGATCTTTTAAGGGATTCTATCTTGTTTTCCCGGGAGGCTACAATGCCACTGAAGTTCTTTTTTAACAGCTCCTGGGCTTTAATGTGGGTGCGCTTCAGTTTCAGGGATTCAGTGTTTGTGCGCAGAGATTGTTCATAAAGCCCCTGCTTATATTCTTTCTCCGCTTTTCTGTAGAGTTTTACATTCTGGCTGCAGGCGCTCAATAAAAGTGCAAGCAGTAGTGTGGCTGTAAGGTAGGTTTTCTTTGAAATACTGAACATACTGTCATCTTCCTGTTCAAATTACAAGCTTGACTTGAATAATTCCTTCTGGATTTTACCCCTTAGATTGTCAAGCGAAAACCTGATTTTACTTCCTGCCAGAACATGTTTGTTGTTACACACAGGCGGTGTTGGTGCCTCAGAGGGCGAGACTCTGTTGTTTGCCCTCGCGCGCGTGAGGCAGCTAAGGCTATATCTTCCTTAGGTCAACCTTATAATTTATAAGGATGACCTAAGGATGATGGCACTAAACGCTGTAGCAGCAAAGGAGGGCGCTATGAAGGATAATCGTGATTGTTGGCGATTTACGTTTATTGAAGCAAACATGGTAAGCTGCCCTGACTTCCTCCTGACTTCATGTCCCATTGACCGCCCATAGAACACCAGGTAATTTCCCGTGCGGTGATTGCTCAGCGTTCAGTTAGTGATCATTCAGCGATCAATGTATGAGGGTGGAAACAGGATGTATGCCTTCTCCTGATTTTAACTATAACCTGTGTGACAATCCCTGATAATCTTTGTATTGGAAAACCTGTTATCTGTTTAACAACAATCTATCTGCATGATTGAAACGACGGTAAGAATCAGAACGATAAACAGATTTAAAATATCGGAACGATTCTTGCATTATAGTCTGATACAACACTTAGAAGTGTTGGCTGTATTCCATAAATGATTATATATGGAGGAAACTCAATGCCCAGGAAGATAGCTATATTGATGACTCTGGTGGCGATACTGTTGATAAGCGCTTGTGCCGAGCGTAATACAGAGTATCAGCCCGACGAAGCGGTGACTCTTGTAAAGCAGATTCCCGTGGTGGGCAATCCGCTGGATATCAGCCACGACAACAGCAGCATCTACGTTGCTTTGGATCAGGGGGGGATAGCGGTCATCAACAGAAACAACTATAACCAGAAATGGTTTACAAACCTGTTCGCGGAAGATGGTTCCATGACCCCCTTGGGCAGGATCAAAAAAATATCCGCCATGCCTCAGTTTGACCGCCTATTTCTAAATGAAGTTACAGCCACCGACAGGATAACGATACTGGATATCTCTGACCCTGATACCCTGGTCTATAAGTTTGATATTATCGGGGGCACTGGCGGCATCAAGTCTATGGACAGCTATCCCCTGGAAACTCCCAGCGAAAATTTCCTGATGGCGATTGGCTACAGTTCTGGAACTGGATTCAAGTATGACCTTTACGATGGGAATATTTATAACGCAAACCAGATCGAAATACTCACACCCGCCACAGCTTCCGGTTTTTTCCTTACTCCCGATAAAGTATATATCGCCTGCGAACAGCGCGGATTACTTATCTACGACAGAGCTACCCGCCAGTTACTGGGAGAGCTTGCTGTTCCCGGAGAAGCCCTCAAGGTCAAGGTTGAAGGCAACTACGCCTTCATAGCGAGCCGCCAGGCTGGTCTCAATGTGGTGGATGTATCCAACCCCGCTGCGCCTGTGAGAGTGGGCGGTTTTGACACTACAGGATATGCAAATTCCATCGACATTTCCGGAAATCTTGCTGCTGTCAGTTCCGGCAGCGGCGGTGTGTATATTTTCGACATCACATATCCCAATAGCTTTTTCCTGGTCCAGCAGTTGAACACCATTGGCTACACCAATAACGCCAGGTTCGTTGGCGATAAACTTGTGGTCGCCGCTCGTGATCAGGGACTGCTTATTTATGAAATCAATTGATTATAACAATATTTAAACCTATAAACCTGAAGCTCTGCTTCAGGTTTTTTGGCTTATAGCATAAAGGAAACTGTATGAAACAAGTAACCTTATTCCTTCTTTGCACTCTGTTGCTATGCGCCGGCACTCTCTATGCCGGCAATGACGATGCTGAGCCCAGATTTTCTGTGATGAGATACGACCAGCGACAGATAAATCTCTCGCTGTCAACTCCACAACCGATGATACAGGAGCTTATCCAAGACGGCAAAACCGTAAAAGATATTTCTGTTGAAAACACCAGTACCACAACCGACAATGGACAACCCCAACTGCCCATCATTAGTACCCTGATTGCCATTCCTCCCCAGGGCGGAGTTAATTTTAACTTCACTTATGGCAGCGTGGAGAGCGTTCCTGTATCGAATCCTTTACTTTACGAACAGGAAGATCAGCTTATCGGCACAGGTATCTTCGCAGGCGATGAAGGCATCTATCCCTCACAACTGATCCAGGTTTCAGAACCCGCTATCCTCAGGGATTTCCGGGTTGTTCAGATCAATGCCTATCCCTATCGCTATGATCACCAGAACCAGCAACTGCTCATATATCACAACCTGCAGGTCGATCTCAGTTTCAATGACGAACCCAGCATTAATGAACTGCCTGACTACACCACATACAGCTATGCTTTCAGGAATATTTACGAAGCCCAGATCAGTAACTTTACTGAATACCGGGAGCTGATCGTGGCGCCTGCCCAAGCCAGGATCCTGCTGATCCATGGCAATAGCTCGGATTCGAACTTCCTGTCCAAACTAAATGAGTTCGTTGCCTGGAAACGCCAGAAAGGATTTGATGTGAATGTGGTCAGCACCCAAGTGACCGGTACATCCAATACCAGTATTAAAAACTACATTCAGAACCAATACAACAGCGACTCCACCCGTCCCGACTATATTATCCTTCTGGGCGACACAACCGGCAGCTATGCCATCCCCACCTGGATAGAGAACATGAGTAACTACAATGGAGCTGGAGACTATCCATACACCCATCTGGCAGGAAATGACATGCTGGGTGATGTAATGATTGGCAGGATTTCCGCGGAAAATCTTTCGCAATTGGCCACTATCTTCAGTAAGATTTACGCTTACGAAAAGAACATCAACACCGCCCCGGACGCAGCCGCATGGGTTAACCGGATGTTATTGATAGGCGATCCCAGCTCTTCAGGCATCTCCACGATCTACAATAACAAATATATTCGCGAGATGTCAAAGAAAGTGAATCCGGACTACAGCTACATTGAGAACTACACCGGTGGATACAGCGGAACTATCAACTCAGGCATTAACCAGGGCGTCAGTTTTTTCAATTACCGCGGCTGGATCGGTATGAGCGGCTGGGATCCTTCCAACAGCCTCAGCAATGGCCCCCGTTTACCTCACGCGGTGATCCTTACCTGCAGTACTGGATCATTCAATGGTACCTGTACCTCCGAAGAATTCATCCGCCTGGGTACAGAAGCACAACCCAGGGGAGCCCTCACCGCGATCGGCATGGCCACAAGCGGAACCCATACCATGTTCAACAACGCATTGTGCACAGGTATCTTTGACGGTATTTTCCTTTACAATATGCGTACAATGGGCGAAGCACTGCTCAATGGCCGTCTCTATATTAGGACTATCTACGGCGCTACCCACTCCAACCAGGCCAACTATTTCGCTCATTGGTGCAACCTGATGGGTGATCCTACTGTGGAAACTTTCATCGGGATTCCAGGCAACATCAACATCACCGCCCCGGCTTCTGTTCCTGTTGGTACTTCGCTGGTTGATATTACTGTCACGGACAACAGTGGCTCACCATTGGAACACGTTAGTGTTACATTATACAACAATGATTATGCCAATGTGGTCTCCAAAGGTTTCACCGATGCCCAGGGCGTGGTTACTTTGAATATACCCAACTTTGTGAATTCACAGATCTTGGTAACTGCTTCCAAACATGACTATAAGCCTGCTCAACAGTTCATTGATATGGACACTCAAGGGGCTCTGGTGTACTTTGATAAAATTACCGCTGACGATGGCAGCTCAGGCTCTCAGGGCAACTCGGATTCTTTCATCAACGTCGGCGAGACAATCGCCCTCAACCTGATGGTCAAGAATACCACAGCTCAGACCATTACTGGAATTACCAGCCAACTAAGCACTGCTGATCCCTATATTACAATTGTGAATGGACAAAGCGCCTACGCGGACACAGCTCCGGACTCCATCAGCATCAACACTACCCCCTTCCTGTTCACTGTGGCTGAAAACATACCTTCCTATCACGATTTCAGACTCATTCTGGATCTGGAGGACGATTTGGGGACAGATTATCAGGTGATCTTCCACCTTGGCGCTTTCAATGGTGATCTGAGTGTTGCCAACTACAGCATCACTGCTGGAGGAAACAATGTGTTGGATCCCTCGGAGAACGGAGTCTTGAATATAAGTGTGATCAACAGTTCGGTGTTTGGCCTGCAGGATATATATGGAGAGCTGAAGTCGCTAAACGATCTGGTTCAGGTGACCGACTCCCTTTCCTGGTTTGGTAATTTCCCTGCTGGAATGACTGTTTCCTCTGTCGATGGTTTCGGTCTTTTTGCCCGCCCTCTATTGATCCCAGGAATGACTATTCCCTTCAGGCTCCGCCTATACAACGCAAATGGCTTTGAGCAGTACGCCTATTTCAATATTCCCATTGGAACGGTTGCGCAGAATACTCCGCTGGGGCCTGATGAATATGGTTACTTTATCTACGATGTGTCAGATGTCAATTATCCTGATTGCCCCAGTTACGAATGGATCGAAATCGTACCCAGCCTGGGGGGCAACGGAACCCAGATCACCGGGCTCAATGATTCCGGAACCTCAGGCGATGAGGGAGACCAGGTGGGAAGCGATGTCCTGGAGGTGGTGGATCTGCCCTTCCCATTTACCTTTTATGGCGAGCTATACAATCAGATAACGGTTTGCGTGAACGGTTTCATTGCCATGGGAGTCACCGAGGATGGCGAATTCCGCAATGGCAGGATGCCGGGAGGACAGGGTCCTTCTCCTATGATAGCGCCATTCTGGGATGACCTGATAATCATTGGCGGAGGTGGCATCTATAGCTATTATGACTCCGCAAACCATATATTCATCATCCAATACCAAAACTTGAAAAACGGCTATAACCGAACTTCCGAAGAGACTTTCCAAGTGATCTTTTACGATCCGGTTTACCATCCCACCAGTATGGACGATGGCAAGATCAAAATCCAGTATAAAGTTTTCAACAATGTGGATGTCGGAGGCAGCGGATATTCACCTTCGCATGGCAACTATGCAACCGTGGGTATTCGCGATCACACAAATAAAAGAGGGCTGGAATACACCTATAACAACCAATATCCCATGGCAGCGCAACCCCTGGGCCACAACAAGGCCATCCTGATCACCACTGTGCCTGTGCTTTACCAGACTCCGCACCTGGTTGTGGGTGAACTGATCGTAAACGACGCCAACGCAGACAATGTTTTGGAGCCAGGAGAGATAGCAAACCTGGGCCTCAAGCTGAACAATATTGGCATGGATACCGCAACCTCAGTGAACGTGACTGCCACCAGTTTGAGCCCCTACCTTACAATAAACAACTCATCAGGTAGCTATCCCGATATTAGCGGTAGCGGTTCGGCGGTCAACATCGAACCCATCTCGGTTACAATCAGCCCGGACTGCCCCGATGGTTTGTCCATACCGATCCAGTTTGATGTGGCAATTGAAGGCAACAGCTGGACCTATCAACAGAGTGTGCAAGTTTTCCGCGCGCAACTGAGTGTGGCTTCGGTGTTCATCAACGATGTCCAGGGCAACTGCAACGGACTGGCTGAACCCGGCGAAACCTTCAAGATGGTGGTAAACTATGAAAACTCATCTGATGTTGCCACCTACAACCTCACCAGCAACATCATGAGCCTTAGCGAAGAGGTTTTCATCGCCAATCCACAGCAACTGATCAATCTGATACCTGCCCGGAGCACCTGTCAGGTTGTGTATGAAATAAGCCTTTCCAACAATGTGATAATCGGCAACAACATCACCTTCTATCTCACCTATCTGGGAGACCAGATCCCTGCGTATAATGAGCAATTGCTGCTCAGCGTTGGCACCACGGGCATGATGAATGACTTCGAAAGCAGTGACGGCGGTTTCATACCCTCCCCTTCCAACAACGCCTGGCAGTGGGGAGAGGACAATGTGGCCGGATCACACTCAGGAACCAAGGTTTGGGGCACTGCCATCAACACCCAGTATTCCAACGGTGCCAACTGGACCCTCAGCTCACCCGATGTCTTTGTGGGAATGAACTTCATTCTGGAATTCTGGCACTGGTACAATATGGAAAACAGCTACGACGGCGGCAACGTGAAGATATCCACAAATAACGGCGTTACTTGGAATCTGCTCACTCCGCTGGAAGGATACACGCACTCCAATGTCTCAGCCCTCAACGGGCCCGGATTCTCTGGCGTCAGCCAAGACTGGGTGCAATCCAGATACGATCTTGGCGCTTATCAAAACCAATATGTGAGATTCCGCTGGACTTTTGCTTCCGATTCCGGTGTTCAGGCTCGGGGCTGGTACATCGACGACGTTCAGACCACTGGATATTTCCCTTTTGCGGGAGAGATCAGCGGCGTGGTGGCAAGTTCCAATAGTGAGCTCGACCTGAGCCTGGTGAAGATCAAAAATGCCGATGGCTTTACAACCCAACCTGACAACAGCGGCCAGTATGCCCTCTATTTGCCTGCGGGACTTCACAGTGTGGAAGCTTCCGCGCCCGGTTACAAGGCCGAAACAGTCTATCCTGTTAATATGGACATTTCTTCCCCTGTGATGAACCACAACTTCGATCTGGAGTGGCTGGCTCCCGCTGTCTCTCTTGGTTGGAGTGTGTTGCGTGACACCCTGAGAATCACTTGGAATGCCCCTCAGGAGCCTCAATATCCCATCAACGGGTACGAAGTTTATCGCAGGCTGAACTCTGGACGCTATGAACTGATGGGAATGTACACCGATACCGAATACGTGGAAGCTCTGTGTATAATGGGTTCCTATTCCTATTACATCGTTACTGTCTACTCGGTTGGTACCAGCCAACCAATAGGCCCCATCGAATTCTCATTTCCGATCACTGAAGGTGTGGATCCGGGAACCCCTGCTCTGGTCACACGATTGCTGCAGAACTATCCCAATCCCTTCAATCCGATCACCACGATCTCCTTCGACCTGGCAAAAAACACCCGGGTGAAGCTGAGCGTTTACAACCTGCGAGGACAACTGGTGAAGACCCTCGCCAGCGGCGAACTGGCTGCCGGACACCACCAGCTAATCTGGAACGGGACTGACTCCCGCAACAGAAGCGTTGCCTCGGGCGTGTACCTGTTCAGGCTGGACGCGGGCAACTATATTTCCACCCGTAAAATGATGCTCATCAAGTAACGCGAGATATACACCACAACGAAGCAAAGGGATGGATTTTTTCATCCCTTTGTTGCTTTTACACAATAGAGTTGCAGAATTAGCCAGATTACAGGAAAGTTGTAAAAATATACACGTTTGAACCCTCAACTAATCAGGCGGACAATACCCATATCATACTTGCGTCAGCAATAATATCATGCTTACCATTCCGAATTTCCTTCATAGCGCCCTCCTTTGCTGCGACTTGCTTTGGTGCCATCATCCTTAGGTCATCCTTATAAATTATAAGGTTGACCTACGGATGACTAACGCCAGAGGGCGGGATGCAAATGAGGGCAACCCTCCTCTATAATATATAGGTGCTACGATCACGCCATGGAAAGGTGGATATGTGAAATGGTGATCCAGTTGTAATAATGCAGGCGAAATAGTAATATGCGACAGGTAAAAGGCCACGCAAGTAGAATACTTGCTCTATTTCTGAAGGATCAAATATCGGCATAAATACGCAAATCCGCTTTGGCCACCTCGTTGTCCAGCCAATTGTCAAACCATTTTGCGTCGAGTGTGGATTTGAAGAGCCGTCTGATATCGGCTGGAGAAGCCTTGATACTCTTATCTCGTATCACTCGTATGACCCGGGGGATCAGGATGAGGTCGCCAAGCTCGTGGTACTGCTGTTTGGATTTGCTGTAATGGGCATGCATGACTTTAAAAAAGATACTGTCCACGTTGCGCTCGAGTAGCTTGGTCTGATATGTCATGGCTGGGAGGGTGACCTTTTGGGCGGTGGAGGCGTAGCTGCCGTTTCCTTCTATTATTTTGCTGGCTTGATGCCTTGCCATATCAGCTCTTGTGCGGATAGTCAGGGCTTCGGTTAGTTCCTGCCTCACTTCAGTGAGGGGTTTATAGGCTTCGAGGCGGGTGTCGCTCAGGCAGGCGACTATCCAGCAACGCTGAGCTTCAGAGTAGATTGGCTTAAAGACATAGCCAGGCTTCTTGCCGGGCAGTTCCAGGTTCACCGCTTCCACCACGGAAGGGTCGTCCAGCCAGGTAGCATCAGGCTTGATATTTCCGGTGCTGATATAGTTCAGGTCAAGTTCATCTGCGGCGGCGTCAATGCCCAGATCTTTCACCAGGGATCTGAGGTTCTGCGCTTCGGGCAGGGTGAAATTGACGCTTGCTTCGGAAGGCAGATAGGGCACCCGGATCGAGGTGAAGCTGCTCATGCTCTTGGTGCGTTTGTCCAGGCGGTAGATACTCACTCCATCCTGATCGCTTACGGGGCTGAGGTAGCTGCCTTCTTCAACAGCCGAAAAACTGGCATATAACTCTGGATCAAGATCGTTGTTGCGGACATAGCCCGAGTTTTTGAGTGTCAACTGCGGGAAATAGGCGAGACGCTTTGACACAGAGGCATTGATATCTTCCCCCAATACCAGTTCCTGAAACAGCGTATCCGCCAGTTCATAACTGCGGCGGATATCCGTTTTGGAAAATTTTACCGGCACCCTGAAGTAGTTAAGACTGAAGTACGGCTCAAGCTTATACTGTGGCAAATTCTGTTCATATTCATAACGCAGTTGCTCTTCAGTGATAACTGGCTGGATGTTTCTGGCATCCAATACCAGCCATTCGATGTCTGCCTTGCTTTGCATGATACGCGCGCCCAGCTTCTTTTCTTTGGAAGTGAGCAGCAGGTCATCGATCAGCTTTTCTTTAAGTTTCATAACGGGGATGTAATAATCGCGGTATTGCCTGCGCAATGGCTGAAGATTTTGTGGGGTGTCAAACTCAAGCGATTGCAGATAGACGGCGCGGTCAAACTTGCCATTTGTGTTGAAGAGGGGAGAGCGTAGAATGTAATCAGGGATATTGGCGCGGAGGGTGTCCAATATCTCCTGGCCGGAGGCGGAAATCCTGTATTTTTTGAAGTAGTCGTTGAGTACCACGTGCTTGGTGGCATTGGACCAGGTCTGGCTCTTGAGTGTTTCCTTTTCGATGGCGTCAGGGGCGCGGTTATTAAGGATCTGAAAGTTGTTGTAGTGCCCTCGGTAGGATTCTATATAATCTCTGTAGAGGATGGGGGTGCCGTTAATTTTGCCGGCCAGGTTTTCCTGATTGACGGCGCAGGCTGTCAAAGCGGCCAGCGACAGTGCGAGGAAGAGGATTTTGATAGAAATATACTTCATAGCTTTTTCTGCCATTCCTTTAGTTTTTGCCAGGCTTGGATGGGAGTGAGCTCATCCAGGTTAAGATCTTTGATCTCTTCGATGATGGGGTCGGTCTCTGAGGCTTTGTTGGCCAATACGTCAAAAAGTTCGAGTTGAGGTGAATGCCTGCCCAGTTTTTTGCGCAGTGTGGAGGCCAGCCCCTGGGGGCTGATCTCATGTTCTTCAAGGTTTTTCAGGATTTCCTTGGCACGCCTGATCACGCGGTCAGGGATACCAGCCAGTCTTGCCACCTGGATTCCGTAACTCTGGTCTGCTCCGCCGCGTTCGATCTTGCGAAGAAAGATCATCTGGTCATTGTATTCCTTCACCAGAACATTGTAGTTTTTAATATCAGGATACAGGTTTTCCATCTCAGTCAGCTCATGATAATGAGTGGCAAAGAGAGTAAGCGCGTGTTTGGTTTTCTGGATATGCTCGATGATCGACCACGCCAGGCTCAAGCCATCGAAGGTGGATGTGCCCCTCCCGATCTCGTCGAGCAGGATCAGCGACTGGTCGGTGGCGGAGTGAAGAATATTGGCTGTTTCTATCATCTCCACCAGGAATGTGCTCTGTCCCTGGGCAAGGTTGTCCGAGGCGCCAACCCGGGTGAAAACGCGGTCAAAGATGGGCAGGCTCATACGTTGGGCTGGCACGTAGCTGCCGATCTGGGCCATGATCACCAGCAGGCCGATCTGGCGTAAGTAGGTGGATTTACCCGCCATGTTGGGACCGGTGATGATGGCGATCGCCGTGTCGGGATGAGCCAGCTCAGTATCGTTGGGGATGAAGTCGCTGCCCTCAATGAGCTGCTCGATCACGGGATGCCTGCCCTCGCTGATGCTCAGTTTTCGCTCGGGGTGAAAAGTGGGGCGGCAATAGTTGTGTTGCCAGGCAAGCCAGGCGAGGCTGGAAAAGACATCGATGTGGGCTATGGTGTCGCTCAGCATTTGCAGGTTTTCCAGTTCTTTTGCCAGTTGCAGCCGCAGTTCCTTGTAGAGTTCATACTCAAGGTTTTTGATCTTTTCTTCCGAACTTAGTACCTTGGCTTCAAACTCTTTCAGGCGTGGGGAGATATAGCGCTCAGAGTTGACCAGGGTCTGTTTGGCGATGTAATAATCCGGCACCTTGTTTTTATGGGAGGCGGTCACCTCAAGGTAATAGCCAAAGACTTTGTTGTAGCCGATCTTGAGATTAGGGATTCCGGTCTTGCGCCGCTCATCCTCTTCCAGGCTGGCAATCCAGGATTTGCCATCATGGATGATCACCAGCAGCTCGTCCAAATCCTCATTATATCCGGAATTGAAGATACCGCCTTCTGTGATGACGGTAGGTGGATTGGGTTGGATGGCGGCATCTATGGTGGCTATCAGCCCGTCGAAATTGGTCAGGCTCTCGATGTATTGGTCCAGCAAACCGCCGCGGAAGGCCTGCAGCCTGTTTCTAAGCTCCACACTGGCGGCAAGGAAGGATCTGAGGGACAAAAGCTCGCGGGGATTGATCCTCAGGGCTCCCAAGCGTGACACCAGGCGCGAGATATCGCCAATCTCCCTGAGGCAGCCACGCAAGTCCTTCAGATAAGCTGTATTGCTCAAAAGAATTGCTATCATTTCCTGACGCGTCTCTATCTGTGCCTGGTCTAAAAGCGGATGGAGCATCCAGCCCTGCAGAAGCCTGGCTCCCATCGGAGTCTGGGTCTGATCCAAAATCGACAGGAGGCTGCCGTGGCGGGTGCCATAGCGGATCGATTTGCTCAGCTCCAGGTTGCGCCGGGTTATTTCATCCAACTGCATGAAGCTGTCCAAAGAGTAATAACCGAGGGAAGCGATATGCTGGAGGGGAACCTGATAGAGTGATTGCACGTAGGCCAGGGCGGCTCCGGCAGCAGTCGCGCCCAGGGTCTTGTCATGTGCGCCGAAAGCTTCCAGGGAGTGCACTCCGAAATGCTTTTTGAGGACTTGCGCCGCTTCAGCCGGTCTGAACTGCCAACTGTCAAAAATGGTGATCGTAGGTTGATGCTCCAGCTTCAGTTCCTTGACCGTATGTTCAGCGACAGTGCTATCCACGATGATCTCGCTTGGTTTCAGTCGGAGCAATTCATTTGCCAGATCGCTGAAATCAAGCTCTGTAAAAGTAAAATCTCCGGTGGACAGGTCGAGGCTCGCCAGGCCTGCCTTGTTCCCCGATTTGGGAAAGTAAACCGCACTGAGGAAGTTGTTGGCGCTGCTATCGATGAGAGTGTGATCTAAAACCGTGCCGGGGGTAATGATTTCCACAACCTCCCGTTTGACAAGGCCGACCGCTTTTTTGGGGTCTTCCACTTGCTCGCAAATCGCCACCTTGAAACCAGCCTTGATCAGCTTGTCCAGATATTGGTCCAAAGCATGGTAAGGAAAACCTGCCAGGGGCACCGGATCGGCGCTGTTTTTATCCCGTGTGGTGAGGGTGATGCCCAAGGTCTTTGAGGTGAGGTAGGCATCGTCGAAGAAGGTTTCGTAAAAATCTCCCATCCTGAACAGGATAAGCTTGTCGGGATGCGCTTCCTTTACCTCCCGGAACTGCCTGAGCATAGGTGTCAGCTTGGTTTCCCTGGGTTTGCCCGTGTCGCTCATATTTGTTTCAGAACTGGGTGATAAAACAGTTGATGTCCCTGTCCAGCAAAGCTTGCCGTATCATTTCGGCTTCGTTCTTGGTCTGATACGGGCCGCTAACCACCACCCAGGGTACAGTCCTGTTATCCTTGTCTTCATAATAGCTGGAAAGCAGGTCCATGTCTCTGATACTGGCTGACATCCTGGTAGCATTGCTTTCCTGGCTGAATCTTCCCACTTGCAGGAAGAAGCCCCCGCTGGGTTTGTTATCAAGTTTTAGGGGGAGCTTGGTTCCGTTAACAGGTTTGGTGGCTGCAACCGTTTCGGGCAATTGCAGTTCGGTGTATGGATAGAGGAAGCTGAGGTCAACGCTGGCGGGATGCTTGTCTTTAAGCTCAAAAAGCCTGTCTTCAATTAGAAAGGCGATATGCGACAACCTGTTGATCTCCAAGCCCGTTTTGTAACTTTCCAGCGCTTCATTGGGGTTATTAGCCAGTTGTTGCAAATACCCCATTTTATAGTGGAAATACTGATCCGCTTTGGGATAGCCATCCAGGGCCTGCAGTTTTTTCAAGCTTGAGATGGCGCTCTGGTATTTGCCCTGGTATTGATATGCTTCGGCGATCAGGAAATAAGCCTCTTCCACCAACTTACCCCTGGGGGCGAGGCGCAGATAGGTTTCGCAATTGGCGATGGCAAGGCTGAAATCGTTGCCTGCCTCTGCGCAGACAGCCAGCCAATAGTAGCGTTCCAGCAGCTCTTGCGAGGTAATCTTTTGCAGATAGCCTTTAGCCTTGCTGGCATCCCGTTCCTGCAGATGGAGCTTGGCCAGTTCCAGCATGCTGAGTTGCCCATAGTGGGTGTTGGGATACTTTCGGGCGCAGTCTTCCAGCAAAGCAGAAGAATCAGTTTTGCTTTTCCTGAGCATGGCATTCAGGTACAGCAGCAGCGAAGATTCTTCGTTGTTCCTCGCTTTGACATCCATCAACCGGGCGCCCAGTTCATTCAGATTGCCGCTCTGATACAAGGTTTCCAGGCTCCGGAAATCAGCCCGGAACTCAACGGCAAAAAGCGCCAGTGGCATGATCAGTAAAGCGATCACCACAACTATCGGGAGGCTAATTGAATTGTTCAAATCTGTTCCTGTGTCTGTCGCCACCAAGCCTTGATCAGTTACTCATGGAGTTCAGCAGTTCAAGGTTGGTTTGTGTCCCTTGCATTCGCTTGCGCAGGGTTTCGATGCCCTGGATGGGGCTGATGGTTTTCAGATATTTGCGCAACACATACATGCGGTTGATCTCATTTTGCGTGAGCAGCAGTTCTTCGCGACGGGTTCCACTTTTCACCAGATCGATGGCGGGGTAGAGGCGCATATCGGAGATGCTGCGATCCAGGACCAGTTCCATGTTGCCGGTGCCCTTGAACTCTTCAAAGATCACCTGGTCCATTTTGGAACCGGTGTCGATCAGGGCTGTTGCAATGATGGTGAGGGATCCTGCCTCTTCGGTGTTACGAGCTGCTCCAAAGAACTTTTTGGGTTTAATGAGGCCGTTGGCGTCGATACCGCCGCTCAACACCTTACCGCTGGAAGGAGTGATGTTGTTGTAAGCCCTTGCCAGGCGGGTGATGCTGTCCAGCACGATCACGACATCCTGATTGAGCTCGATCATACGCTTGGCTTTTTCCAGAACCATTTCGCTGACCGCGGTGTGATTTTTGGGAGATTCATCAAAAGTGGAGCTGATGACTTCACGGTTCCCGGGTTTGAGGATCTTCTTCATTTCTGTAACTTCTTCTGGGCGTTCATCCACCAACAACACGATCAGGTAAACTTCCGGATGGTTGGTCAGAATGGCGTTGGCTGTGTCCTGCAGCAAAGTGGTCTTTCCCGTGCGCGGGGCTGCCACGATCAAACCGCGCTGTCCCTTGCCGATTGGGGTAAACAGGTTGATGATGCGGGTGGAATAGTTGTCCGGATCAAATTCCAGATTTAGCCGCTCTGTCGGATAATAAGGGGTGAGGGCGTCGTAGGTGCGAAGATCCTGCATTGCGGTGGGGGCCATGTAGTTCACTGCCTCGACCCTCAGCAGGGCGTAGTATTTTTCCCCTTCCTTTGGAGAACGCACGGGACCTGAGATCATGTGCCCGGTTTTAAGGCCGAAGCGTCTGACTTGCGTCTGAGATACATACACGTCATCGCGGCCTGGCAGGTAGTTGTTTTGGGCAAAGCGAAGAAAGCCAAAGCCATCCTCCATTATCTCGAGGCATCCGGTCACAAAGGCAAGGCCTTCCTGAGCCGCCTGGAATTCCAACAGTTTGAAGACCAGATCGTTGCCCTTCATTTGAGTGTAACCGGCGATCGAATACTTCTTTCCCAGTTTCAGCAGTTGAGTCTGTGGTAGCTCAAACAGGTTTTCTTCAAATAACATTATAATACTCCTTTAATAATATACATCTTGATAGCCTCAGACCTTCATGCCAACATACATCATCCGGCTTGGGCTGGCGCAGCCAACATTTGCGATACGCCCCAAAATTGCCTTGCCTTCCTCGATCAGCTTCTCCGTGCCTTCCAGGGTTTCCAGACGCTTAATGTTTTCCAGGCAATTCCTCTTGAGACCTTCGCAACTTCGTCCTTCTTTGGGGTTGTCCACGGGAATGTAGAAATCGGAACAACGCAGTTTTTTGAGATTCAATTTTTTTACAATCGCTTCAATTTCATGGCGAGCGAAAGTTTTACTGTGATACACCCCAAAATTTGTGTCGATAGACGCCAGCCAATGATGAAGCAGGATATGGGTCTTCTGGGCATCACTCTGCTCGCCGTCACGATACATCTCAACGATCAAAAAATGACCGCCGCTCTTGAGCACACGCATAAGCTCCGCCAAAACCAGATCCAGCTTCTCTATATGATGAAGAGCATTCACGATGCAAACAAGGTCAAAATAACCGTCGTCAAACTGCAACTTTTCCAGATCCATGCGGTAGATTTCCACATTGTTCTCCGGAAAGAGCTTTTGTGCGTAGTCCACCGCGCGTTCTGAAGCATCTACGCCAATGATCTGGGTGAATGACTTCAAATTCTGCTTGAGGATGTTGATAAAATCACCTTTTCCTGTGGCAGCATCCAGCACCATATCAGCGGAGATCTGATTCAGAATGCCATAAGCATCTTTCATAATGCTATCCCCTCATTTATAAGATTGGGATGATTTGATACAAAGGCGAGCTTTCAAAGCTACGCCTGCCATAACGCATATCTGATGCAATTCTTTTCAGCCTGCTTATTCTCGTCAAGTTATTTAATCACGATTGTGATGAATCACATGGAATAATAGTTATGCACCAGTTGTAAAAATGCCGTTTTCTAAGTAGTTGCAATAATGCAGACACTTTATTTAAAAGGATAAGCTCGTTAGAACACGGACATCAGCAAAATTATTTCCCGAGTTATCACGGTCATCGGTATCCGACTGATAAGTAACGATCCGGTGGAGTGGCTTGAGCCTTGATCCAGTCTCTTAAAGCCCCAAAACAAGTACCCAGTCAAAAAGTAGCCGGCATCAATTCCTTGATAACCGCATAAATAAACCGGTACATTCCGCAATATCCTTCATAGCGCCCTCATTTGCTGCTACTTGCTTTGGTGCCATCATCCTTAGGTCATCCTTATAAATTATAAGGATGACCTAAGGATGACTAACGGCAGAGGGCGGGATGCAAATGAGGGCAATCCTCCTCCATAATATATAGGTGCTACGATCAGGGCATGGAAAGGTGGATTGGTGAAAGAGAGATCCAGTTGTCATAATGCAAATGAAATAGAATGATTTACGTCCAGGCAAATCTCTGTTTGGCAATCGCCATGCGATCAACCGGGCGATCAATTAATCATCAGCATAGGAGGGCGGAATGGCATGAGAATATTGTATAGATGTTATAGATTTATAACCAATAAGATATGATCTCCTATATAAAGTATCACTTCAACCAATTTGGCAGTTAAAACTCAAAGGAACTTGACACCTGAAGGCATGCTGAAATACTTTCCTTGCTAAGATAGCTAATTCAGTTGACAGGGGATATCGTATGATACAGGTTGATTCATTGGTAAAAGAGTTCAAAAAGAAGGACGGCAGCTCATTCAGAGCTGTTGACGGCGTAACGTTTGAGGCGCAAAATGGGGAGATTGTCTGTCTGTTGGGCGTTAACGGAGCGGGCAAGACCACCATCATGCGCATTCTTTCCACTGTGTTCAATCCGCAGTCTGGTTCAGCCCTGATAAACGGTTTTGATGTGATTACCCAGGGTGACAAAGTTCGCGGCAGCCTTGGTTTCCTGTCTGGCGATACCGGTTTGTATGCCCGTTTGACGCCGCGGGAATTCATCCGCTATTTTGGCAGGCTTTATGGAGTGGAGGATAAAGACATCGAATCGCGCATGTTGGAAATGGCAACCTTGCTGGAGATGCACGACTTTCTGGACAAAAAGATCGAGTTTCTTTCCAGCGGCATGAAGCAGAAGGTATCCATCGTCCGTTCCATCATCCACGACCCGCAGGTAATGATCTTCGACGAGCCCACGGCTGGCTTGGATATACTCAGCGCCCGGCACATAGTGTCCTTTATCCGCAGTTGCAAAGACAAAGGAAAGTGTGTGTTGTTTTCCACCCACATCATGCGCGAAGCCGAGCGTCTGGCCGATAAGATCGTGCTGATACATCGGGGGAAGGTTCTAACCCAGGGTAGTCTGGAAGCCTTGAGAGAAGTTTCCGGGATGATCGACCTGGATGACATTTTTGTCTATTATGTAAATCAGACCAACGAAGAGCATGAGGTGCAGGCCCATGAATTTTAAGAAATCGCTGATCGTTTTCCGCAAAGAATTCTCCGAACTGCTGAGAGACCGCCGTACTTTGTTTACCACCATCATTTTGCCCGTGATCTTGTATCCTCTGTTGTTTATCGGCTTCAGCGCCATTATGAGCAGGCAGGCTGGCGTGATTGAAAAAAGGGGTGCGACCATTGCTTACACCGACAGCCTGAACCAAAGGGATGCAAGGTCGATTGCGATGAGGGACTCGCTTTTGGCAAAGATCAAGTCCCTCGACTATGTGACCCTGATTCCCTGTCCCAAAACGGTGCAACAACTGTATGAGGAAAAGGAAATCCAGGCGGTGATTACTATTTCGGACTCCCTCACCTCAAGCGGCCTCAACACCTACAAGGTCTATGTGCAGCATGATGGATCCAACGAACGCGGGCAGATGGTGTTTTCCAAGATCAAGACCGCGGTCAAAGATTTGGAAAAGGAGATTGTCAAACAACGCCTTGTGGATGACAGGATCGATCCCGAGATCCTATCACTGGTGGATGTAAACCCCCGCGACACCTCTTCCTCCCAGAAGAAAATTGGGATGTTCCTGGGGATGATGATGCCCTATCTTGTGATCTTGTTGTTGGTGACCGGCGCTTCCACGGTGGCGGCGGACCTGGTGGCTGGAGAAAAGGAAAGGCGTACACTGGAAACGCTGCTGGTATCATCCGCTTCGCGGCAGGAGATAGTTATTGGTAAATATCTGACTATCATCACCATGTCCATGATAAATGTAGTTATCAACCTGATCAGTCTGAGCTTTTCAGTGCGTTACCTTGTAGCTCAGACCGGCCTTGAGACCAGCGGCGTCAAAATGCCGGTTAGCGCTTTCCTGATCCTGCTTGTGGCGATGTTGCCGCTTGCCACTCTATTCTCCGCGATACTGCTTTCGATTTCCACATTTTCCCGCAACATGAAGGAAGCCCGCACCTACGAGCAGCCGATCATGATGGTCTCAATGATGCTTGGTATGGTAAGCTTTATTCCCTCCATTGAGTTTTCCAATCTGTTGGCCATGATTCCTGTGATCAATATAGCGTTGCTTTTCAAAGCTGTGATGATAAATGAATACACTCTGGCGCAGCTTTTGATTACGATATTCTCCACGGTGTTGCTGGACGTGGTGGCCATCTGGATTACGGTGAAGCTGTTTGCCACTGAGTCTGTGCTGTTTCGCACAGAAGATGATGCCAGCCTGAAAAGCATGCGCAAGAGCGGGAAGCAGTTCTTTACAGCTCAAAATGGGATAATCTATTTTGCTCTGGCGTTGGGGGCATTGTATTATCTGGGCGGCAAATGGCAGGGCAAGGATCTCATGAGCGGTTTGCTCAAGACCCAACTGTGGATCATCCTGCTGCCCGTGTTGGTAACGATCAGGATTTTCAAGCAAAAGCCTCTGGAAGTCTTGAGGCTGAAATTGCCCAAGCTCAAGGTCATCCTGCCGGTGCCGTTCATAGCTTTGTCTGCCACGGTACTCGTGTCGATGGTTGCCCAACTCATCAATCTGATCTATCCTTTCCCCCAAGAGTATATGGAGCAGCTTGGTGGCTTGTTCAAGATGGATTCCCGCCCCTGGGTGCTCTTTCTGGTGGTTGCCCTCACTCCTGGCATCTGCGAAGAAGTGCTGTTCCGGGGTTTTCTGTTCCGCTTCTTCGAACGGTATGGCGGCACCAAGGCCATCATCATCAGCGCCGCGCTGTTTGCCGTATTCCATCTGGATCCGTTCAGGCTGTTGCCTGTGTTTTTGCTTGGCCTGCTGCTTGGATATCTGACCTATCGATCCAGGAGCCTGATCAGCAGCATGCTTTCGCACACAATAAACAACGCACTGGCTATCTTTCTGGTCACCTACAGCAGCAAACCCTGGCTCAAGCCATTGATGTATGGAGAAGATGAAATCCGCTATTGGCTTGCGATACCCGCCCTGCTGGTGCTGGTCTTCTCACTCAGATGGTTTCATAGCGTAACAAAATCAGATATGGAGATTTCAGAATGTGCGGAATAGTTGGATACATTGGTCGGAGAAACGCTTTGCCCGTAGTGATCGAAGCGCTCAAGCGGCTTGAATACCGGGGATATGACAGTTCCGGATGCGCCTTGATCCATGAGAATGAATTGCAGGTTTACAAGAAGAATGGGAAGATCATCGAGTTGGAACGCTCGCTGCCCGAACCCAGCAAATGCACCGGATCAGTTGCCATTGCCCACACCCGCTGGGCTACCCACGGAGAGCCGAACGAACTGAACGCGCATCCCCACACAGATTGCGGGGGAGAGCTGGCAGTCGTGCATAATGGCATCATAGAGAACTATAAACTGCTCAAAGAGCAGTTGATTGGTTTGGGGCATATATTCCGTAGTGAGACTGATACGGAGGTGCTGGTTCACCTGATCGAGCAGTATCTAAAAACGGAGGAAAGCCTGGAAGAGGCGGTCCGAGCCGCGCTCCAAAAAGTGGAAGGCACCTATGGGTTGGTTGTTCTTTCCAAAAAAGAGCCTGACAAACTGATCGCGGTTCGCAAAGGTTCGCCCCTCATCATCGGCATTGGCGAAAACGAACATTTCATAGCCAGCGACGTGAGCGCCATCGTAATCCACACCAAGCGGGTGATCTATCTTCAGGATGGCGAGGTCTGTGTGGTGCAGCGAGATAACTTTGACATCACCAACCCGCTGAGGGAGGCAGTGCATCCCGAGATCTCTGTGGTGGACTGGGACATCTCTGCCATTGAAAAGGGTGAATACAAGCACTTTATGCTCAAGGAGATCTATGAGCAGCCAGTTACGGTCGGCAATGCCTTCCGGGGCAGGGTGGACGAGCGGAACGGAGTTTCCAGGCTGGGAGGCTTGCACCTTTCACCCAAAGACATGCAAAAGATCAAGCAAATACACCTGATCGCCTGCGGAACTTCTTTTCACGCGGCGCTGATCGGCAAATATGTCATCGAGGACATGGCACGCATCCCGGTGCACGCGGAATATGCCTCTGAGTATCGTTATCGCAACCAGATCATCCCGGAAGGCACCCTGGTATTTGTGATCAGCCAATCAGGCGAAACAGCCGATACCCTTGCCGCTTTGCGGGAAGCCAAGGCCAAGGGCGCGACTGTGTTTGGCATCACCAATGTGGTGGGCAGCACCATAGCCAGAGAAAGCGATGGAGGTTCATACATCCACGCTGGAACAGAGATTGGCGTAGCATCCACCAAAGCCTTCACCTCGCAGGTTACCATACTGGCGTTGTTGGCAATACTGCTTGGCAGGCAGAGGAACCTCTCCCCACAACAAGGGATGGATTACATCCGTGAACTGCAGATGATTCCCGATAAGATAGAAAACATTCTCGAGCAGAACCTGAGGATCAGAGAGATCGCCGCAAGCATCAAAGACAGCCGTCATGCCCTGTATCTTGGCAGGGGGCTTAACTATCCTGTTGCCCTCGAGGGCGCGTTAAAGCTCAAGGAAATCTCATATATTCACGCCGAAGGATATCCCGCCGCTGAAATGAAGCATGGACCCATAGCTCTGATTGACGCGGATATGCCGGTTGTGGCAATCGCCACCCAAGACGCCCTCTATGATAAGGTTCAATCCAACCTGCAGGAAGTGCGTGCCAGAAAAGCCAGGTTGATCTCGATCGCCACCGAAGGTGATAGTGAGCTAAAGAAAATCTCCGAGCACGTAATCCACATTCCCGACACTCTGCCCAATCTGCAACCATTGCTGACCGTCATTCCTCTGCAGCTTTTGGCCTACCATGTAGCTGATCTCAAGGGGCTTGATGTGGATCAGCCCAGAAACCTCGCCAAGAGCGTCACTGTGGAGTGAGATGTGCAGATGCCGGTCAGTTTAGCAGAGATTCTATACTGACAGGCAGATACCTGGTGCCGGAAAGAATGTCCTGCCTGAACACTTCCAGATAATCGGGATCGCCCTCTTTGATCTGTTCGTAGAACAAGGCGAACATCAGAAAGCGGCGATAGTTGAGAAAGGTCTCCAGCCGTGAGTATTCTTCTGGGGGAAGGTTATTCTGGCTTTGATAGCCTTGCAGAAATGGCTTCAAAAACAGTCTGGAAAGCTCCGCTTTCAGCCAGGGAGGTGCAGGGCGAATATCAGATGGCATGGGGGAAAGCTATATGATACCTGCCAAAACCAGGTCGTGCATGTGCAGGATGCCCACCACCTGGCGGGAGTCGTTCAACACAGGCAGCATGGTGATCTTATGCTTTTCCATCTGCCTCAATGCGCTCGCGGCAAGGTCTTCCGGATGGCAACTTTTGGGATTCCCTGTCATGCAATCTTTGGCGGGATGTGCCAGGAGCCTGTCCTGCTTGAGCTGGATTTGCCTTCTCAGGTCGCCATCAGTGATTATCCCGATAAGCACGGAATCCTCATCCACCACCGCGGTGCAGCCAAGTTTCTTGCTTGTCATAACCAGGATGGCTTCGCTCATGCTGGTATCCTGCCGGACAAGGGGAAGCTCTTCATCTGTGTGCATCAGGTCTTTGACCTTCAATAGAAGCTGTTTGCCGATGCTGCCTCCGGGATGGAACCTGGCAAAGTCCACCAGGGAGAAGTTCTTCTTTTTCAGCAGCAGGATAGCCAACGCGTCTCCAACGGCAAGCTCAACCGTGGTGCTGGCAGTGGGCACCATTCCCAGCGCTTCAAAATCGGCAGGGATGGAGCAGTCTAAAACTGCGTCCGCGTTCTGAGCAAGGGGAGAATCCACATTGCCAGTGATGGCGATGATCGGGATGCCCACAAACTTCACATAGGGTATAATGGAAAGCAATTCCTGGGTGTTTCCGCTGTGGGATACCGCTAAAAGCAAGTCATGTCGCTGAAGCATGCCCAGATCGCCGTGGATGCCTTCCGCGGCATGCAGGAATATCGATGTGGTGCCGGTGCTGGCGAGGGTCGCGGATATCTTTCGCGCGATGATGCCCGCTTTGCCCATGCCGGTCACCACGACCTTGCCCTGGCAATCGAGCAGTAGCTGAAAGGCTTTGTTCACTTGCTCAGGATCAAGTTGCCGGGCGACGCGAAGGATAGCCTCGGCCTCCTTGTTAAGTTCTTCCTGTAGCGATCTAAATACGTCCATCCATAGCTCCCGCGTGATAATGCGTTTGACAGGCAGGATTGCCCGGGGTTGGCTGCTATTCCAAGCCAAGCTTTTCCAGAGCCGCTTCCAGGCTCATGGAACCCAGGTCTCCCACGGTATGTTCCCGCAAGGTTACAGTGCCGTTTTCCTCTTCTTTTTTACCCACTATGCACATATAGGGTATCTTTTTCAGTTCGGCGTCCCTGACCTTATAACCAATCTTTTCGTTACGAGTGTCAACTTCGCAACGCAAACCTCTCATTTGCAACTGCTCCTCGATCTTGCGGGCATAATCCAACTGCGCTTCAGTGATCGGCAGAATCATCAATTGGACAGGCGCAAGCCACAAGGGCAGATTGCCCCCGTGATATTCCAGCAGAGTAGCAAAGAACCTTTCCACGGAACCCAGTATAGCCCGATGGATCATGTAGGGGCGGTGTTGCGCGTTGTCTGACCCAATATAGGTCATGTTGAACCGGGTCGGCTCGTTGAAGTCAAACTGGATCGTGGTGCATTGCCAGGCGCGGCCAATGGCGTCCTTGATCTTGATATCGATCTTGGGGCCGTAAAAAGCTCCGCCCCCCTTGTCCACATCATAGGCAAGCCCCAGTTTTTCCAGAGAACGGCGCAGGCTTTCGGTGGCCACTTCCCAATCCTTGGGATCTCCAACCGAAGCGTCAGGCTGGGTACTAAGGTAGATGAGAAACTCCTTGAAACCAAAGTGCTTCAACATATCCAGCGCGAATACGATCAGCTTTTCCACCTCGCTGTCCAGTTGTTCTGGTGTGCAGATGATATGCGCGTCATCCTGGGTGAATCCCCTTACCCGCATCAGACCATGCAACACGCCTGAACGCTCGTAGCGATAGACGGTTCCCAATTCTCCCAAACGCAGGGGAAGCTCGCGATAGCTGCGCAGGTTGGAATTGTAGATTGCCATGTGGAAGGGGCAGTTCATTGGCTTTATATAATAGTCCTGGCCTTCGACATCCATGGCGGAATACATGTTCTCTTTGTAAAAGCCCAGATGTCCACTGGTTTCCCACAGACTGGCGCGTCCCACATGGGGTGTATAGACCAGCTTGTAGCCGTGCTTGAGGTGTTCTTCCTTCCAATAGCTTTCAATAAGATGGCGGATCATGGCTCCATTGGGATGCCAGAGCACAAGGCCGGGCCCCACTTCATCGTTGATGGAAAAGAGGTCGAGGTCCTTGCCGAGTTTGCGGTGGTCGCGCAAGGCTGCCTGCCTGAGAAACTCCAGATATTCTTCCAACTCTTTCTTGCTGGGGAAACTGATGCCATAGATGCGATGCAGCATCTTGTTCTTTTCGTCGCCCCGCCAGTAGGCGCCCGAGGTTTTGAGCAGTTTTATGGCTTTGATCTTGCCTGTATCGAGGAGATGCGGTCCCCGGCAGAGGTCGATGAAATCTCCCTGCTGGTAGGTGCTGATCACGTCCGTATCCGGAATCTCAGCCAGGATTTCCAGCTTGTAATCTTCGCCCATGCTTTTGAAGATTTCCACCGCTTCCGCCTTGCTGAGTTCTTTGCGCTGATAAACAAGATTCTGCTTGCTCAGGAAGACCATCCGTTCTTCGATCTGAGACAGTTCTTCATCGGTAAAGGGTGTGTCGCGGTCAAAATCGTAGTAAAAACCCTGTTCGATGGCAGGGCCGATGGTAACCTTTACGCTGGGAAAGAGCTGCTTCACGGCCTGGGCCATCAGATGCGAGGTGCTGTGCCAATATACTTCCTTTCCTTGTTCGGACTTGAAAGTATGCAACACCAGCGAACAGTCTTGCACTATCTCGTGATCCAGATCGACCGCCACTCCATCCACTTCGGCAAATATGGAGGCATCAGCCAGTCTGGGGCTGATATCCTGGGCTACCTGCAAAGCCTTGACGGAACTTTCATAGCTCTTGACCGAGCCATCTGGCAATGTGATATTTATACTCATTTTCACTCCACTAACAATTTGCGATCTTATGCAATCCCCATCGTTGAAGCCATGCTTTTTGTCAAGTCTGGCTTTTCCAACCCTTCATCCTTAATGAATTGAAGATCACCAGCAGGGTGACGCCCACATCGGCAATGATGGCTTCCCACAAGCCGCTGATTCCTCCAACCCCCAGGGCCATGACCAAGACCTTGATGGCCAGCGCCAGGGTAATGTTTTGCGCCACAAATCTGCCTGTTTTGTGTGAGATTTGGAATAAGGCTGTCAGTTGCCTTGGATGGTCTTGCATCAGGATCACATCTGCACTTTCCACCGATACCTGGCTGCCGATGCCTCCCATGGCGATACCCACATCCGCTCTGGCGATGCTGGGAGCATCATTCATTCCGTCGCCCACAAACGCGACCCTGCCAGGGGCAGCTTGCATCAGTTGTTCCAGAATCTCCAGCTTCTGGCTAGGCAGCAACTCCGCGTGAAAGCTGTCAAAGCCGAGTTCCTCGCTCACCTTTTTCGCCTTGCTTTTTTTATCTCCAGAAAGCATGACGTTCCGCCTTACGCCAAGCTGCCGCAGTTCCTGCAGGGCTGGCTTCACGCCTTCTTTCAGTTCGTCCCCAAAGCATACGCAACCCAGATAGACATCGTTTTTGGCAGCATGCACGACGCTGGCAGATTCCACTTCCTCCAGGTTCACAAAACCAAAGCTCCGCAAGAATTCCGCTGAGCCAACCATCAGCCTGTCCTTGTCGTAAAGCACCAGAATGCCTCTGCCGGGATACTCCGAGTAAGCGTTGACCAGCCTGCCGTCATAATCAGCAACGAAGCTCTTTTTGATTGCCCTGGCAAAAGGATGGGAGGAGGTGTATTCACTCAGGTAAAGCGTCTTTTCCAGTTCCGGGCGGAGTGCGTCATCCCGCGCGACAATCCTTTCGATGCTCATATCACCCGTGGTCACCGTGCCAGTCTTGTCGAAGACGACCGTATCCACTTCCCGCACCGCATCCAGATACACGCTTCCTTTCAGGATTATCCCTTTTCTCGCGGCTATGCCGATTGCTATATAATAGGTAAGAGGGATGGAAATCACCAGGGCGCAGGGGCAGGATACGATGAGGAAGACCAGGGCGCGTTTGAACCACACAGCCGCGCTGAATCCAGCCAGGGTGGGGATCGCGAAGACCAGCAAGGCCATTCCCACCACAATGGGCGTATAGTAGCGCGCAAATCTGCTGATAAACTTTTCCCGGGAAGATTTCTTGGCGGTGGCGTTGTCGATCAGTTGCATTATCTTGGAAACCGTGCTATCCGCTTCCAGACTGCTCACCTGGATTTCGAGGAGGCTGTTGTTGTTCATAAAACCAGCATAGACTTGGGAGCCGGGGCTTACCAGATATGGCTCTGTTTCCCCGGTGAGGGTGGAGGTGTCAACGGTGCTTTCTCCACTTGTCACGCTGCCGTCCAGGGGAACACGCTCTCCCGGATACACCAGGATAAGGTCGCCAATCTGTATCTCAGACAGACGTTTATCCACGATGTCACCTCCGCTTTTGAGGTGGGCGAGTTCCGGCTTCAGCGAAAGCAAGCCCCGCACCGACCTTCTGGAATGCTCCACCGCCCTGTCTTCCAGCCATTGGCCAATTTGATAGAGAAGCATCACAGCCACCGCTTCCGGAAACTCGCCCAAAATGACAGCGCCGATTGTAGCCAGGGACATCAGGAGCTTTTCTGAAAACACCTGTTTCTTAACAATGGAATGTGCGGCGCCCCTCAATACCCTGTATCCAACTAAAAGATATGCCGCAAGGCCCAGCCAGCCTTTCCAAGATAGAGGCAAAAACTGGGATTCTATGATGACCGCCAGACCCGCTGCGAGGGGAAGCCAGGCGAAAAGCGCTTTTTTCTTCCGCGACAATTCCCCGGCTTCAGATATTTCCACCGCAGGGTCGATGGAGGCAGCAACGCTGTTCAACATAATCAGAGGATTATCTACTTTCTCAATGTACTCTACAGTCAGTTTCTTTGCCATGAAATCCAGGTTTGCCCTGTTGACATTGCTTAAAGCCTGGATGCCTGCCTCTATTTTGTTACCACAATCCACGCAGTTGAGATTGCTGACCTCATATTCTCTTACTGTCATTATCCGATTTCCTCAATGTGTTCAAGGGCGACATCGAACACTTCGCGCACATGATTGTCATTAAGGGAGTAATAGATCATGGTGCCATCCCTTCTTTGCTTTGTCAGCCTGTGCAAGCGGAGGATTTTCAATTGGTGGGAGACGGCCGATTGTTCCATCTCGGATAGCCTGGCAAGGTCAGCCACGCACAATTCATATTGTGAAAGGAAGTAAAGCAGTTTCAGGCGGGTCGGGTCGCCGAACACTTTGAAGAATTCACCCAAAGACTCTATGGTATCGGAGTCTGGCAGTTCATCCTTAATCCGCTTTAATTCATCTTCCGGTATTGACTTGCAAGCGCACTGTTTGTTCATCTCATCCTCATGTATATGAATATATGTTCATATACTAATCAATATGCGTTCCAAACAAAGGATTTTTTACAAAATCGTGCGCCAGGGGATGAAAATTATGATTTCATCTTAAAACCTGGTATCTGTAGTCTATCTATCTGGTAAAATATAAGATAAGCGATATTCTGTGAGACGATGGCATAAGCTCTCCGCTAATCCTCCCATATCGCTATCATTCTGTCCTACAACATGATAACCTGTCTTCCTTAGATCATCCTTATAAAAGTTAAGGTTGACCTAAGGATTAGCTAAGCTGATTATCAGGTGAGAAATGAACAAGACCTTAATCGGTAGTGCTTGATATGTTGCTGCGTCCTTGATTTTATTAACTCATTTGTCCCTCATACGCTCACCGCTAACTGATCGCTGACTGAACGCTGACAAATCGCTGGGCTGGCTTTTAGCGGGAAATCAATGGATTTACAACAAGCTATCGAGGTATGAGGGCGAAGTGACTGATGGTATGAAAATATACAGGAAAAAATATAAGCTGCCACTGGATAAAATATCTTGACCCAAATTGACTACAACAACTACTGAGCTTATGAAGAAGATCATCCATATCGACATGGACGCCTATTTTGCCGCCCTTGAAATACGGGAAAACCCCGCGCTGGAGGGGAAATGTGTCATTGTGGGCGGCTCACCCAACAGCCGGGGCGTGGTCTCCACCTGTTCCTATGAGGCGCGCAAGTATGGCGTTCGCAGCGGGATGAGCTCTCAACAAGCCTGGAAACTATGTCCACGGGGCATCTTTATTCGCCCTAACTTTCAACTTTACCGGAAGGTTTCTGAGCAGATCAGAAACGTGTTTTTCAGCTATACTGAGCTGGTGGAAACGATGTCTTTGGATGAGGCTTATCTGGATGTGACCGGCAAAGCCGGGAATCTGGAGGGAGCCACTGAAATCGCCCGGAGCATCAAAAAGGAAATTCTGGCGGCCACCCGGCTTACCTGCTCGGCGGGCGTTTCTTTCAACAAGTTTCTGGCCAAGATAGGTTCCGAACTGAACAAGCCCGACGGCCTGTCTGTCATCAGCCCCCAAAACGCGCAGGAAATCCTGTTCTCGCTTCCCATAGGAAAGTTTTATGGAATCGGCAGGGTTACGGCGGCCAGAATGCAAAAGATGGGAATCAATAACGGCAAAGACCTTTTTGATACGGAACTAAGGACACTAATTCTCCACTTTGGCAAGCTGGGTCAATACTATTATGATGTGGTGCGGGGGATAGATAACCGTGAGGTAGTTACAGAAACAGACCCCAAGTCCATTAGCTGCGAAAGCACCTTTCCTACGGATATCGGTGACATAGATGAGCTAATGGCTGAACTGAGGGAACTGGTGGAGAGGCTGGTCAATCGCATGACACTCCACAAGATTCAGGGCAGGAATATAACCCTCAAGATCAAGTATGATGATTTTGAGTTGAACACCCGTTCCTGTCCTCTGCCTGAAACCACCAATGACATCAGCGTCTTGTTTGAATACGCCCAAAAGCTGTTGGTGGCAAACTGGAACGCCCAGCGCAAGATTCGCCTGTTAGGCGTGGGAGTTGGCAAGCTCGATCTGGGCGACAAGAACGGCGACAGCCAGTTGGAAATACCTATCTGACTTTGAGCTGCGGCAGCTTCTGCAAGATGTTGCTGCCCACGATGACGCACAAGCCAAGCAGGGTGGCTGGATGGATGGCTTCTTTTAACACCAGCGAGATGAAAAGCAGTGAGACGAAAGGCGTCAGGAAGATGAGGTTGGCTATGCCCGGAGTGTTGTTTCCGCTTTGCAGGGCCTTCATCCAGAGGATGAATGTCAGCCCCATCTCAAAGATGCCAACATAAATCCCGCCCAGGATTCCGTAAAGCGCGTTGCCGCCAGCCGGATTGATCATCAGGCCAAACAGTCTTCCCCCGCTGGCAAGGGCGATGATCAGCATTATTATCGTACCCACGGCGAAGTTGTACATCAGTTTAAGTTCCGGGTCGCGCCTGTCTTTGAGGTTGATGATCCAATAGCTTGCCCAGATCAGCGAAGTGGACAAGGCCAGCCCAGAACCGAGGGGATCGCTGAAATCCATGGATAGAGGTTTGCCTTGGGTAGATATTATCAAGACTCCCACAAAACTCAGTAGCAGCGCGGCCAGATCGCTCCACCTGAACCTTTCTTTGAGGATAATGATAGATAACATGGAAAGCACTATCGCCCAGGTGTAGTTCAAGACCTGGGCTTCCTGGGCGCGCAGACGGTCATAGGCGATGAACAGAATCAGGTAGTAAACCAGAGGATTGAGGATGCCGGGCAGAAGTGACTTGACCAGGTTTATCCCCATTGAATCGAATGCATTTCCTTTTTGCTTGATCAGATTCACCAGGACCAGAAACAGCAAGGCGGTGGCGGATGAGACAAACATCAGGCCGATGGGGGTGAGGTGCCTGAGGGTAAGCTTGAACGCCGTGGAAACGGTGGCCCAGGCCAATACGGAGCCCAGGGCGTAGAGATAGGCTGTTCTGGTGTTCTGTGTCATCTTCCGCGCAAAGAAAAAGCCTGTCCAGATCTGGGCAGGCTTATCTAAATCTATTTAAGGTTTATTCCATCCCTTTCAGAATGTTTGAATATTGTTGCACCATGTCTTTGTTGTTGGTCATCTGGGCACCCAGGATCAGCCACTGGACTGCTTCTTTGCAGGTTTCGTCATATTTGTGCCATTTGGTGGCGTAGGTGATCAGATCCTTGTAATTCTCGGCATCCCTCAGCAGAATGACGATTTCCTGATAGTCTTTGTCGTCGTCGCGCTGGTTTAGCAGTTGTTTCAGATATTCCAAAGCGGCGGCATTGTCATTCTGTTTATAGGCAATGTATTTGGCGTCGGACAGAGCGTCAATGTTGAGAGGGTCGATATTCAGCACCAATTGGTTGTTCACTTTGGCGGCGGCATAATCTTCCATCTCGAACTGGCAGTAGGAAAGGTTCATCAGGTTGTTTACATTGAGGGGTTCCAGATCTTTGACCCGTTCAAAATATGTTTTGGCTTCGGCATAGTTCTTCTGGTTAAGGTAGAAGATGCCAAGCTCTTGCAGCAAGAGAACGTCGTTCGGATCCTTGGCGTAGATCTTGAGCAGGATTTCCTCGGCTTTCTGGGGGTCATTCAGATCCTTTTGATAGATGGTTTTCAGCTTTATCAAGGGCTCCACGCGGGAGGGATCCATGGCGGCGACTGTCTCGAAAATCTTCATGGCTTCGGCGGTATTGCCAGCGTCCGCTTGTTTCTCGCCTTCTTTGAAGATACGGGTCCAAGCGCTGGTTTTCCTTTTTTTCATGTCGCGGATGTCTGCCATGTCGCTTTCTTTTTTCTTCTCAAAGCCTTCCATCACATTGATGGACTTGTCGTAGTATTCAAACGCAGCTTTGTTGAGTTCCACCGCTCTGTCCGTAAAACGTTCGCCGTTGTAGAGGCTGATATCGCCCATGCGGCGCAGGGCGTGAGCGTAGTCGGGATTGTCTTCCAACACGAGTCTGTAATACTGTTCAGCTTCCTCAACGTTTTGACGCGTGTAAGCCTCGTTTGCTGTCATCAGATCGACTCTGGCCTGGGGGCTGAGTTTCTGGCGTGATGTGGCACAGGCTGTGAGCAGCGTTGCCAAGACCATAACAAGGATTATAAATCGATTCATCTGTAATCTCCTGGATTATTTATCCTATTAAAGCTCATAAAAAATATCTTGCTCAAAAAGTCAAGGATTTTCCTCTCTATAATGATTTCGCGTCCGGGACATCCGTCTAACGTGCCCGCTTCTCCGCTCTTTAAGCAAAAAGCTCTTGACGAAATCTCGCCGCGAAGCTCTATGGTAACAAATATACCTTTAATCCGAGCCAGTGAGCCGGAAAGGAGAAGATATGGACTCATTACCTCAATTTGTAGGAAGAAATCTCTTCGACCTGGATGACTATTCCGCGGAAGAAATCATGTACATACTGGAAGCAGCCAGGGGAATGAAAGAGATCAACCTCCGCCAGTACAAAAAAATCCCCACCCTGCGCGGAAAAACCATCTGCACTCTATTTGTGGAAAACAGCACCCGCACGCGGATGAGCTTTGAACTGGCTGCCAGCCGCCTCAGCGCGGATGTGGTCAGCTTCCAGGCCACCGTTTCCTCCCTTCAGAAAGGCGAAAGCCTGCAAGACACGGTTTATACCCTGGACGCGATGGGCATTGACCTCTATTGCATCCGCCACAGCTCTCCCGGAAGCCCGCAACTGGTGCACAAATACTCCGGAAAACCCGTGATCAACGGAGGCGACGGCAGGCACGCCCATCCCACACAAGCCTTGTTGGATATCTTTTCCATCTGGGAAAAGCTGGGTAGCCTGGAAGGCCTCAAGATCACCATCGTGGGAGACATCCTGAACAGCCGCGTGGTGCGCTCCAACCTCATCGGCATGAAGAAGCTGGGGGCGGATGTGACCGTTTGTGGCCCGCGCACTCTGATGCCGGGAGGCATGGAAGATATCTATGGCTGCCGCGTGGAATACAACCTGCCGGAGGCCCTTAGGGATGCCGATGTTGTGATGGGCCTGCGCATGCAACTGGAACGCATGACCGAAGGCCTGTTCCCCAGCCTGGAAGAGTACAGCAAACACTACGTGCTCTCCAAAGACACAATCAAATTTGCCAAGAAAGACGCTCTGATAATGCACCCCGGCCCCATGAACCGGGGGGTGGAAATCCTGCCCGAAATAGCAGACAGCGACCATAGCATCATCGTGGAACAGGTTGCCAATGGGGTGGCGGTGCGCATGGCGCTGATGTTCCTCATTCTCGGCGGAAAATTGTAAGGGAGGCAAAAAATGACCACACTCATCAAAAACGGAACCGCTTACATCGACGGAGCCTTTGTAAAGAAAGACATTTTGATTGAAGACAAGTTAATCACCCGTATCGAGGACAAGATCAATGAACCGGCGGAAAAGGTGATAGACGCCAAAGGGATGCACGTATTCCCGGGCTTTGTGGACATCCACGTGCATCTGCGAGACCCTGGCCAGACCTATAAGGAAGATATCGTTTCCGGAACCAGATCTGCGGCCAGGGGCGGCTTCACCTCCCTCTGCGCCATGCCAAACACAGACCCCGTGGTGGACAACATCGCCACTGTGGATTACATCCAGCGCAGGGCAAAGGATCTTGGCTCCGCCAAAGTCTATGTGATTGGCGCCATGACAAAAAAGAGCGAAGGCCTGGAGATCAGCGAGATGGCCACCATGAAGTCAGATGGGATCGTGGCTGTATCGGACGACGGCAAATGCGTGCAAAACGCCAAGCTGATGCTCAATTGCATGCGCTACGCCACCAATTTCGGGTTGCCCCTGATCGTGCACGCGGAAGACTACAACCTGAGCGGCAGCGGCCAGATCCATGCGGGGAAGATAGCGTTAAAGCTTGGCCTCACCGGCATTCCCGCCCTGGCTGAGGAAGTAATCATTTCCCGCGACATCATGCTGGCGGAAAACACAGGTTCCCGCCTTCATATCGCGCATATCAGCACCGCCCGCTCCATCGAACTGGTGAGGGAAGCCAAGCAGTTGGGCTTCAATATCACCTGCGAAGTCACGCCCCATCACCTGATCCTCACTGAGGATGCCTGCCTGGGCTTCGACACCAATACCAAAATGAAACCTCCCCTGCGCACTGAAGCAGACCGCCAGGCATGCGTTCAAGCCCTCAAGGATGGAATCATAGACTGCATCGCGACAGATCATGCCCCCCACGCGGATTTTGAAAAGGTGAGGGAATTTGACCATGCACCCTTTGGTATCATCGGTCTGGAAACGGCTTTCCCCGCCCTTTACCACCATCTGGTGAAGCCTGGCCACATATCTTTGGAAAGGATTGTTGACGCCCTGACCAGCGTTCCTGCCTCCCTGTTGGATCTTCCCCCCAGCGCGCTCAAGATCGGATATCCTGCCGATATCTGCCTGGTGGATTTGAACCAGGAGACAAGCTTTGAGTCTGAAGAAATAGCCTCCAAGAGCAAAAACACCCCCTGGCTGAACCAAAAACTATCCGGCAAGGTAATCTATACCATATTGGATGGAAGGATCACCTGGGAGGCTATTTGAGCGTCAGCCAGAAAACCCTGCCTGTAACTGGCGCGGATACTCCTCAACCCGGCTACCGGGTCTTGTGGATAGAGGATCACGAACTGGCTGCCCGCTGCGTTCCCGGAATGTTCTTTGAACTCAAGGCGGACCGGCGCGACCAGGCTAACAGGCTTTACAAACCCATCAGCGTATATCAGGTGAAAGAGGGCAGGATAGCTTTCATGGTCAAGGAAGTGGGGGAGGGCAGCAAGGCTCTCTGTTCGCTCCAGCCCGGCGATGGCGTCAGGCTGATCGGCCCGCTGGGAAATGATTTCCCCCTCATAAAAGTCCAAAACATCCTGCTGGTAAGCGGTGGAGTCGGCTATCCACCCCTGTCCTTTCTCAAAAGCTGCCTGCCATCTGCGTCCAGTGTCATCCATCTGCATGGCGGAGCCAGCGCCAAAGATATTTTCCCCTGCGACATCGTTTGCACAGAAGACGGAAGCGCGGGAAGCAAAGGACGGGTCACAGACCTGGTTCCAAGCGTCATCGCGGAGAACCGGATCCAGCTCGTTTACAGTTGCGGGCCCCAACCCATGCTCAAGGCTTTGGCGCGGATGGTGGAAGGGATTCCCCATTTTGTTTCCCTGGAAGCCTATATGGCCTGTGGGATAGGGGTTTGTTACGGCTGCTCGGTTCCCGTGGGAAATGAATTCAAGAGGGTATGCAAGGACGGCCCGGTGTTCAACGCGGCTGACATCGCCTGGGAGAAACTGTGAGTAGAAGCAAATCAAAACTGGGTAAGCTGGATTTCGACCCGCCGGTCACCGTGGCTTCCGGAACCTTTGGCACCGAATACTTCGATTTCTTTGACCAACGCTGGCTGGGCGCGTATGTGTGCAAGACCGTCACCTTTGAGCCCAAAGCTGGCAATCCCGTTCCACGCCTGTATGAGACTGAGGCAGGACTGCTAAACGCGATCGGGCTTCAGAATCCTGGCTTGAAAGGCTTTATCGGCGATGAACTGCCCCGGCTGAGAGACCTGCTTCAGATTCCTCTCATCGTAAGCTTTTCCGGCTCCACTCCCACGGAGTTTTGCCAGATGCTGGAATGCCTGGAAAAGCAGCCTGGGGTCGCCGGCTACGAGGTGAACGTATCCTGCCCCAACGTAGAGAAGGAGGGGCTGCCCTTTGGCATCGACCCGGATGTGGTTTTCAATCTCACGCGGGAACTCAGCAAACTGACTGATAAGGAATTGACCGTCAAGCTCAGCCCCAACGTTTCCAGTATCGAGCAAGTTGCACAGGCCGCTGAAGCGGGAGGAGCTACCTCGCTGGCCCTGATCAACACCCTCTGGGGCATGGCCGTGGACTGGCGCACGGGCAAAAGCAGGATAGGGCGCAAGGTCTGTGGTTATAGCGGAATGGGAGTCAAACCGGTTGCCCTGGCGCTCACCTACAAAGCAGCCCAGGCCGTCAAGTTACCCATTTTGGCAATGGGTGGGATCCACACCTGGCGGGACGCTCTGGAGTTCTTTTACGCGGGAGCCTCCGTGGTGGCTGTCGGCACCGCGATGTTCAGCAACAGCCAGGCGGTGGTGGAATTGGTGCAAGGCCTGAACGGCTATCTCGAGGAACGTAATTTGCGCCTGAAGGACATTATCGGCAAAGTGAGCTGAAGCGGTTTCAGGCAACCCTGATTGGGTGGAATGGTGGAACAAGGCAGTTCAGCGGCCGCCCGTACAAGGTGGCGGCGCTTGCCATAGCGCCGTTTGGGGGATTGCCACACAGCCCAGATACAAACCCCGTCCATCCCCAAAACTGTGTCATCCCGGGCTTGACCCGTGATTCAATCTTTTAGAATCAAGCACCAAGCCTGAAAACAACCGGCATCAATCCCTTGACAACCGCATAAATAAACCGATACATTCCGCAATATCCTTCATAGCGCCCTCCTTTGCTACGACTGGCTTCAGCGCCATCATCCTTAGGTCATCCTTATAAATTATAAGGTTGACCCCAGGAAGACCCAGGTTGGAGAGGGTGATGCAAATGAGGGCCATCACTTCCCCCCCATAATAATAGGTGCTACGATCAGGCTGTGGAAAGGCGAAATGGCGAAAAGGTTCCCTTGAAATAATGCAAGCGAATAGTTTAAGAGGGAGACAAGAGAATCACCAAAAAGCTATACGCATGGAAATCCGAAACTCAGAATACGATAGTGATAGATGCTCTGAAAGAAATGGATAAATCACGTGGCTAAAGGCTGAAACCGTCATTGCTCTATTAACCTGGCTTGACAAAAAATGGGGGCTGATTATTTTGTCATTGTGTTCTTTTATAAGTATATAGGGGGTGACATGGTTTCGACAGGGAACCAGGGTGTGAGTGATGCATGCCGGAGACGCTGTCTGCTCCGTTATCAAGCAGCAAACGCAAATTAACTGCAAATAACAACTACTCTTTAGCAGCATAAGCGGCTAACGTTCAACCTTTCCGAGCCGCCGGGAGAGGATTGGGCGTCGAAACAGTGCGGCTGCTCCGCGAGCGAGCGCTCATAGCTTGCGGCTAAGACCCTGAGCTTGGCTGGCATGGGTCTGATTGTCTTTTACCATGCACAGCCGCGAGCAAAGACAACTAAGCATTGTAGATTCGCTCATGTTCGGTTTTTTGGACGCGGGTTCGATACCCGCCACCTCCACCATTTTTATTCGGGTGGGAAAGCTTTTGTGGGTTTGTTTTCTTGCGCGCTTCGTCTGGAAGGAAGCGTGGATAAATAATCCTTTACAAATCCCAGCCCCTAAAAATATTGGAACAAAATTCATCTGGAGGATGAAATGCCACTAACACCTGAGGCTAAAACAGCTATCATGGCAGAGTTTAAACTCCATGAATCAGACACTGGCTCGCCGGAAGTCCAGGTTGCTCTTCTCACACGCCGGATCAACGATATCACAGGGCATCTGAAAGAGCACAGCAAGGACTTCAGCACACGGCGTGGCCTGTTGAAACTGATCGGGCAGCGTCGGCGCCTTCTTGATTATCTGAAGCGGAAAGACATCACCCGCTACCGTGATCTGATCAAGGCGCTCAATATCAGAAAGTAAACTACGCCAGGATATTTGAGAGGAGGGGTCGACCGTTACAGGCTGATACCCTCCTTTCAAACTTTATGAACGCGCCGGACAGCCGGCGTACAAACCAATAACTTCTACGGGAGTTTGAGCAATAAGCTCAGAGGGTGGCAGACCCTTTCAGCCTATTGCTTCTTCTCCCGCGGAACCAAAACAGGAGATGAAATGCACAATTTCAACATCATTAAAAGAGAAATAGAGTTTTGCGGACGCAAACTCTATGTGGAAACGGGCAGAATGGCCAAACAGGCCAACGGCAGCGTGTTCATTAAATATGGGGAAACCTCAGTTCTGGTGACTGCCACTATGAGCAAGGAAGCTGCCGAAAATCAGGATTTCTTCCCCCTAACAGTTGACTACATCGAAAAGATGTATGCCAGCGGCAAGATACCGGGTGGCTTCTTCAAACGGGAAGCCAAGCCCACCACCGACGCCACCCTGTCCGCCCGTGTGATAGACCGCAGCATCAGGCCGCTGTTCCCAGACGGTTTCAGAAACCAGGTGCACGTTGTGCTCAACGTCCTTTCCTTTGACGGGATCAACGATCCCTCCGCGCTGGGCGTATTTGGCGCTTCGCTGGCTTTGACCATCTCGGACATCCCCTTCAAAGGCCCCATCGCCGGAGTGACGGTTGGTTATATCGACGACCAGATCGTGGTCAACCCCGCCATGGCGGATGTGAATGAAAAATCCAAACTGAACCTTGCCGTGGCAGCCTCCGCCACCAGCGTGGTGATGATCGAATCTGCCGCCCAGGAACTGAGCGAAGAGACAATGCTCGACGCCGTGTATGCCGGGCATGAAGAGATCAAAAAGCTCTGCGCCCTGCAAAATGACTTAGCCGCGGAAGCAGCCAAGCCCAAGGTCGAAGTGGTTCTGGTTGGCATCCCCGAAGAGATAATGGCCAGGGTGGAAGCCGATTATGGCAAGACTATCGCGGAAACCGCTGTGATTCTTGGCAAGCAGGAAAGACAGGACGCCTTTGACAGTGCCGAAGCCGAGATGTTGGAGAAATATCTGGCTGAAAACGAAGAGACCTACGAAGAGAACGAGAAGTGGTATAAAGCCGCCTACGAAGAGCTTATCCGCCGCTATGTGCGCGACTCCATCCTTAACAAGCACCATCGCGTGGATGGGCGTGGATTGGATGACCTGCGCGACATCACCTGCGAGATAGACGTGCTTCCCATCGTCCACGGCTCGGCTCTCTTCACCCGTGGTGAGACCCAATCCCTGGGCACCATCACCCTGGGCGGCGGAAGCGACGAACAGGTGATTGACGGTCTGGAAGTGGAATATAAGAAAAGTTTCTATTTGCACTATAACTTCCCGCCATTCAGCGTGGGAGAAGCCGGACGCATGGGCCCGGTCGGACGCCGTGAACTGGGGCACGGAAACCTGGCGGAAAGAGCCCTAACCGCCGTGTTGCCGGAAAAGGAAAGCTTTCCCTACACCATGCGCGTTGTGGCTGACACCCTGGAATCGAACGGTTCTTCATCGATGGCTTCCATCTGCAGTGGCTGCCTGGCAATGATGGCTGCCGGCGTTCCGATCACAGCCCCGGTGGCGGGCATCGCCAACGGCTTGATCATGGAAGGCGACAAATATGTGGTGCTCACCGACATCATGGGACTGGAAGACCACCTGGGCGACATGGACTTCAAGTGCGCGGGCACCAGGAAAGGCATCACCGCCATGCAGATGGACATCAAGATCGAGGGCATTACCAAAGACATTATGCGCATCGCCCTCGAGAAAGCCAACACTGCCCGCAACAGGATATTGGACCTGATGCACGACTGCATCGAGGAACCGAGGGAAGACCTGGCGCCCACAGCTCCGCGCATCGAAGCCTTCAAGGTTCCCGTTGATAAGATAGGGGAGATCATCGGGCCGAGCGGTAAAATGATCAAATCCATCATCGAAGCCTGCCAGGTGGAAATTGACATCCAGGATGACGGAACAGTCCGCATCCTCTCTCCCAACAAAGATTCGATAATGAAAGCCAAGGCCATGGTCAAGGGCATCGCCATCGACCCCGAAGTGGGCGAGGAGTTTGAAGGCCCCGTGACCCGCATAGAGCCTTACGGAGTGTTTGTGAAGATTCTGGGAGGCGTGAAAGAGGGCATGGTGCACGTTTCACAGATGCACACCAGCCGCATCGGGCACCCGGAAGACATGGTCAAGCTGGGCGATATCGTCCATGTGAAGTCCCTGGGAATGGACAAAGGCAAACTTGCTCTCACCATGAAAGGCGTGCCCGGCAATCCTGAACCTGATCCCAACGCTCCCAAACGCGAAAAGCCAGCTTCCAACCGCAATGACAGGGGAGGCGACCGTGACCGCCGCTCCCATGGCAGAAACGACCGTTTCAATAGAAGATAAGGCTTGACATAATGACTGTAAACCTGGATGGTCATTTTAGCCATCCAGGTTTGGTTTTTATAATTTAAGAGGAAGGATAGCATGGATTACAAGATTGCCGACATCGGGTTGAAAGACTTTGGCCGCAAAGAGATTAAACTCGCCGAAGCGGAAATGCCCGGCCTGATCTCATTGCGCAACAAATACGCGAACAGCAAGCCCCTGAAAGGCGCCCGGATTATGGGAAGCCTGCACATGACCATCCAGACCGCGGTGTTGATAGAAACGCTGAAACTACTTGGGGCGGATGTCAGATGGGCAAGCTGCAACATATTCTCCACCCAGGATCACGCGGCCGCGGCCATCGCCGCATCTGGCACGCCAGTCTTTGCCTGGAAAGGCGAAACCATCGAGGAATACTGGTGGTGCACCTTGCAGGCTCTAAGTTGGCCAAATGGCAAAGGGCCGGACTTGATCGTGGACGATGGCGGCGATGCCACCCTGATGGTGCACGAGGGCTACCGCCTGGAAGATGAAATGGCACGCTTGGGTAAAAAGCCATCTGCGAATGCTAAATCCGAAGAACTAAGGATTGTGCAAAAGCTTCTGATCTCAGGCCTGGAAAAAGACCCCAAAAAATGGCACAGGATGGTTAAAAAACTCCGCGGAGTGAGCGAAGAAACCACCACCGGAGTTAACCGCCTGTATCAGATGCACGCGTCAGGTAAGCTGCTTTTCCCGGCGGTCAACGTGAACGATTCGGTCACCAAATCCAAGTTCGACAATCTCTATGGTTGCCGGGAATCACTGGCAGACGGCATCAAACGCGGAACGGATATCATGGTGGCTGGCAAGGTAGTAATGGTCTGCGGATACGGCGATGTGGGCAAAGGCTGCGCGCAGTCGATGCGCGGTTTTGGCGCCCGGGTGATCGTGAGCGAGATCGACCCCATCTGCGCCCTTCAAGCGGCCATGGAAGGCTTTGAAGTGAATACCGTGGACAACGTTTTGGATATCGCGGATATCTTTGTGACCGCCACCGGCAACTGCGACGTGATCAGGGTTGACCACATGCTCAAGATGAAAGACAACGCGATTGTTTGCAACATCGGCCATTTTGACAATGAGATACAGGTCAACCGCCTCTATTCGCTGGAAGGCGTGGTGAAAGAGAACATCAAGCCTCAGGTGGACCGCATCAGAATGCCTAACGACAAATCCATCATTCTGCTTTCTGAAGGACGTTTGGTGAACCTGGGCAATGCCACCGGGCATCCCTCATTTGTGATGAGTTGTTCTTTCACCAATCAAATTATGGCGCAACTCGACCTTTGGAAGAACAAGCATCAGATCGGGGTGCACACGCTGCCCAAGATCCTAGACGAAGAAGTCGCTCGCCTGCATCTTGAGAAACTGGGTGTCAAATTGACCATGCTCACCCGCCACCAGTCAGACTATATCAATGTCCCTATCAAAGGCCCTTACAAGCCGGAATACTACCGCTATTAACCAGTAATGGCTACAAACGCGCCTGTATTGATTGACGAGCTATTCGGCGAGCTGGTAGTTCCAAGCGGGGATGAACGCTGGGCGGTGATTCACACCAAACCACGCTGCGAAAAGAAACTGGCCGATTACGCCATGCGGTCAGGCATCCATTATTATCTTCCCCAAATGGACAGCAAGAGAGTCTATAACAAGCGCACCGTATCGTTCACCAAACCAATGTTTCCCAGCTATCTGTTTTGCGTGCTCGATTTTGACAAAAAGCAGAAACTGATGATGACTGGCCTGACGGTCGGATTCATCAGAGTTCCTGTTCAGGAAGAGCTTCTGGAAGAGCTGGTTAACATCAGAATGCTACGGCAACCCAAGGTGGAGATTAAAAACGCGCTTTGGTTGTCCAGGGGATTGGAGGTGGAAATTGTCCGAGGGCCGCTCAAGGGTGTCACTGGAATCGTGGAAGACCACACCAAGCTCAATGAGGTGCGCCTGCAGGTGAATATACTGCGCCAGGCTGTGCTTGTGATGGTCGATCCGGCGAATGTGAAGATCTTGGGGGACTACATCCTGGAAGAGGAAAGTCTGTGAAGATTCTGATCACCGGCGGAGCTGGGTTCATCGGTTCACATGTGGCGGATGCCTGTCTCGAAGCCGGGCACGAGGTGGTTGTGGTCGATGACCTTTCCACCGGAAGCATGGACAACCTCAATCCCAGAGCAAAGTTTTATCAGATCAGCATCTGTGATCCCGCCATCAGCCAGGTTTTCGAACGGGAACGGCCTGACATCGTGAATCATCACGCCGCCCAAATCAGCGTGCCCAGATCGATAGAAGACCCCCTCGCCGATGTGGAAACCAATGTGAAAGGAACGGTGAAACTGCTGGAGAATTGTGTAAAGCATAAAGTTAAGAAAGTAGTCTTTATCTCCTCTGGCGGAGCGATTTATGGTGAAGCGGAAGAATACCCGACCCCGGAAGCCTATCCGCCCAAACCTCTGTCCGTATATGCCATCAATAAACTGGTGGGGGAGAACTACCTCCATTTTTACAACCATCAATATGGACTGAACTACACTGTTTTGCGCTACGCGAATGTCTATGGGCCGCGTCAGAATGCCTCCGGCGAAGCGGGAGTGGTATCCATCTTTATCAATGCCCTTCTGGATGGCAAAACGCCCACCATTTATGCCTATCATGACGCTCCGGAGGGAATGATCCGCGATTACGTGTATGTGATGGATGTCGTGCGTGCCAATCTGATGGCATTGGACAGGGGCGACAAGGAAATCTTCAATATCGGCACCTGCGTCGAGACCACCACATCCCTTTTGTATAAGACAATCCTGTGGCACTTGGGAATGAAAAAGGAACCCCTGCGCGGGGAAGCCAGGCAGGGCGATCTGCGCAGGTCTATGTTGAATTATAGCAAGGCTTTCCAGGAATTGGGCTGGAGCCCGATTTTCACCCTGGAACAAGGTATAAAGGAAACAGTGCAATACTATCTGCGAACGAGGAGTAGAAGATGAATCTGGCCATGATAGGCAGCGGTTATGTAGGTTTGGTAAGCGGCACTTGTTTCGCCAATATGGGAAACCATGTAATCTGCGTTGACAACAACCGTGATAAGATCGAGAGGCTGAACAACAACGACATACCCATTTACGAGCCGGGGCTCAAAGAGCTGGTGAAGGTAAACCGCTCTGCTGGCAGGCTGAGCTTCACCACCGATCTCAAACAGGCCGTTCAAGAGTGTCCGGTGATCTTCATCGCGGTTGGCACTCCTCCCGGGGAAGATGGCTCGGCTGACCTGTCCTACGTACTACAAGTAGCTGAAGATATTGCCACCCACATGCAGGAGCATAAGATAATCGTAAACAAATCTACTGTCCCGGTGGGAACGGCGGATATGGTGAAGGAAAAGATTGCGGGAATTCTTGACGCCATGGGCAAGAACCTGAGTTTCGATGTGGTCTCCAATCCCGAGTTTTTGAAGGAAGGAGCCGCGATCGAGGACTTCATGAAGCCAGACCGGGTGATCATAGGCGCCGATTCCGCCAGCGCGGGCGAAGTGATCAGGTCTCTCTATCTGCCTTTCAACCGCAACAACGACAGGGTCATTATGATGGGCGTGCGTTCAGCCGAGATGACCAAGTACGCCGCCAATGCCATGCTCGCCACCAAGATCTCTTTCATGAACGAGCTTTCGCGCCTTTGTGACGCTTTGGGTGTGGATATAGCGGATGTGAGGCAGGGCATAGGATCGGACAGCAGGATTGGCTACAAGTTCATCTATCCCGGTTTGGGATTTGGCGGCTCCTGTTTTCCCAAAGACCTTAAAGCGTTGATCCGCATGCACCGGGAGAATGATCTACAGCCGAGTATACTGGAATCCGTGGAACGGGTTAACAGCGAGCAGAAAGCCTTTTTTGTGGAAAAGATAGCCAAGTATTTTGGCAATAAGTTGGGTGGCCTGGTATTTGCCGTATGGGGGCTTGCTTTCAAGCCTCAGACAGACGATATGCGCGAAGCTCCATCAATCGATGTTATACGCTCTCTCCGGTCTTCCGGCGCCAAAATCCGGGCTTATGACCCGGTGGCCATCGATGAAGCTCGCAAAATATTTGGGGATGATCCCGGGATCGTGTTTTGCCCGGACGAATATGACGCCTTAAAGGGAGCTTCAGCCATGTTGCTGCTTACGGAATGGCATCAATTCCGCTATCCTGACTTTGATCGAATCAAAAACAGTCTGGAACAGCCGGTGATCTTTGACGGCCGCAACCAATACGACCTGGCACAGATGAAGGAACTTGGCTTCAAATATTTCTCGGTGGGGCGGCCAGCCGTCATTTAAAGTATTCTCTCACCTTTGCCATTTCTGACGGGATGTCTATTTTCTGGGGACATTTGGAAAGGCATGCGCCGCAGTTCACGCATTTATCCGCTCTTGCCTCCCCGGGGATGAATGTCTCGTATTCCCGTTTGTGCCTTTCCTTTTCGCCAAACATCACCGATTCGTTGTAGGTGCCGAATACATCGGGGATGCCAACTTTGTGGGGGCAGGGCAGGCAATATCTGCATTCTGTGCAGGGGATGGCTATGCGCCGCAGATACTCTCGCCTGGCTTTCTTATACAGATCGAGTTCCCGCGGGCTGAGGCTGTCAGCTTCGCTGCGCTCCGCTATGGCGATGTTTTCTTCGATCTGCTTTAGACTCCCCATGCCCGACAACAGGACCGTGCATCCGGGGAGATTCCAGACCCAGCGCAGCCCCCTTTCCACGGCAGACCGGGTTTCGCTGCTTTTCAACCACACTTTTTCCACTTCCGGCGGGATGGGGGAGACCAGTTTGCCTCCTCTGAGGGGTTCCATGGAAATCACACCCATATTCTTTTGCAATGCAAGCTGATAACCGCGGTATCCGGCTTGATAATGGGTGTCGAGATAGTTAAGCATGAACTGGCAAAAATCCCAGTCGTAGCTTTCCACTATCTTCCTAAAGACCGGATAGCTGTCATGGAATGAAAAGCCAATATGTCTTATCTTTTTTTCTGCTTTGATCTTTGAGAGCCAGTCGAGCACTCCAAAGGATATCATCTTGTCCCACGACTTCTTGTTCAAAGCGTGCAAAAGATAATAATCGATATGATCGGTTTGCAGCCTTTCCATCTGTTTGTTCAGAAACTCATCCATATCGGCGGGCGTCTTGATCAGCCAGCAGGGAAGCTTGGTGGCGATATAGAATCTGTTTCTGTCGGTTTGGGCGATGAACTTGCCCAGCAGCGGTTCGCTCGCGCCATGGTGATAGCCCCAGGCGGTGTCAAAATAGTTTACACCATGTTCAAGGGCATAATGAAGCATTTGCATGGATTTCTCTTCATCCAGCGATCCATCCCCGCGGGTAGGTAGCCTCATCAGCCCCAAACCCAATACAGAAAGGGCGTCCCTGGATTTTGGCATTGTCCTGTATTTCATCTTGCTGCTCCCAGAATTATCATTTTTGTCATTCAATCAACTTGCCCGCATCTGTCAAACTCTTTTCCACACTTTCCATTTCGTAGTGATTTCATGGCTGTCATTTTACCCCGTCAAATGGCGGCACCTAACCTTCCACAATTCATAGCACCTATATTATATAGAGGGATGGGTCTCATTTGCATCCCGATAATTGACGTGGGTCTTCCTGGGGTCAACCTTATAATTTATAAGGATGACCTAAGGATGATGGCTCCAAAGCAATTAGCAGCAAAGGAGGGCGGTATAAAGGATATTGCGGAATGTGTCAGAATAATTATGTGGTTATCAAGGAATTAATGCCGGTTGTTTTTAGATTGGGTACTTGTTTCAGGGGAAGCTCACCATGTTACCTTTCCACGGGTTTTACAAGAGAATGTCAAATGACAAATTCAACAAAATAGTTTGATGAAAGCGAATTTGTATCAGTAGTTCTGCAGCCTGTCCTGTATCCAATACAGCGATTTTGCAAATTCATTTCGAGCCATATAACCAGCTTGTTTGCCAGGCTCTTGCCCGCTTGTTCTGAATTTGCTTAGACAATACCCCGCCCAGAGCCTCGGCAAGAATGTCCTTGACACAAAGATGCGATATTAGTTTTGGCTTAAGTCATAAAATCACAATATAGGAATGGAGGAAAACAATGTCCGCTAATCTCAAATACGGGGCAGTTAGCTCTGCAGAAGCCATGGAACTGGAAGAAAAATATGGAGCTCATAATTACCATCCCCTGCCGGTTGTTCTGGCCAAAGGTGAAGGTGTGTTTTTATGGGATCCGGAAGGCAACAGATACTTCGACTTTCTGTCGGCTTATTCTGCCGTAAATCAGGGGCATTGTCACCCCAAAATCATCAAAGCCCTTACCGATCAAGCCCAGGAGCTTACCCTCACTTCCCGCGCTTTTTTCAACAACAAACTGGGTCCCTATGAAAAGTATATCACCGAGTACTTTGGCTATGACATGTTGTTGCCCATGAACACCGGAGCGGAAGCGGTGGAAACAGCCATGAAGCTTGCCCGCAAGTGGGCTTACCAGGTAAAGGGAGTGGAAAAGGACAGCGCCATCATCGTGTTTGTGGAAAACAATTTCCATGGCCGCACCCTGGCGATTGTTTCAGCTTCCACCGATCCGGATTGCTATGAAGGCTATGGACCCTTTATCCCCGGCATCGCCAAAATTCCCTACAACGACGCGAATGCCCTGAAAACCTACCTTGAAAAGCATGGCAAGAATGTGGCTGCTTTCATCGTGGAACCGATCCAGGGCGAAGCCGGCGTATTTGTTCCGGACGAAGGCTATTTGAAAGCTTGCTACGAACTTTGCAAGCAACACAATGTGCTCTTTGTGGCGGATGAAATCCAGACAGGTATTGCCAGAACAGGTAAACTCCTGGCTTGCGACTATGAAAACGTGCGACCTGACATGCTTCTCCTGGGCAAGGCTCTGGCTGGCGGCGTGCTTCCCGTTTCGGCAGTCCTTGCGGACCGAGAGGTCATGCTCACCATCAAGCCGGGCCAACACGGCTCTACCTTCGGAGGATTTCCCCTTGCCTGCACGGTAGCCACGGCCGCCCTTCAGGTCGTGAAAGATGAAAACCTGGCCCAAAGAGCTTATGACATGGGCAAGATATTCCGTGACGAACTGAAGAAAATCGACAACCCAATGCTCAAACTGGTGAGAGGAAAGGGGCTATTGAACGCCATAGTCGTGGAACCCAAGAACAACTATGAAGCCTGGGATGTCTGCCTGAAACTGAAAGATAAAGGCATCCTCTGCAAACCCACCCACAGACACATTATCCGCCTGGCGCCTCCCTTGGTAATCGCAGAAGAACAACTGCTCGAATGTGTCGGCATCATAAAATCCGTCTTCGACGAACTGAAATAATTATACAATGATATAAAAGGCTGCCTCTTCCACGCAAGGGGCAGCCATCTTATCTGATGACATTGGACACTTTCAAAAGCGGGTTTGTGGCCATCATCGGCAAACCCAACACGGGCAAATCGACCCTCATCAACCGCATTATCGGAGAGAAGCTCTCCATCACTTCCCCCAAACCTCAAACGACACGATATTCCATCAAAGGCATTCTTAACCGGCCTGACTGCCAGCTAATCTTCATCGACACTCCGGGATACCTCAAGCCCCGTTATGAGTTGCAACACAGGATGCAAAAGATCTGGCAGGATGCGTTCAAGGATGTGGATCTTGTGGTGTATGTGGCCGATCTTACCAGCTATCCCACCGAATACGATCTTGAGGTGATGGAACACCTGAGACGGGTCAGGACGCCTCAACTGGCTGTTTTCAACAAACTGGACAAACTCCCCGCTCCTGATAGAGAGCAGTTTTCAAAGCAACTGCCGGAATCGATGGAGCGCTATTTCTTTGTTTCGGCTCTGACCGGAGAGGGCATCGAAGAGCTGGTTGAATCCATCCTGCATTACATTCCCTATCATGAGCCCTACTATCAGGAAGACCAGCTTTCGGACTTACCTATGCGCTTCTTTGCCCAGGAAACCATCCGTGAAGGCATCTTTAAGCTCTTCGAGCAGGAGATTCCATATTCAACCGCGGTGTTGGTTGAAAGATACACTGAGGAAACTGACAGGGTGGTGATCGACGCGGTGATCTGGCTCGAAAGGCAAAGCCAGAAACCGATTCTGATTGGGAAGAACGGAGCCAAACTAAAACAGATTCGCGAATATGGGGAAAAGCAACTGAGCGCCTGGCTGGAACAACCGGTGCAAATCCATCTGTGGGTAAAGATCAATCCCAAATGGCGCAAGAAAAACACCGCCCTTAAGGAATTGGGCTTCAGCTAAGAATGTCCTCTCCTCTAAATTCTGTTGACAAAATTGCGGAGTAACCGGGAGAGTATTCCCACCTTGTCCAGAATGGTTTTTGTATTTAAAATTGCACCCACAAAGAATGATTTATGCGTCGAGAGAATAGCAAAGAAACACTGCTTGCTGTGGATATAGGCAACACCAATATCTCCTGCGGAATTTATCTGGACGGGGAGATGGCTTGGTTTGGGCGTCTGTTCAGTTCCACACAGCGCACCGCGGACGAGTATTTCGGACTGCTCGGCCCTCTGCTGGACCGCGTGCCGGAAATGGAGATTTCCCACATCGTCTTTGCCAGCGTGGTACCCGAACTGACCCGAATCTGGCAACAGCTCTTTAAAAAGTACATCCCTGTCCCTGTGATGCAAATCAACGCCCTGAGCAAATTGGGCTTGGGCTTCCACGTGGCTGACCCTTCCTTCATCGGCGCGGACTTGATCGCCAACGCATTTGGAGCCTGGAAGAAGTATCAGGCCAATTGCATAATAATAGATTTGGGAACGGCCACCAAAATTCAGTTGGTAAGCGAAACCGGGAAATTTGAGGGAACGGCGATAGCGCCAGGCCTGAAGACCAGCGCGGAACAGCTCGCGTCCAAGGCAGCCCAGCTTTCCCAAATCGAGATCGTTGCTCCGCCCGTGATGTTGGGAACCAACACCAGAGATTCCATGCTTGCCGGCATTGTCCATGGCCACGCCTTTATGCTTGAAGCCTATATACGAAAAGTGAAAGAGCAGTATTGTTCGGGCAAAAAGGTGATTACTGCCATGACTGGGGGCATTGCGGAACTGCTTGTTCCCCTGGTGCCTTCGGTAGACATCCTGGACAAGACGCTAACCCTGGATGGCCTGTACTTGGCTTTTCAACAGCTATCTCGCAAGTGAGTACATGCTCAAACGCCTTCTGATTTTTCTCATTCCTTTTATTGTGATTGTCTCACTCACAGCCAATCCTTTTTATCCCCGGCTTTACCTGCCTGGCTATGTGCCCCAGGTCAACAATCAGATGGATGTTTACAAGCTCAACAAAGGTTTGGAGCTATACAAAGACCAGCCCTATCTGATCCAGGAGTTCAAGCTAGTCCAGAAAGAAAAGGTGGATTTTGAAGCGAAGAAGGTAGTAATTTCCACCCAGATAGGTGACTTTAAACTGGTACCTGACCGGACGGTGTCGTTCGACAGCTACTTCACAAACCTGAAAAAGAAAGCCTTCCGGAAGTCTCTTATCGAAAATTACAGCAGCCGCGCTCAACAAACCCAGGTCACCACCACTGGTCTGATTCGGGAATTCGTGTTGGAAATTCCCTCCATCGCCATGCCAAAGGCGGTTCAAAAGGTTCTGGGCTCCTCACCGCCGAGGCTCAATCTGGACGGGACTCAGAAGATCAGCCTGGAAGCGGGCAGCGTTAAGCGCAAGAATGTTGCAATCTACGAAGCCGAAAACTCCAGCCGTTTTGAGATCAAGATGGAGCAGGAGACAAACCTGCGCCTGTCGGGAACCATCGGTGACAAGATATCGGTGAACCTGAAATATAACAGCAAGATGGATGAGCAGCTCTTCGATCCCAACAATGTGAGCCTGAAATACACCGGCGATGAAGACGAGATCATCAAAAGCATTGAGGCGGGTAACATCACCCTGGCACTGGCAGGCTCACGCTACATCAGCTATTCCACTGCCTCGCAGGGACTGTTTGGCGTAACTTCAAAGCTGAAATACGGAAATCTTGACCTTACCCTGATCGCCAGTACGGAAGAAGGTGAGAAGAATAAGCAAAGCTACATCGGAACCAGCCAGGCAGACTCAACTGTTTTCCGCAGCCGTGACTACGCAGCGCGCACCATGTATTACCTCATCGACCCCTATGAGCTGTACGATCTCTATACAGAGGCGGACGCCTCTCCCAACATGCCTGACGGATGGATCAACAACGCGATCAAGACTAATCCCTACGGTCAATGGATTATCAAGCCCGGCTCCGAGTATCTCTTGCCCAAAAATGGCTCCGTGCGGGTGTTTATAGACGATGCCAATGCCACCAACAACGTGGAAGCGGCGGTGGGGGATACCATCTTTATAAGTCCAACGGAGTATTATGTGCCATATTATGATGAACTAATTGAGGGCACTGACTTCGTAACTGACTACAGCGCGGGGATTATTCAGATCAACCGGGCTGTCGATAGACGAACCACGATCGCGGTAACCTATGTGGATCAGAACAACAACACTGTTCCCGCCGTGGATGCGGATGAGGAGGCTGATGGAGACCTTGATCTCAAGGTTATCCGCCGCCGCAACCAGGAATATGACCCGACAGACCCGAATAACGTGTGGCATTACCAGATGCGCAATGCCTACAACATGAACAAGACCAACATCAAAAGCGATGGATTTACCCTTAATATCTACACTCTAAACGTGGACCTGACCCGCAACTATCTGATCCCGGATTCGCTTTCCGCGTCTGGCATCCTTACTTACAACGATTATCTGCGCATGGATAGCAGCGGAGATGGCCTGATCAACGGCGACGACAACACCGTGAACCTCGCCACGGGCATCATTTTGATTCCATTCATCGAGCCCTTCAGGCCATTGGGCGATGGAATTATATACACCGACGAAAACGAAAGCATCAGCTATCTGGATATCAGTCTTTACCTCTCCGTGAAGGGCAAAGTCGGCCGCGAAGCAGTTGATCTTTCCCAGGGCGGGATTCTTAAAGGCAGCGTTATAGTGAAGGTCAACGGAGTGGAGCAGAGGGAAAATGTGGATTATCTGGTGGATTACGATTTCGGCCGGATAACTTTTTTGACTTCCGCGGGCAAAGACCCTGACGCCAAGATCGAGATAGATTACGAATATCGCAGTACTTTCAGCGTGGCCAGCAAGTCCTTGGCTGGAGCAAGGGCGGATTGGAATTTCACAGACTACGCCAAGCTGGGCGGTACCTTTATTTATCGAACCGAGAACGTGGCTGACCGCCGGCCCCGCATCGGCAACGAAAACATCCAGATGATGATGGCGGACGTGGATGGAAGTTTCACAGTCAAACCACGTTTCGTCACCAAGTGGCTGGATGCCCTGCCCTTCCTCAAGACCAGCGCCGAATCACGCTTCACCTTGTCTGGTGAACTTGCTTTTACCATCCCAAATATTTACGGCGACCCCAAAACAAAGACCAAGGCTGCCTATATAGATGACATGGAGTCCATCGAAGACTCCTATCCCATGGGTGTGACCATCGGTTCCTGGTCGCATGCGAGCAAACCCTACAACAGCTCTCTGGCCAAGGGGAGAACCATCTGGTACAATCCCAAGAATATCTACCGGGAGCAGTTGGAAGATCCCGCCACTCTCACCGACAACGAAAAGAAGGAAACTGTCACTGTGCTGGCCCTTAAGGTTTTTCCCAGCAAACTTGGCGTCGAAGGCGGCAACGTTGAGAGCTGGGGTGGGGTGATGAAGTATCTGGGCAACCAATTGGATTTTTCGCAGAAGAAGTATCTGCAGGTGTTGGTAAAAGTGGTGCCCAGTCCAGGTTCACCTGCTCCCAATCCCACCATGCGCATAGACATAGGTGATATCAACGAGGATTTCTACACCGAGTTTGGCGGCTTGGGAGTTCTGAACAATGAGGACAAGAACTCCGATGGAGTACTAACCCTTGATGAAGACGTTGGACTGGATGGGATACCCAACGGACAGCCAGGCGACGACCCAAATGACGACGCCTCCAATGTGATCGACCAGGATGGCGACTACCCCAGGATCAATGGTACTGAAGGCAACAGGGTTTTGGACACTGAAGACCTGGACAACAACGGCGTGCTCAACACCCTCGACCGTTATTTCAGCTACGCCTTTTCGCTCACTGACTCCCTGTACCTGGAAAGCGTGAACCATGAAGGTTGGAGGCTCTACCGCATTCCTCTCACCGACCCAAATTCCTATGTGGTGGTCAATAGCTCTTCCGCCTCCACGCCTCCCACGCTGAAGAAGATATCCTATGGCAGGGTAACCTTGGAAACGGACGAGACCACCAAGGTATTTATCTCCGAAATCTCCGCCGTGGGAAACAAATGGCAGGATTTTTATGTTCGCTATGCCAACGACCAGATCGTGCCCGATGCGCTGATCAATTCATACAATACATCCTATCTGTCCGGTATAGTCAACAACCAGAAAAACAGCAGCCACTACACATCCCCGGAAGGCACCTACTACATAGAGGACGAACGCGAAACAAGCGAATCAGCCCTCTCCTTGAACATTCAGAATCTCCAGCCCGGCCATCAGGTTTTGCTCAGGCAAAGGCTTTTTGATCCATACAGCCTGCTTTCCTATAGCAACATAAAATACTATTTCTATCCGGAAGCCAGTGACAACAACCCCTTCCATCCGGATTCCGTTGAGGTGGTATTCCGCGTTGGAGCGGACAGCCTCAACTATTACCAGGCCAGCCGGAGAGTGGCAGTTATACCCTATCAGCAGAAGATGCAGCGTGAGGATTGGACTGCCCTCAGCATCAACCTGCAGGAGCTGACCTCGATGAAGGAAGCCTTTTACGGCGAAACATCCGGCTCGATAACCCTGAACGAAACCAGGTACAGCTTCAAAGGGAATCCCACCCTCACCAACGTGCGCGACATCTATTTTGGCATCTACAATCCGACCGACATCCCATCTCCCACGCCCATGAACGGCACCATCTATTTCAATGACCTCACTGTGACCGACCCATACGAAGACGTCGGTGTTGCCCGAAGAGTGTCGCTCAACTCCGTATTTGCCGATTTTAGTACTTTGGATATTGACTACGAGGAAAAGAGCGAGAACTTCAACACCACCATCCAGCGCGGACGTTACAACGCATTTACCAGCCTTACTTCCCTGAACATCAGCAACAAGTATTTCCTGAACAAGTTTTTCCCCGCTTCCTGGGGTATGGATATGCCTTTGAGCCTGATGCGCACCTACTCGCTTGGCATTCCCAGATTCAGAGCGAATTCTGACCTATTGCGCGACAACATCGCGGATCCAGACGAAAAACACCGCGAACGCAATGAAAACCTTGTCTATTCAGCCGATTTTGGCATCAGCCAGCGCACCGCTCCCAAGAACAAGATTCTGGCTTACACTGTCTATCGCAGTTCTTTCAGCGGAAGGATAGAGAAGGCTTTCCGGCATGCGCCTACCGCTGCGGACACCACCTTCACCTGGCGCGGAACCTATAATTACAACCTCAGCTTTCCCAGCAACAGCGTCAGCTTCCCCTTGTTCAAAAACTACTCGCTGGGATTCTTTCCCACCACCTGGAACAACAGCTTTACCCTTAGCGCCACGGAACCACAAAGCTGGAACTGGGAGCGCAGGGATAACGTTTACAACTGGCACCCGCGTAGCCAGACCGTGGATACAAAGCTCTTCACATCGGATACCAACGTCAACTGGGGGCTCACTTCGGACATCGCGCTCACAATGCGTTTCAACAGCAAGCGCGACCTGATCCAGAAGCAATATCTCAAAAAGATCAACGTCGGCAAACTCACCGAGTATGTCCAGGATCTGGGGGTGAACTACAATCCCAACTACTTTAGAAAATACATGAATCTCACCTTGAGCGGGAGCAGCCGGTTCTCGGAAAACCAGCGTAAATACTATCAGAACGTTTCCGGGGTGCAGACCGAGTTCTACCAGAGCGATGGTAACTCCAACCGCACTGTGCGTGCCAACCTCGCCCTTACAAACTCCACCTTGCTGAGCGGCTGGGCAGATGCCCTGAATGCCAGGCACGGCAACAAACAAAAGTCCGACAAGCCAGACGAATCTGACTCGGGAGACAAACCAGAGGACATAAAACAAGAAGAACTCAAGCAGGAAGAGGAAAACAAGCTCAAGGAAGAGATGCTCCGCAAGCTGGAACAACAGAGATTGGACGAAGAAGCCAAAAAGCGCGATGAAGAACGCCAGATGCTGATCGACGAAGGTGCATCCGAGGAAGAGCTCAGGAAATGGGAAGAGCTGAATCAGCCCCCCAAAGACTATGATCCAAGCAATCTGGATATGTATTGGGGAGACCCAAAATCCAAGTACGAAGAAGGGTATGATCCTAACAAGGAAAAACCGGGCGACGAAACCAAGGATCCAGACAAGAAATCCGGTGGTAAAGATTCCAATTTTTATCTGCCGGGAGCGTTACTGGGCTATCTGAGCAAGCTCAAAAACATTACCCTCTCTTATCAGAATGCCTACAAGATGGGCTACTCACGCAAGGACGACCGCCCTCCCTTTAGCTTCCAGCTTGGCATGCCCCACACTGTGCCGGAGTCGTTTCTTGATTCCACCGACGACGATAACACATTCACCCTGGCCAGCGGGATCAACTTCCATCGCCGCCTGGACAGCACCATCAACTACTCCTATTCGCTCAATAAACGCTATTCCACCGCGTCCAACCAATCCAGGGCAGTCACTTTCCCAGATGTGACCCTGTCGCTGATGGAATTGGAAAAGATAGTGGGATTGGGCAAATTTGTGACCAGCTCGCGCTTGAACAGCGGATTCCAATACACCGTCAGAAGCAGCGGCGACATCGACTGGGAAAAACCAAAACAGGAAAGCAAAACCATCGCACTCAATCCGCTTCTTGGCATCACAGGCACCCTGTTCAAAAACCTGAGCGCCAACCTCAGCTATACCATTAACTCCAGCGATAACGTTACCGATATGGATACCTACGACATCATCAAGAAAGCGAACAGCAACTCACTGAATGGCAATTTGTCCTATTCCTTCCGCAGTGGCAGAGGCTTCACCATCCCATTTACAAAAAAGAAAATCCATATCAAAAACGAACTTACTTCCAGCCTGGCGATCGTGTATGAACGCAACTTTGAAGAAACCTTCGGCCGCGAGTCGTCCCAGGTTGACCGCGATGGTACCCGGATATCAATAACCCCCGGCGCCACCTATCAGTTCAACGCGGATATCAGAGGCGGGCTCACCGGAACCTGGGAAAAGACCTCCGACAAGAAAAGGGATACCGGCATGAGGACATTCCGCCTGGGCATCTGGGCAGAGGTGAACCTGTAAAGAAGCCACTTTGATAGAAGTATTGGCAGCCTGTTTTGCCCTATCACTGGCTTGAAAAACCATTGTTTCGCCCTCATATTACGACCTCCATCCAAAGACCAGTTGACGTCCGGCCGAAAACCGGTCCAGCGGTCGGTCAGCTGTCAATGAGCGATCAATCAGCGATCAAGATATGAGGGCTTATTGACGGCCCTCTGGCTCAGCATAAGCTGGCAAGGGAGGGGAACCCGCTTTTCCCTGCACTGATTCAGGAGGATAGACCCCGTGTAATACTTGCTCCAGTAAACATAAAATGCCAAAATACCCGCTTTTCCTTCATAGCTCTCTCCTTTGCTGCTACAGGCTTTGGAGCCATCATCCTTAGGTCATCCTTATAAATTATAAGGTTGACCCCAGGAAGACCCACGACGGAGAGGGTGATGCAAATGAGGGCCATCCCCTCATAATATATAGGTGCTATGATGGGTGGAAAGGTGTTTTTTGAGGTGGAAAGGTGGAAAGGTTTCCCCGTAGCAAGTCCCACCAGACTATATACTGCGTCATCACGGCCTGTCGGGGTCCTCGCCAAAGCGCGTAGCGGTTTGGTGGGGTGGATAGAGCCGTGATCCAGTCTTTTAGAAACGGCAACCCAACCCCGAAACAAAACACACAAGACTATACACCGTGTCATCCCGGGCAGACGGGGCCCCCTCTGGGGTGGCTGACCCGGGATCCAGTCTTTTGAAGCCACATCACAGCAAACAGCCCTGAAACAACGCCAACCAATCTACATACCGTGTCATCACGGCCTGCGAGCCGTGATCCAGTCTTTTGAAGACACATCACAGCACACGGCCATGAGACAACGCAAACCAAGCTACATACCGTGTCATCACGGCCTGCGAGCCGTGATCCAGTCTTTTAGAAACAACCAACCGAGCCTAAAAC
>Ga0116185_1000043_pt1 | contig 151951 bp, 124 predicted proteins | sample AD_JPNNA7_MetaG_FD_89754 | JGI IMG/M metagenome (GOLD analysis project Ga0116185, IMG submission 89754) | Active sludge microbial communities of municipal wastewater-treating anaerobic digesters from Japan - AD_JPNNA7_MetaG | ecosystem: Engineered > Bioreactor > Anaerobic > Digestate | place...
CGGGAAGTCGGGGTCCCCCTCTGGGGTGGCTTACCCGTGATCCAGTCTTTTGGAAACAACCACCAAGCACCGAAACATTGTGTCATCCCGGGCAAGCTTGCTTGACCCGGGATCCAGTCTTTTGGGAATATCCATGGAAAAGTATAAAGGTGCCATGAACACTTGGCAAAATGATTTATCCGTTAATCCGTGTAATCCGTTTCATCCGTATGATGCCTGGCATGCTAATCTTATACGGATTGACGGATTTGACTGATTTACGGATTACTATGGTAAAACAGGAAGGCGTTCCCGCCAGCCACAAAACAAACCCCCGACAGACTATATACCGCGTCATCCCGGGCTTGAGCCATGATCCAGTCTTTGAAAATGGGAGCAAGTTAATAATGCAGGCGGAATAATATAAGCAGCTTTTTACAGGGTGCCCTTTACCTTGTCTATGATCTCTTTCTTTAGACCTGCCCTCAGCTTTTCGTCTGCCTTGGTCGTATCGTCCAGCTCAAATCTTTTAACAAAGTTACCCGGCTGTCCCTGCATCAGGTGGATTTCGTCCGAGAGACTGATCGCTTCATCGATATCGTGGGTCACCAGCATTACGGTGAGCTTCAGCTCCCGGGTTATCTGACAAAGCCACTCCTGCAACTGCAGCCGTGTGATGGCGTCCAGATTGGCGAAGGGCTCATCGAGCAGCAACAGCGGGGTTTCCATCATACAGGTTCTTAGCAGGGCGGTCCTTTGGCGCAAGCCTCCCGAAAGCTGGTAGGGTAGGTGCTGGGCGTGATCCTGCAAACCAAAGACGGGCAAAAGCTGATGGAGCTTCACAAGTGCGGCTCTGATGTCGCCATTCCTTACCCGCACCGGGATGAGGGCGTTTTCCAGCACGTTTAGCCAGGGGAAAAGCAAATCCTCCTGGGGCATATAGCCCAACATTCCACTTTTGCCGGTGATATCTTCGCCACGTAGTATGATCCTTCCTTTGTCCGGGCGGGTGATACCGGCCAGTAGCCCAAGGAGTGTGCTCTTGCCGCAGCCGCTACTGCCCACGATGCTTAGAAAGATACCTTCCCGGACACTCAGGTCCAGACCTAAAATGATCAACCGGGGTTCGCCGTTCAGCAGGAAGGATTTGGACAGGCCTTCCGCTCTAAGAATTACAGACATCAGGGCAGGAATTCGTTGGTGAAGAGATCTGTAACATCGACGCTAAGATGTATGATTCTTTTCTGATACATCCAGTCTGCAAAGCGCTGCCAGACCTCATTTTTTTGCTGTCCCCATTTTGGGGCATCCGAACGGAACTCGTCCTTCAGATAGTTCAAGCTCAGTTTTAGATGCTCTTCATCCAGATCAGGAACTGCTTTGGCCAGTATCCTGGCTGCGTCATCCGGATTGGCGATGCAGTATTCGTAACCATCGGTAACAGCCTTGAGGAAAGAACTTGCCAAATCCGGCTCGGAATTCAGCAACATATCGCTGCTGATCAAAACTGGTGTATAATAATCGAACACAGGGTTTATATCGCGGATGGGGATGTAGTCGATGGCGATGTTTCTGCGCTCGGCCTGAACGCCGTCCCAGCCATAGTATATCCACTCGAAATCAACATCTTTGCCGATGGTGGAAAAGAAATCGTAAACTCCACTTACCACCTTTAATTTCCGGTAGTCCGCCCCGCCCTGAGTCATCACATCACGGACGATCTCAAGTTCTGATGGCCAGCCTGAACTGCCATAGCTTTTGCCCTCAAAGTCTTTTACGGACTTAATTCCTGACTTTTTGAGCGAGGCAAAGCCAGAGGTGTTGTGCTGGATAATCGCCGCGATGGATTTGATAGGAATGTTCTGGGTGCGGGCTATGGTTACGCTTTCTTGATAACTCACACCAAAATCAGCATGGTTGGAGGCCACGATCTTTTCGGCGGTGTTCTCTCCCGGCTGGATGATCTCCACTTCCAGGCCTTCCCTGGCGAAATAGCCAAGTTCTCTTGCTACATACAATCCCGCATGGTTGGTGTTTGGTGTCCAGTCCAAAACCACGCGGAGCTTTCGCAATTGCTTCTTCTGCCTGGTTTCGCCCCCCTTGCAGGAGGTTCCAGCTATAAGGAGCGCAAGTAATAACGGGAATAATAAGAATCTTTTAAACACGGGCTTACCTCTATATGGATATATTTATATCTTTGCTCTGGGATGATAGCACTTATGTATCTCAAGTATGTATTTAGTATCTACATGTGTATAGATCTGGGTGGTGTTTAAACTTGAATGCCCCAACAGCGACTGGACTATGCGCAGGTTGACCCCTGCCTCCAGGAGGTGGGTGGCAAAGGAATGCCGGAAAGTGTGGGGTGTTATCTGCTGTTTGAGTCCAGCTTTCAGAGCCTGGTTTTGCAGTATCTTCCAAAATCCCATACGGGAGAGTTTGCCACCACGGTTGTTCAAAAACAGCAGATCGCTGTTTTTAAACTTCAGGAGTTCCGGCCTGGTTTGTGCAAGATAGGCTCTCAAAAGCTCCTGCAATACATCCACGTAAGGCACAAATCTCTGCTTTGATCCCTTGCCCCGTACCAGGATCACCTGATCGGTGAAGTTGATGTCGTGCACGCTCAGACCTAACAGCTCAGATACGCGCATACCAGTGCCATAAAGCAGTTCCAGCATAACTTTGTTTCTCCGCTCGAGGCATGTTTCGGTGGGTAGTCCGTCCAGCAGGCATAACATGGTGTCCACATCCAACACATCCGGAAGATATTTGCCCAGCTTGATCCTGGGAACCTTGTCGAAATCCAGGCAGGGTATTACCTCGTTATCCTGTAAAAAGCCAAAGAACTGCTTGAGAGCCACCCTTTTGCGGGCCAGGGAGGTGTTTGCCAGTCCCAGACCGGCCAGAGTGGCAAGATACTCCGTGATGTCCTCGGGCGTATAATCCACGATCGCCCTGGTATTGTATAGCAAAAAGTCCCGGATGTCCCCGCGGTAGCTTTCAACGCTGTTCTCCGCCATTCCTTTTTCCACTTTGACGAAATAGACGAAGCTATTGAGCAGGGCGGTCAATTGGTGGTTCAGCCCGCTTTCATTCACTGCTGTTGTAGTTGGGTGTTTCCTTGGTGATAAGAATGTCGTGGGGATGCGATTCCTTGAGCCCCGCGCCGCTGATCTCGATAAACTCCGCGTTATCACGCAGGGCTGCCAGGTCTTTGGCTCCGCAATAGCCCATTCCGGAGCGGAGTCCACCCACCAGTTGGTAGATAAAGTCTTTCAACGGGCCTTTGTAAGGCACCATACCTTCGATTCCCTCGGCAACAAGCTTGTTGTCTTCCTGCCCTTCCTGAAAATACCGTTCCCGGCTGCCCAGTTTCATGGCGCCTATGGAGCCCATGCCCCGGTAGCTTTTGAATCTGCGTCCGTTGTAAATAATGAATTCGCCAGGGCTTTCGTCGGTGCCGGCAAAGAGCGAACCGATCATCACCGCGCTGGCACCCCCGGCAAGGGCTTTCACCAAGTCGCCGGAATACTTGATCCCTCCGTCGGCGATTACAGGAATGCCTGCTTTGGCGGCAATTTCGGCGCAGTCCATGATGGCGCTAAGCTGAGGCACCCCGATGCCGGCGATCACACGCGTAGTGCAGATGGAGCCTGGCCCAATGCCCACTTTTACGGCGTCCGCACCGCAATCGATCAGATATTGAGTTGCCTTGGAGGTGGCCACATTACCCGCGATCACATCCACATCCAGAGTGGCTTTGATCTTTCCGATGGCTTTGGAGATGTTGCTGTGGTGTCCGTGTGCGGTATCGATCACAAGGATATCCACTCCCATTTTTGTCAGTTCCTGGGCTCGCTCCAAATAGTCTCCGGTAGCTCCCACGGCTGCTCCCACCAAGAGGCGGTTTTTGCTGTCCTGGACGGCGTTGGGATGGTTGATCCGCTTCAGAATGTCCCTTACTGTCAGCATTCCCGCCAGACTGAAATCTTCATTCACGATCAGCAGCTTTTCGATCCTATTCTTCTGCAGCAGCTGGATCGCGTCCTCCGCGTTCACTCCCAAAGGCGCTGTCACCAGACGTTCAGCCGGTGTCATCAGCTCATGCACCAGTCTTTTTATATTGGTCTCGAAGCGGATGTCGCGATTTGTCAGGATGCCCACCAGCTTCCCATTTTCCACCACCGGGAAGCCCCCCACCTTTTTATCGTCCTTCAGCTCGAGCACCTTGGCAAGGGTGTCGTTGGGGGATATGGTATAGGGATTGGTCACAATGCCGCTTTCAGCCCGTTTTACTAAATGAACCTGCTGTGCCTGTTCGGCGATGGTCAGATTCTTGTGTATAATGCCGATGCCGCCTTCCCTGGCTATGGCAATCGCCAGTGAAGATTCGGTGACGGTATCCATCGCTGAACTCAGTAGCGGTATCTTGAGCGTTATGCGGTTGGAGATCCTGGTCTCCAAAGACACTGATGAAGGCAGGGTTTTTGAGTGTTGGGGTACCAGCAACACATCATCGAAAGTATAGGTTTTGCGGATATTCTTTTTCATCGGACACTCCATACCTCCCCAAAAAAAGCGCTCTCTGCAAACTGTCAAGCACTTTGCCCACGAAAGTTATTTTGACAGCTTTACAGACTCCGAATCGGGATGTGTTGCCAGGCTGTAAAGCTGCCTCAAAAGAAATGACTTGACTTGAACCCTTGCCGGAGTTGATTTGTAATAATGAGAAAAAAGAACCCAGAAAGGATGCCACAATGAAAAAAATCTTTCTGCTATTGCTTGTCTGCTTGCCGCTAATCTGCGCTCACGCACTGATTGTGGAGACAGGTTCGTTGCGCAATTTCCTTTATGGAACAGAACCCAATGCCCAGTATGACAACTGGATATCGCATCTGGCAGAGGGGATAGTTACCCCCAACTACAATACCTATGCCCCTTACGATGTGCAAACCAATGGCTTTGGGGACTATCGCACACCCAGTGCCACAGATATAATCTATTGGGGCAATATGCTCGACCTTTTTGTGGCTGGCGACTATAATGGCGCCCAGGGTGTTCTGGATGCTAATACGTCTCCGTATCAGGTAGTCCAGTTCAACGATACCGACACCGGCCGCACCTACTATATGATCCGCGAAATCCCCAATATGAGCTATTATGACGACAACGGTACGCAGGACGAAAATGATGACGAGTACGGAGCCTTTACTTACGGCTGGGGCCTGTTCATCTACAATCCATCTGCCACCAAGCCGGTGATCATCACTGTACCCCATCCCTGCGACGACTTTGCCACCCCAGCCTACGGGTTGGAAGCCATGAACTTGTGGAACGCGGCCTATCTGATGATCAACGGAGCCGGCAGAGAAGTCAGATGGACAAATATACCACCATATACCAACTCCAAATCTGTTTCCGATCCTACCCGAAGCGCCACTCATCCCTTCAACCAGGTCTACCGCAAGTTTGCGGATGCAGTGCGGGATCAATATTCCTGGCGCGAGTTTTCGGCTCAAATGCACTCCTATGACTGGAACAGGCATCAAGGCTATCCCAACGTGCAGATCTCAGCCGGAAACCCAAGAGCCTGCCCCAATCTGCCCATCCGCGATCTTTCACTGCAAAAGAATGACTTGATCAACGCCGGCCAGCATCTGATGATACCCGAAAACACAGTGGGCATCCATGACGATGTCTTTCTGAACGACTTTTACAGCGTGAACTACAGCCTTTATGAGTTTACCTTTGACGACGGAGAACACAACTATGCCGTGAACGACTATGTGGACCTGCCTGCCTATACCCAGAATCAGCAGATGCTCTACACCCAGACGGGAACAACCGATTATGACGTGTATGAGCCCTTTTTTCACGCAGAAATGGACGAGCTGCCCAACTGCTATGAGGAAACGGAAAACAACTATAAATGGTTCTATGGATGGAATGAAGGTGGACGCGCCTGGGATATGGACAACCTGTTTACCAACTATCTGACCTATTACCGGCGTGTGCTGGAAGACATGGAGCCGGTGCTGGTGGATATGTTTGCCATGAATGACAGCCTGCCGCCTACCGATCCGGGAAACCTGCATGTAGTCAACCAGTCCCTCAACAGCATCACCCTGGGCTGGGACCGCAGCTCCGCCTACGATTTTGACAGCTACCAGATCCTCTATGCCACTGAGCCGATAGGGGAAGGCAACTATCAAATCTTTGATCGCAACGATTCTGCGGTTTTAGCCTCGCAAGCCTGCCAGAGCGTGGCAGTGACAGGTTTGAACAATGCCAGCCAATACTATTTCAAACTGCGAGCCAAAGACAAGAACGACAACTTGTCGCAACTGACCAACCAAGTGAACGCTGTTCTTGCTCCCGCCAATATCACTTCCTTCAGTGCTTTTGGCATGGATGACGCGGTACGGCTCCACTGGGGCGTGAACGGCCAAACCAATAACAATGGCTTCTCGGTGTATCGCAAGATAGAGGAGGGAGACTTTGTGCTGGTGGATTCCTGGCAGACAAATCCAGCTCTCTCCAACCCCAATGCCTATAACTTTGAATGGTGGGACAACAACGTGGATAATGGCATTACTTACACCTACAAGGTAAGCTGCACAAATGGGGCCAGCCTTGAGTTCTATTATAACTATTATGCCAGCGCGGCTCCCATGCCCATCCACACCCTAACTCTTAGCAATTTGCTGGGAACCCTCACTGACACAGTCAATTTCGGAGCCAATCCCTACGCTTCTGATGCTCAGGATGTATATTGGGACGTCACTAAGAGCAATCCGGGCACGGGATATGTGTGGGCAGCCTTTTGGGAACAATACTGGGGCAACAATGGCACTCAGCTTCAGAGGGAGATAAAGGGCGGCTACGATCAGGACAGTGAGCTCAAATCCTGGGTTCTGCGCGTACGTTCCGACCAGATCGGAACCATCAGTATTACTGCCAGTTCAGATTTTGACCGGGCGGAAAAGCTCTATTTGCAGGATGGCAACACCTATCACAATCTGCTGGCTGGTCCCTACCAGTTCACCAACAACAATACCAATTTGCGCACCATGAACCTCTTCTGGGGCAACCTGCAGCCCAAAGCCACCTTTGGATCTCTGCCAAACAGCATCTATCAGGGTGGGCGCACCATCAACTTCAACTGGAGCTATCAATATCCCTTCCTTGTCGACCATGCTCAACTCTCCATCATCAACGCCACAGACAGCCTGCTGGTCAATTCACTCATTCCCGCCAACCAGTACAGCATCAGTTTCTCCCTGCCCTCCAATTTAATCGAGATGCAAGACTGCCGCCTGGCCTTGGATGTGGTGGCTGTGGATGGCGTCCGCACCCGTTTCTGGTCCGATTATCGTTTTGCCCTGGTGCCTCAGATGTATCTTGCCATGCTGGATGGTGGCTGGAAAATGAGCTCCAATCCCTGGTTGAACGCAGATTTGAGCATCGGCCAGGTGTTTGGAGCCGGTTCTCAGGGATATGTGGCTTCCCAAGCCGGAGACTGGATGCAAAGCGATAATTTCGATTTTGGCACAGCCTATTGGGTATGGAGCCCGGACATCAGCTTTTACAGTAGCACCAACCCCATCCAATCCACCGAGATCAGCTTCCCTCTCGTCCCAGGTTGGAACTTTATTCCCAACCCGCATCTCTGCGCCTATGACATCGAGGATATCAGCTTTACTCTTACTGGATCGCTGTTCCGCTTTAGCGAGATGCTTTCGCAAAATCTGGTCTCGCGCGCTATGTATGTGTTCGAGGATGGAGTCTATGCGCCCGCAACCCACGTGAAGCCCTTCCAATCGTTGCTGATCAAGTATTACGGCGGAACGGAAGCCAATCCCCAGATCCGCTTCTATCCCTATTATTCAGCGCCGGATATCACTCCCCAAGCTCCGCTTTGGAGCCTGAAAACCACCATCTGCGAGACGGATGGAGCGGTCACCCTGCTTCTGGGAGCAAGTTTGGCGGCCACCGATGATCTAGACTTCAAGCTCGATCTGCCAATCGGCCCCCAGCCTCCTTTTGGACTTGCCAGCGTATATTTCCCCATCACTCAACCCTCAGCCCTGGAAACCTCTTTGCAAAGCGACTTCCGGTCGGATTTCAGCGGCGAGGAACAACAGAAGGTTTGGAACTTCAATCTGAACGTAAGTGACACAGATCCTCTGGAGTTTAATTTTGAGCCTTTCAATATCCCGGATGGATGGCAGGTCATGCTTTCTCTGGAAGGAACAAACTACTATATGGGTAGCGGCGAAAGCTTTGTCTGGCAACCTCCCGCGCCCGGCCTCTATCAGGGCTATATCCGCGTGAGCAACTACAAATTGGCGGCCGACGATCCTCTCCAGCCCCCTCTGGCAAACCTGCGTTCCTGGCCTAATCCCTTCAACCCGGATGTCAACATCGCTTTTGACCTTCCCCGCCCCGCCGCGGTCAAGGTTGAGGTCTTCAATATCCGCGGCCAGAAGGTGAAAACCCTGCTCGACCAGGAACTGGGCGGAGGTTCGCACCGGCTGGTCTGGAACGGCAAAAACGACGCCCAGCAAAGCGTGGCCAGCGGCGTCTATTTCACCAGGATCCAGACAGCCCGTAAAACCCGGATCCTCAAGATGGTTCTCATGAAATAGCATTTGCCAGACTGAATTGTTAGTATCGGGGGCGGTTCCTTGCGAACCGCCCCCATACTTTGATCGCTGATTGATCACTGATTGAACGCTGAGTAATCGCTGGACAGGATATCGCCTGGACATCAATGAGCGGTCAACGGGACATGAAGACAGGAGGGAGTCGCGACAGCTTGCTAAGTTTGCTTCAATAAACATAAATTGCCAACAATCACGATCATCCTTCATAGTGCCCTCCTTTGCTGCTACTGGCTTTGGAGCCATCAACCTTAGGTCATCCTTATAAATTATAAGGATGACCCAAGGAAGACCAAGGCCGGAGAGGGTGATGCAAATGAGACCCACCCCTCATAATATATAGGTGCTACGATCAAACTGTGGCAAGGTGGAATGGTGGACAGGTTATTCTCTGAATCGGATACTCAAAAAGAGGCTTTCAACGTGGTTCCGAAGAGGTAATTCTTGAAATCGTAGTCCTTATGGGCTCCATAAGCTCCGTAGATGGCCAAATCGAGGCTTTCCGGGATCAGGCTGATCTCCAGCCCGCCGTTCACTTCTGAGCCAGTATCCAAAATCAAACCAGCTGCTCCGAAGAGGCTGAACTTGTCATTCAGTTTCGCTTTGACGGACGCAACTGAGCCCAAATACATATCTTTATTCATGGTTTGGCCCCAATACCAGTCGATGGCATCGTTGCCGATACAGCCGTCAAAATGCTCGCCAATGCCGAAGATATAGAGGCCATTCATATAATAGGGCGAGATGGAGTAGTTCAGTTCCTGTTCTTCAGTGGAGTAGTAGAGGACGTCCACCGCAAATTCGACCGGTTCGAGGGTAACGGTTCCCTTGACGGCTGCGCCGAAATCCAAATCGCTGTCATCATCCATGCTGGTGAAATCAACTATACCGGTAAGGTCAACGGACAGGGGCGCGAAATCCAGATTGAGGTAGGGCAGCAAGGTCAGATAGTTCTCTCCGGCGTCGTTATCCAGAGTGAAGAAAGCCTGCAAACCAAGCGGGATGGGCTTTTCAGTCTGCATACTTAACAGGAAGGTGCTCACATCGTTACCTTTGTAGCGGTTCCCTTCATACTGCATGATCCAGCCCAGATCGGTCTCGAAGCCCAGCAGATCGTCGTGGGAAAGCATGATCCCGCTAAAGGAATCGTCGATCATAAGGCTGCGGTGGTCTGCCCAGTATTGTTGGCCGATTTTGAGATTGGACTTAATGGCGTCGATGCGGTAATCGATGTAGAGTTCATAGGCTCTGACAGGGATTCCAGCCGCAATTCCTCCGCCGTTGTTGCCACCCCACACCACATCTCCGAACTGCAGGTTGACACGCAGTTTGAGTTCATCGGTGAGGTCGCTGTTCATACCCAACAGCAGCTTGTTGTCCACATGGTTGCCCGGTGAGTCATTGTCGTCGTTGTAGATGGCCGCGCGGGTACGGTTTTCGCCGTCGAAGCTGAAATCCACTCCCAACAGCACATTGAAGGCCCCGAGAGTGAGCAGGATTAGGATGAGTTTTCTCATGTGGTTCTCCTGTGTGTATATTTTTACACTGACAATATAATGCGTTTAATGGTAAAACAAAGAGGAGCTTATTTCTGGCAGTATTCGCTGATTGGACTGAAGCTGAAACGGTGGAGCGGGCAGGGTCCGCGCTCGCGGATGGCTTGCAGATGAAGCCGGGTGCCATATCCTTTGTGGCGGTCGAAGCCATAATTGGGATGGAGCAGATGGAGGCTGTCCATCAGGCGGTCGCGGTGCACCTTGGCCAAAATCGAAGCGGCTGCCACGCAGGCTTGCAAAGCATCGCCTCCAATCACGCAGAGATGAGGGCAGGGGAGGGTTGAAGGGGCTTTGTTGCCATCGACAAGGGCCAGGTCCGTGGGTTGGGCAATGGCGCAGACAGCCTGGCGCATTCCTTCCAGAGTGGCTTGCAGGATGTTGTGGGTGTCGATGTAGCGGTTGTCGATCTCCACGATCTTCCAGGCGAGGGCGCTGGCGATGATCTGGTCATAGAGCTTTTCGCGCCTGGCGGGGCTTAGCTTTTTGCTGTCGTCTATACCCTCGATGGGCAGGCTGTAATCCAACTTGACGGAGGCGATCACCACCGGCCCGGCCAGCGCTCCCCGGCCAGCTTCATCAACCCCGATCAGAGAGGCTCCCCCCAGTTCCAGGTCGTGCCGGTAGAATTCTGACATCAATCCTTTTGAAGCACGTAGAAAAGGCGGGCGTATCGCATGTCGATGGAGCCGTTGCGCCGGGAAAGGAGGTTGTTGCGGTTTTCGGGGGAAAACACTCCGCGCAGTGTGAGGGAAGAACTGTCGATGAGCTCCACCAGTTCGCGGGAGCTATAGACCCGCTGCTGATGCCTTTCTTCAAAGCGGGAGAAGAGGTTACCGTTCCTGCGAAAGAGGGTTAGGTGGGTGAGTTGCATCCTGGAAAGACTCTCATAGTCGGAAGCGTGGATGATATAGCCGTCCTCAACCTTGGTGTAGGCCACGCTTTCGTTAAAGTTTTGCAGGCTGTTCATGAGGGTGGAGATGTCGAAGATGAAGATTCCTCCGGGACGCAAAGCGGCAGCGCAGTTGTCGAGCAGAGTTTTGATCTCCGCCTTGAGCGCCAGATAGTTAATGCTGTCAAAAAGGCAAAAGATCAGGTCGTAATCGCGTCCCGGGATTGGATCGGTGAGCGAAGCCAGATAGAGATTCGGTTTGCAGGGCTTGGAGTCGGCAACCTGAAGCATGTGGGGCGAGCTGTCGCAGGCATCCACTTCCAGACCTCTAACAACCAATATTTCAGAAGCGTTAGCCGTTCCGCAGGCGAGTTCTAAAACCCTTTTCAAAGAGCCTTTGGCAAAACGGCGATACCAGACCAGCATCATGTTTACCCACTGTTCGTAGTTCACGTGGAACATATAGGCGTCGTAATATTTGGCAAAAAACGAATATGAACGGGGTGCAGACAGGTATGCCTGGCCAGCTTCCGGAAAAATATGCCTGGGATCGATGGTCTGAGCCGTCAGGAGACGGTTGAGGCTGTCTTCAAAATCAGGGTTATCACAATAGATGCCCAGATCGAGGCAAAAGCGGTCTTCCCAAGGATGCAGGACAAGGCAGTTGGCGTGTTCTTCTCTGAGGATCAGCGCGCACAGTTCTCCGTTTTGGGTAAGCAACAGGGAGGGAGGCTGAGCTGTCTGCCAGGATTGGTAGTCCGCCATGATCCTGACCCCGGGAAGGGGCGCCAGACGGGTGGCTTCGCTTTCCAAGATGCAAGCGGTGGCTTTTGTTTGCAAGCGGGAAATCTCTGTGGACAGGGAATCCTGGTTCACACGGGAAAGATTGGCCACAGCCCGCCTTCCGAGGACAAGGATGTCGATTTCCTGCTCCTGCCGACACGAAGTCCAAACGCGATAGGAGACGGCACCAGCGAAAACGAGCAGGGATATCTTGTGTTTGGCAAGGCAGGCTCTGGCGTTTTCCACCTGCTCCCGTTCATCGCCATGGAGGGGGTGATAGCTGAGAAAGCCAGCCTGTTTTTCCGGTGGGGTTCCTGAGCTTGGATAGAGGTGGTGAAAGACCAGTCCTTCCGGCTGGGGAAAAAACTTCCAGAGCTGCAACAACAGAGTGTGCTCGCTCTCGGTGAGGGCGATGACGGCGATGTGTTTCAAGGGGTCAGATCTTTTTGTCGCTTGATCCTGGCTTGGAAAGGACAATACCTTCGCGGCAAAGTTCGCACTCCTCTGCTTCCCAGGCGGGGATGTCCAATTCCAGAAGCTTCAGGAAAGGACAGCCAAAATCCACTTTTCCGCCGCCGCGGTCCACAATGGCTGCCACAGCCACCACTTCGATTCCATTGTCTTTGAGGCAGGCGATCACCTCCTTCACCGAACCGCCTGTGGTGAGGATGTCTTCCACGATCACAGCCTTCTTTACCTGGCTCAGGTCAAATCCTTTGCGGATGGTCATTTTTTCATCTTTGCGCTGGGTGAAGACGAAATTGGCTTCGTTGATCCTGGCAACCTCAAAGGCCAGAACGATGCCTCCATAGGCGGGGCCGACCACGGTGTCGTAATCCAGGGGTTCCAGCAGTTCTGCCAGCAGTTCGCAGATGCGCATGGTTGCGGTGGGGTTCTGAAAGAGGCGGATCTTTTCGATATACATGTTGCTGTGTTTGCCCGAGGTAAGTTGAAAGTGGCCTTCCAGAATCGCTTGTTCCGCCACCAGGATGTCTCTGATCTCAGAGGAACTGCGCTGACCGGACAGAATCTCCCGGGCCTGCATCTCATCTTCCGACGAGACTTGCAGTTCGATATAGAACCTGTCCGGGGCGATACCGGGCACCAAAGAGTAGGTAATGGCGTTTTTCAGCCAGGCGTTGATGCCGTTGTCTTCCAACAGGGCTTTGGCGAGATCCGCTTCGAAGTTATCGTCGAATTGAGCTATTGTGACCAATACTGTTTCCATCTTCCATCCTCCTTCAGATGCTTGCGCTGGCGGCTAGTGTGACCAGAGCCATGATCGCTTCAAAGACCACGGCGTAATCCGCGTGGGTATATTCTATGGTTCTGCCGTCAAGCCTGCAAACATCAGGCATCAGGCAGGCTTGATCGGTCATGGCTGTGGAGTGGAACTCGATCTTGAGAGTGACGGGGCTGTCGAAAGTGAACAGCGGGATGTCCGTCTTTTTGAGGTTGAGAGCCTTGTCCACGGCAAGCTTGACTGATTCATCGACCAGGGATTGGGAAAAGTTGCGGGCGGCGAACTTGGCCACCGCTTTTTTGGTGGGTACATAGCTGAGCCAGGGCATGGGGGAGGCCAGTTCGGCCTGCAGTGTTATGTCTCCGCTTACCAGGCTCACCGGAACTCCCATCCAGCCCGCGTATGCAGAGTTGATCAGAGCTTCATTCATCGGTTTGCCATTGATAAAGATCTTGTGGATGCGGCTGTTGGAGTAGGTGTGATCCATGTTTCCCCGCAGGGCTCCAGTTCCGCTGTGATAGCCCAAAAGGAAAACCTGATCGAATTCTGGGCTGAGGTCGGGCATCATGTAAAACTGGCGGGGGCATCCGGAGATGAGGTCGATCCGCCTGTCCATGGCAGTGATTGAGTAATCCAGATTGTCGCCTGCGGAGTGGGAATCCGCGATCAATATCTCATCGATCTCTGCCGACCGGGAATGGGCGATGATGTTCTCCAAAACAGTCTGCACATGGCGGTTGTAGTTGCGTCTCACGCTGGTCCGGTCTGTTTTCTCCTGATCCCAATTGAAAGTTCCGGGCATCCCTTCCATATCGGTGGAAATGTAGATCTTCATGCTTATATCCTTTCCTGCAGAGATTGGGCCAGCTTTGCCGCCAGAAGCACATTGTTGCGTAGTAGCGCCAGATTGGCCTCCACAGATGCACCTTCTGTGTGGCGCGCTAGAAAGTCAAGCAGAAAAGGGGTGAGGGATTTTCCCTTGATGCCCTGTTCCCTGGCCGCGTTGATGGCAGCCTGGATGGCGGCTTCCATCTTCTCCGTGGGAAGGCTATGTTCTTTGGGGATGGGGTTGGCTATCAAAACGCCCTTTCCGCCAAGCTCCAGATGCTGACGCCAAAAGCGCTGAAACTCTCTTGGATTGTCTAATCTTTCCACAGGATAGTCGCTGTCATGAGTATAGAAGAGGGGAAAACTGTCGGTCTGCCAGCCCAGCACAGGCACAGCCATGGTTTCCAGATACTCCAGCGTGACGGGCACATCCAGAATAGCCTTGCAACCTGCGCAGACCACTGCCATCGGGATTCGGGAAAGGGCGGTGAGGTCGCTGGAGATATCCAGTGTGCGCTCCCAATCCCGATGCATTCCACCGATGCCTCCGGTGGCAAAGACCTCGATTCCGGCTTGCCTGGCAAGCGACATGGTGGCTGATACTGTGGTTCCCCCGCTAAAACCTTTAACGCAGGCCAGAGCAAGGTCGCGGCTGCCCAGTTTCTTAAAGGGCTGGTTTTCCTGCAGGGCAGTGGTCAGCCTTTGGATTTGTTCATTATCCAAGCCGATATGAGCTATGCCTTCCAAGACGATAATTGTGGCCGGTACAGCCCCCACGGAAAAGACCAGTTCTTCCAGTTCACGCCATATCTTCAGGTTTTGGGGATAGGGCAGGCCGTGGGTGATTACAGTGGATTCCAAAGCAACAACAGCTTTGTTTTCCTGCAAGGCGTAGCTTACCAGAGGGGAAACAACAAGATTGTGGGGTAGCGCTTTCATGCGTACTCTCCATGAAAAAAGTGGAATCAATCTTTGCTCAGGGCGGGGCAAGGATTGATTCCAATGCCGTTATTAGCTGCGGTTTGATTCTTCCGAACCTGCCGCGTGTTCCTTGGCAATTTGTTCGGGAGGTAAAATTTCCACCTGTAGTTTTAAAACACCGGCTGCCAGCATGTCAAGCTCTCTGGCCGCGCTGTAGGATATGTCGAGCTGTCTGCCCCGTCTAAAGGGACCACGGTCATTAACGCGCACGACTACGCTTTTGCCGTTTTTGGGATTGGTGATTTTTAATTGGGTTTGAAAGGGGAGTGATTTGTGGGCACAGGTCAATTCATTGTTGTCGTATTTTTCTCCGCTGGCTGTGCGGCGGCCGTGAAAAGACCTTCCATAGTAGGAAGTGACCATCACCTCGCCCGGCGGAGTCTGCTGTAAATCCGGGGGTTCCTGGGTTTGAAGCGAATCGATCACCTCGGCCAGACTATCCGGCAGAGGCTCCACGCTTCTATCCTCGACCACGTTTTTCGCGATGATTGGAACAATGACAAGAGCCCAAATCGCAAAAGCAGTGGTCAATAGCTTTTTACATTGATATCTCATAAGGTTTCCATTGATTTCTTGCTTAAGTCTGGCTGGCAACTTCACAGAACCCCTTTTTTTGTCAATAAATATTTTTTAACAATTCCTCTATCTATTTGTATGACAAGCTCTTGTGCAAGCCGCCCCGATACCCTGCCATTCATCAAATTCAACTTATGGCATATCAGTTTAAAGCCTGGAGTCAATAATACTGTTTCCGGGTCTTGAAATTGTCTAAACAAAGAAATAGTTTGACAGAAATACCCGCCTTGGAGCTTTATCACAGACAGAACAATTAATAACAGATAAGGAGACCGACCATGCCAAGAATGACGGTAGATCCGTATTACTGCAAGGGTTGTGGCCTGTGCATTGCCGCCTGTCCGAAGAAGATCATTCGTTTCTCCGAGCAGATCAACGCCAAAGGCTACCACTATGCGGAATGTTTCAAGCAAGACGAGTGCATCGCTTGCAGAATGTGTTATCAGACCTGCCCTGATGGGGCGATCACGGTCGAGAAGTGAGGTTAGTATGTCCAAGATTTTAATGAAAGGTAACGAAGCTGTGGCGGAGGCCGCTATCCGTGCGGGTTGCCGCCTTTATTTTGCCTACCCGATTACTCCCCAAAGCGAACTGATCGAATACATGGCCAAGATGATGCCCAAGGTCAACGGCACTTTTTTGCAGGCCGAAAGCGAAGTGGCAGCGATAAATATGGTCTATGGAGCCGCCGGAGCGGGCAAAAGGGTCATGACTTCCTCATCCTCACCCGGCATAGCCCTGAAGATGGAGGGGGTCTCTTACATGGCTGGAGCGGAGCTGCCGGCTGTGATCATCAACGTTCAGAGGGGTGGCCCCGGCCTGGGCGATATTCAGCCTTCCCAGGGAGATTACTTTCAAGCTACCAAGGGCGGAGGCCATGGCGATTACCGCATAATCGTTTTGGCTCCGAGTTCGGTGCAGGAATTTGCGGACATGGCCGCTGAAGCCTTTGACCTGGCAGATAAATATCGCAATCCTGTAATGATCCTGGCGGACGGTATGTTGGGCCAGATGATGGAACCGGTGGAGTTTAAACCAGCCAAGACCCAGGAAGAGATAGACGCCCTTGGCAATATCCACAACTCCTGGTGCATTTGCCCCAACGAGGATGGAGATGCCAAACACCATCATGAGATCAACTCTTTGGAAATAGATCCCAGTGTTTTGGAAAAGCATGTCATTGAATTATACGAGAAGTATGGCAGGATCGAGCGGGATGAAGTGCGATTCGACACATACAACGTATCCGACGACAATGAGATCCTCTGCGTGGCATGGGGAACGGCGTCCCGCGTTATCAAATCAGCCATCAACGAGCTAACTGCCCAAGGGAAAAGTGTTGGCCTGATCCGCCCCATCACCTGCTGGCCGTTTCCCTACGAAGCAGTAGCTGCGGCGATAGGTCCCAAGGTCAGGAAAGTGTATGTGTTTGAACTCAATACTGGCCAAATGCTTGACGATGTCAAGATCGCCGTGCAGGGCAAGGTGCCCGTCACTTTCTGGGGCAAGGTGGGAGGTATTGTCTTCACCCCTGCAGAGATCAAAGAAAAACTCGAAGCTTGCTTTTAAGGAGAGAGAAATGGAAGTGATAGCAAAAAGACCTGAATCCCTCACCAAAACACCCTTTACCTACTGTCCCGGCTGTCTGCACGGAGTTGCTCACCGCCTGATCGCTGAAGCCATTGACGAACAAGGGCTGATCAATAAAATGGCGGGTGTCGCTCCCGTAGGCTGCTCGGTGTTTGCATATAAATTCTTTAATTTCGACATGGCCCAGGCCGCCCATGGACGTGCCCCGGCTGTTGCCACAGGCATAAAGAGGGCCCGTCCGGATATGCATGTTTTTGCTTATCAGGGAGACGGAGACCTGGCCGCCATCGGAACAGCCGAGATCGTGCACGCGGCAAACAGAGGCGAACACATCTCCGTGTTCTTTGTCAACAACGCCATCTATGGCATGACCGGCGGGCAGATGGCTCCGACCACGCTTCCCGATATGAAGACCACCACCAGCCCCTATGGACGCAAAGTGGATGACATCGGTTATCCGATCCGCGTTTGTGAACTGCTGGCTACCCTGGTGGCTCCCTATTACATCGAGCGCGTTTCACTGCTGAGCCCGGCTGAGATCATCAAAGCCAAAAAGGCTGTCAGCAAAGCCATCCAATATAATAAAGAGGGACGTGGTTTCACCTTCATCGAGTTTGTGAGCACCTGTCCCACAAACTGGGGTATCGATCCTGTCAAATCAAGGGATTGGGCCCGGGAAAATATGCTGCCTTTCTATAAACCGGGAGTGTTTAGAGACAAGGGCGAGGGAGTGGAATAATGACTACTGAAATGATATGCGCCGGATTTGGCGGGCAAGGGGTTTTAACAATCGGCAAATTCATCGCCCAAGCAGCGATGAAAGAAGGCCGTAACGTATCCTGGCTGCCTTCCTATGGGCCTGAGATGAGGGGCGGAACTGCCAACGTTTCCACAGTAGTTTCGGATGAACCCATCGCCTCTCCGATCGTGAGCTTTCCCGATGTGCTGGTGGCTCTCAATCAACCCTCGGTCGATAAATTCGCCCCCTCGGTTCGCAAGGGTGGTGTCATTATCATCAATACCTCCATGTGTCCCCATGGCTGCAAGAGGGATGACGTGCAAAAGGTAGCCGCCCCGATGAGCGACATTGCTCAGGAGATTGGTTCCCAGATGGTACTCAATATGCTGGCTATAGGCATTATTATTGGCAAAACTGACCTGATAAAGTACGAGACTATCGAGGAAGAACTGAACTCATTTCTCAAAGAAAAGAATCCAGACCTCCTGGAAAAGAATCTCGCCGCTATCAAACGTGGGATCGAGATTGGTAAACAGAAGTAATACAAAGCAATAAATGAATGGACAAAGGCGCGGGACTTCGGTTCCGCGCTTTGTTTTCTGGAGATTTCTACTCTCTTTCACAATATCTGGATGGATTGGGGTGGCTGGCGGATAAGTGCTTTTTCCAAAGCAGTGCGTTTTTTAGATTGGCATATTTGGCTAAAGTGATGACCAAGATATGGCTTCCGCCCTCATATATTGATCGCTAATTGATCGCTCGTTGATCGCTGAGCAATCGCTGCGGTGGAAATCACTCGGCATTCAACGGGCGGTCAATGGGACATGAAGACGGGAGGGAGTTTGGGTGGCTTACAATACTTGCGCATCAAAACATAAAATGCCAAAATACCCGAATATCCTTCATAGCTCCCGCCCTTGCTGCGACTGGCTTTGGTGCCATCATCCTTAGGTCATCCCTCACCGGGTTAAGGATGACCCACGGAAGACAAAGACTTAGCTGTCTCGCGCGCGCGAGGGCCCTTGTAGTTTTAGTGACGAAAAGTATGTGTCAGATATCATGGCGGATAAGGAGATGTTCAGGCTTGCATCTGATGGAGAATTCTATTGACAAAGCTCCAGTTGATAATTTTATGGATTTCAGAAAATAATCTTTAATTAAAGGGGTTAGCATGAGACTAGCAATCGAAAAGAAGGAACTGATCAGATACATCCAGAACCTGACTGGCATAGTTTCTTCCAAGACCACCTCTCCGATACTCTCTAACTATCTGATCGAAGTAGACGCAAAAAAGAGCGAAGTCAAGATCACCGCGAGTGACTTGGAGATAACAGTAGATGTGCGCTTTAATGCTGCAGTGAGCGAAGGCGGAACAATTGCTGTCTCGGCTAAAAATTTCAATGAAATTATCGGCAGTATGCCGGACGCCGTTATCGATCTCTGGAAAACAGAAGATTTACTCTTGATCCAGTGCAATAAGATCAACTTCAACATACTTTGCGCCGATCACACACTCTTTCCCATCCTGCCGGAACAGGATATGGACAAAGCAACCCTGGTAAATCCTGAAATATTCAATAACATGATTTCCAAAACCGCATTTGCCGTATCCACAGATATTAACCGGGCGGTATTGACCGGCGTGTGCTGGAAAATCATGGAAAAGACCAACCTGATGGCTGCCACCGATGGACGCAAAGTGGCGGAGATCATTGTTCCCAACAGCGCCGAGATCAAAGCGGAAGCCAGCGAAAGCGGTGATGAAGCCAGTATTTTTCAGGATGCCTACGCAGACCAGATACTTGAGAGAGTTATACCGGTTAAAACCTTGAATTTCCTACAAAAAATATACGATCCGTCGTTGAAGGAAATGAAGGTTCTGATGGAAAAAAGCAAGATAGTGTTCTTATATGGCAGCTTTACAGTAGTGGCAAATGTGATCGAACACAAGTATCCTGAATATCAGAAAGCCTTCATGAGCGACCTTCCCAACCAGTTGACGGTCAACACGGAGACTCTGATAAGCGCCATCCGCCGCGTATCACTGGTTGCCCCGGATGATAATAATCGCATCAGATTTGAACTTGACGGGGATCATTTTGAGATCAGCACCAACAACCGTGACACAGGAGATGCCAAAGAAAGCATCGAAACCTTTGAGTACAAGGGCAGCAGCACCTCGATCTCTTTCAATTTCCGCTATATGTTGTCAATCCTGGATGCCATCGACACAGAAAAGGTTTGTATCAAACTGGGTGGGGCCAAAGAGCCTATGATGATATATAACGAACCTCCGCAAGAGAACAATAAGATAACCTTCCTGTTGATGCCCCTGCGGTCATAAGTATTGAGATTAAAGCATCTCGAGCTTGTCAATTTCCGGAACTACGAGAGGGCCGGATTTGACCTGCAGGAGCTTGGCAACCTGATCATCGAGCCCAACGGAGCCGGGAAGACAAATCTGCTGGAAGCCATGGCATATTGCGGCATGGGCAGGTCAATCAGGTTTCACCGGGATGAAGAACTTCGCAAGGAAGACAAAGACTATTTCCGGGTAAGGGGCGTTTTTTACCAGGATGACGGATTGGAATTGAGAATTCAGCTTGCCTGGCAGGAGGGAAGGAAACTCGTAAAAATCAATGAAATCCCGGTCCGTCAGTTGAGCAGGCTATATGAATGCGTGAAGATCATATACTGCGCGCCGGACGACATGAATCTGGTGGGGGGAAGTCCCCGCTTTCGCAGGCAGTTCTTTGACCTGGCCATCTCGCAAATCTATCCCCCCTATATCTCAGTACTGCGCAATTATATGCACATAGTCGAGCAGCGCAACAACCTCTTGAAAAAAGACTATCAGCAACTGGAAAAGAATAGCTGGGACCAGAGATTCATCCAGGCTTTGCTGGAGGTGCTGGAATACAGAAGAAAATACCTGAATCTGCTGAATCAGGAATTTGCAGAGAAATATCTGGCTATCTCCGAGCAGATCAATCTGATACGCTTGGATTATGTATGTCAGATGGCTGGAGCTTACCCAGGCCAGGAGGCGGATATTCTGGCACACCTTGACGACCTGGAGCCCCGTGAGCGCAAACATCAGCGCAGTCTGATCGGTGCCCATCTCGATGATTATGAGTTCAAGCTTGATGGCCGCACCCAGAAAACCTTTGGATCCCAAGGCCAAAAGCGTATAACGGTCTTGGTGCTAAAGCTTATCCAGGCCGCTCTCACAGAGAGGATTACGGGCATCAAGCCCATTCTGTTGTTTGATGATGTATTCGCGGAACTTGATAAGTTGCATTCGAAGAAGATCAGGGATTATGTGGATCATCGCTACCAGGTGTTTGTGGCAAGCCCCCGGGAGGATGTAAGCAGAGAGTGGGGTGAGCTTACGCGCTTGAATATTCTGGACAGACAGGCATGAAAATTTCCAAAAGCACCTTGGGGTGGATGTTTTACGACTTTGCCAATTCCGCTTTCACAACTGTGATCGTGAGTGTGGTTTACAACTCATATTTCCAGAAGGTTGTGGTAAACGGAGCGGAAGGTTATGCAGAAAGGTTGTGGGGGCTGGCGGTGGGGCTTTCGATGACCCTGGTGGCGGTCACGGCTCCATTCTTGGGGGCTGTGGCAGACTTTTCCCGCTCCAAGAAAAAGCTGCTTTTCTTTTTTGCCTGGATCACTGCCGCGGCTACATCTCTCCTTTATTTTGTTCAGAAAGGGGATGTACTGGCCGGAATGCTCATTTTTATGGTCGCGAACTACGCCTTTAACAGCGCCAATGTATTCTATGACGCTTTCCTGCCCGAGCTGAGCACCCCGCAGGATATTGGTAAGATTTCCGGTTATGGCTGGGCTTTGGGCTATGTTGGCGGCCTGCTGTCTTTGATTTTGTCCCTGCTGCTTATCAAATATGATGTCAGGCTGGTATTTCCGATGATTGGCCTGCACATATTCCTTTTCTCGCTGATAACTTTCTTTCTGTTGAAAGAAGTCCGCAAGCCATCCAAACGCACAAATTATCTAAAGATATCTATAAGCAGGATCAGTTATACCATCAAGCACATCCGCCGTTTACCCGATCTGTTGATATTCCTGCTTAGCTATTTCTTCTATAATGATGGGATCTATACAGTCATCGTATTTGCCACACCTTTTGGCATGACGAGGTTTGGGATGGGCGTGAATGAGATGATAACCTATTTCATCCTCGCCCAATTCACCTCCGTGCTTGGTGCCGCATTCTTTGGCTGGCTGACAGACCGTTTCAACGTGAAAAGCTCACTAAGCTGGTCGCTGTTGATCTGGCTGGGTGTGATCATCTGGGCTTATTTCTGCAAATCGGTGACCGAATATTACTTTGTGGGATTGTTGGCAGGTCTTGCCATTGGCAGCAGCCAGGCAAATAGCAGAACAATGCTCTCCCTGCTTACCCCCAAGGACAAGCAGGCAGAGTTTTTTGGATTTTTTACCTTGACAGGCAGGCTTTCATCGATATTCGGTCCGATCTTGTATGGTTGGATTGCCATGCGCACTGGAAGCTTGCGCCTGGCCATCCTGTCCCTGGCCTGCTTCTTTATCCTGGGATGGCTGCTATTGCAGTTTGTGTCGCTGTCCAAAGGTATTTCGCGCAGTTCACTATTGTCTTTAGAGGAGAGTTAAATGAAAAACATTGCAAGGTTATCGTTAATCGTGATCATGCTCGTATTGTTGGCCGCCTGCGGCAAAAAGAGCAATGTGCTGTATGTGTTCAACTGGTCCGATTATATCAATCCGGATTTGGTGAAACAGTTTGAAGAGGCTTACGATTGCGAGGTGAGGGAGAGCTATTTCGAATCCAACGAAAACATGCTCACCAAGATCGAAAGCTCCCGCCAAGCTTACGATATAATTGTCCCCAGCGGTGACCACGTGACCATTCTGGCACAAAAAGAGCTTCTGGAGCCCCTGGATAAAAGTAAGCTGACCAACTATGGCAATCTCGACCCTCAACTGCTTCTCAAAGCTCAGTCATTCGATCCTGAAAACAAGTTTTCTGTTCCCTATTTCTGGGGCATTACAGGGTTGATGTATAATAAGAAGCATGTGCCGCAAAGTGTTATTGAGCAAAAGAGCTGGTCGATACTGGGAGACGTTTATTTTTCCGGCAAGCAAAAAGTAACCATGCTGGAAGACGCCCGCGAAGTCATTGGCGCCGCCCTGATCTTTGCCGGACACGATCTGAACGATGCCTCGGAGGCAGCCCTGGCTGATGCGGAAAAGATTCTGGATATTTGGGACAAAAACATCACCCAATACGATTCTGAGTCATATAAGAACGAAGTTGCCGATGGCACAAGCTGGTTGGCTCAGGCATATAATGGCGACGCTTTGCAGCAGATGGCACAAAACAGCGATCTGGACTTTTTCCTGCCGGTCGAGGGAAGCAGTCTCTGGATGGATAACATGGTGATCCTGAAATCATCTCAAAACAAAGAACTGGCCTACAAATTCATTGACTTCCTGCTGGAGGCGGAGAACGCCAAACTGAATGCCGAATACACCCAGTATCCCACTCCGAATAAAGCCGCTTACGACCATCTGGATGAAACTCAAAAGATGAATGAACTGATCTACCCTCGTCCTGAATATCTGGAGAAATGCACCATGATCCAGTTTTTGGGAGAAAAGATCAAGGGTGTGGATGCCCTGTTTGAAAAAATCAGATTAAATTGAGATAAGAATGTTTGACAACCTTAACCAGCTTTACCGCACAGACTATTGCGGAAACCTAAGTTCCGCTGATATAGGCAGGTCATCCACCCTGATGGGCTGGGTGCACAAAAGACGTGATCTTGGCGGTCTCATCTTCATCGATCTGCGGGACGTTAGCGGTCTCTTTCAGATCGTTATCAGGCCGGAATCCAGCATCTTCAAAAAAGCCGAACAACTGCGCAATGAGTTTGTTATCGGCGTGAGTGGCGTGGTGGCGGCCAGAGATCAACACAATATCAATACCAAGATGAAGACTGGCGCTCTGGAACTTATTGCCGAAGAATTGTGGCTATTCAACGACTGCCTACCCTTGCCGATCCAATTGAATGAAGCTGCCATGGCAGATGAAGACCTGCGCCTGGCATACCGCTATCTGGACCTGCGCAGGCCTGCCCTGCAGGAAATACTGATCCTGCGCCACAAGATCGTCAGGGAGATAAGGGAGTTTCTAAGTGATGAGAACTTTTTCGAGATCGAGACTCCGATCTTGATGAAGAGCACACCTGAGGGAGCTCGCGACTATTTGGTGCCCAGCAGGATTCAACCCGGAAAGTTCTACGCTTTGCCCCAGTCTCCCCAGATGTTCAAGCAGTTGTTGATGATTGGCGGATTTGACAGGTATTTCCAGATTGCGCGCTGTTTTCGCGATGAAGACCTGCGGGCAGACCGCCAACCCGAGTTTACCCAGCTTGATATCGAGCTGAGTTTCTGTTCTCAGGAGCAGATTTTCGATTTGCTGGAAAGGCTGATGCAGCGCTTGTTCAAAAACACTCTGGGTAAAGAGCTTACCATTCCCTTTCCCAGAATGACTTATCAGGAAGCAATGGAGCGCTATGGATGCGACAAACCTGACCTGCGTTTCTCCCTGGAGCTCAAAGACCTGACTTCCTGTCTGCAACACAGCCAGTTTCAGGTATTTCAGAGTGCCCTGGCGTCAGGCGGAGTGATCAAAGCGCTTGCCATTCCTGAAGGTGGAACATATAGCAGGAAGCAGCAGGATGAACTGGTGGAACTGGCCAAGCATCAGGGCGGCAAGGGATTGGCCTTTGCCAAGGTTACAGATGGTGGCCTGGAAGCGGGGATCAGCAAGTATCTGAGCGCGGAGGAAGCCGCATCTGCCATCCGTATCACGGAGGCAAAACCCGGTGACTTGCTGGCTATAGCCGCAGACAGCTTTGAGATGGTATCCAAAGTTCTTGCGGCAATACGTAATCACGTGGCGGAGCGGCATGGCCTGATACCTCCAGACAGCTTCGAGTTCTGTTGGATAACCGATTTCCCTCTGTTCCAATACAATCAGGAAGAAAAGCGCTGGGAACCTGCCCATCACATGTTCTCCCTGCCCAAGGAAGAGCATATTCCCTGGCTGGACCAACCGGACAAATACGGCTCCATCATCGGCCAACTCTACGATATGGTTTGCAATGGCATGGAGTTGTCTTCCGGCAGCATCCGTTGTCATCGTTATGACCTTCAAAAAAAGATTTTCGACATTCTGGGTTTCAGCGAATCTGAACTGACAGCCCGCTTTGGCTTTTTCCTGGAAGCCCTGAAATATGGAACCCCACCCCATGGTGGAATAGCACCGGGAATTGACCGTCTGGTGATTATCATGAGCGGCGCGCAATCCATCCGCGATGTGATAGCGTTTCCCAAAACCCTGAAAGCGACAGACCTGATGAGCCAGGCTCCATCCGAGGTGTCAGAGCTACAATGGAAGGAACTGCATCTGAAACCTGGAGATTAGCCGTCCTGACCAGCGGCCACAGCCGCGGCTCCAATCTGCGTGCCCTGCATAACTACTTCAGCTCGCAGGACAAGGGGATCAGGATTGTCTTTGTCACGGTTTCCCTGCCCTCGGCGCCTGTGGTTGACGTTTGTGGGGAGCTTGGCCTGCAAGTCCATCATATCCCTACCAGGAATATGGGTTCTTTTGAAAAGCGGGTCTTGGAATTTTGCAGGGATGAGAAGATTGACCTGATCGTCCTGGCTGGCTTCCTGAAACGGCTGTCTTCCGCCTTTATTGAGGATGTTGGCATACCAATTCTGAATATACATCCCGCCTTGCTTCCCAAGTATGGAGGCAAGGGGATGTATGGCGAGCGGGTGCACAAGGCAGTCTTTGCTGCGGGAGAAAGGGAATCCGGGCCCACGGTGCATATAGTGAACGCTATGTATGACCAGGGCAGTATTCTGGCTCAGCGCAAGGTGGATATTTCAGGATGCGGGTCACCCCAGGAGATTGCCGCTGTGGTGCTCAGGGCTGAACACAGTCTCTACGGTCCCACCATCAGCGCATTTCTGGAAAAAAGAACCAAGTGACCAGGATAGCCATCGCGACACTTGGCTGTAAAACCAATGCCTATGAATCGGCTGCCATAGTCGGGCAGTTCGAGGGTCAGGATGTATTGGTTGTGCCTTTTGACGAACCTGCCGACCTGTATATCATCAACACCTGCACCGTTACCAACCGCACTGATTTCAAGAGCCGCAATCTGATCAGAAAAGCATTTCAGCAGAAAGCGCTCAATCCCCTGGCCAAGGTCATTGTCACTGGCTGTTACGCGCAGCGCAGCCCCGGGGAGATTGAGGCCATGGGGGGCGTGGATCTGATCGTTGACAATCAGAGTAAACTGGATATTGCCACGATCCTGCGGGAAGGCAGCTATCAGTTTGGCGACATCATGAACGCCACAGAGTTTTCTTACCGTCCTGTTTCGTCTATGGTGGATCACAGCAGGGCTTTCCAGAAGATTCAGGATGGCTGCGATTTTTACTGCGCATATTGCGCCATTCCCTATGCCAGAGGCCATAACCGGTCAGCCAAACTCAGTGACGTGGTGGCCCAGGCCAGGCTCTTTGTGGATTCAGGTTATAAAGAAATCGTTTTAGGAGGGGTAAACCTTGGCCTCTACAGGGACGGAACGAATGCTTTGCCTGAGGTAATACAGGCTTTGCATGATATCGAGGGGCTGCAACTGATCAGGCTCAGCTCTTTGGAGCCTCAGTTGATCACACAGGAGATCATCAACAGTCTTCAGCACGGAAAAAAACTCTGTCCGCACCTGCATATAGCCCTGCAGTCCGGATGCGATTCTGTTCTGGGCAGAATGGGGCGCCACTATGATACTAAGCAGATCAGGGACTTGGTTGACAAGCTGTTGTCTTCCATACCCAGTATCGCGCTTGGATTCGACGTTATTGTGGGCTTTCCGGGTGAGAGTCAGGAAGAATTCGAGCAAACAAGAATGTTCCTCGATTCTCTTCCAATCGCTTATCTGCATGTGTTTTCCTACTCAAAACGTAAAAACACAGTTGCTGCTTCACTGCCTAACCAGGTTTCCGCTGCCGAGAAATCCAAACGGGCAGTGATACTGGCAGCATTGAGCAAGCGGAAAAAAGACTTGTTTATGCAGCGTTTGATTAATGATAAGGTTGGCTTGCGTGGCATCTGCGAAGCGCACAAGGATGGATACACGACCATGCTGACCGATCATTACCTGCGGGCGTATCTGCCAGGAGAACTGGAATTGGGTTCGCTGGCGCGCTGCGTGCCAACCAAGACCTATTTGGATGGGGTGTTGGGGCAGGTTGAGGATTAGGCGTGCCACTCTATACCGGTTCGCCCTCGTTCGCACGATTGAGCTAACACTACTTCGCTTGCATTATTACAAGTGGATCTCTTTTGTTTCACCATTTCACCAATCCACCTTTCCACGGCCTGATCGTAGCACCTATATATATGGGGAGGATTGCTCTCATTTGCATCACCCTCCCAGACAGGGGTCTTCCTGGGGTCAACCTTATAATTTATAAGGATGACCTAAGGTTGATGGCACTAAAGCCAGTCGCAGCGAAGGAGGGCGCTATGAAGGAAAAACAGGATAATAAGCCTTTTATGTTTATTACCGCAAGTAGTTCAAGCTGTCAAGACTCCCTCTTGTATTCATGTCCCATTGATCGCCAGTTGAACGCCAAGTGATTTCCGGCGCGGCGATCAATGAGCGGTCAATCAGCGATCAAAGTATGAGGGCGGAATTGCGAGAATGTCAGTTTACGCTGCTTTACTAAAGGCATTCACGCAGTCCCACCAGAATTTACACAGAGCCGCAGCTTTCCTTTTCTTTAAGGCGCAAGCTATATGGCCAATATGCGTTTGATTAGGGATGAACAAATATCCTGTGACTGCGTTTGGGAAGGACTCTCCACGTAAATGCGGATAATGGGTTCGGTTCCGCTTTTTCGGATGTGGATCCAATGATCATTACTGACAGCTTTGATCCCGTCGCGGCGATCCAGTTCATAACCAGTCAACAATTCTGGGATCGCATCCATCACGGTATCCATCTTTGCAGGCTCCAACTCGAGTTTGTCTTTGGCGAAGTAGTATTTTGGCAATTCATCCACAATCTGGCTGACAGTTTTTCCGCTTTCCGCCAATAATCCCAAAATCAGCGCCATGCCGGAGAGGGCGTCCCTTGTATAATTCACTGGCGGGCAGATGATTCCGCCGTTTCCTTCTCCCCCGATGGGGCTGTCGATCTCTTGCATCAGCTTGCCAACGTTGATCTCTCCGACTTTGGCACGGTGCACTTTCACGCCAAATCTTTGGGCAACATGGTCGGAAAGCATTGAAGTGGAAAGATTGACCACGATATCGCCCTTGTTTTTGGGAAGCACGTACAGCTCAGCCAGAACGACTGAATACTCTTCCCCGATGCAGCTACCAAGCTCGCTAACAATGGAAAGCCTGTCCACATCGGGGTCTGTGGCAAAACCGATGTCTGCCTTATGGATCCTGACTGCTTCTTCCAACTGCGTAAGGTTCTGATTCAAAGGCTCGGCAGGATGGGCAAACACGCCCGTGGGGGGGGAGTTTATCTCTATCACCTCGCAGCCAAGCCGCTCAAGAAGCAGGGGAGATGCCAGGCCACCCGCGCCGTTTACCGAATCCAAAACAACCCTGAAGCGTTTGGAACGGATTCTTCCCAGATCAAGATAGCCAATCTCCAAAACCTTGTTGATATGATAGGAAATAGCGGCGCTGTCGTGCACCAGCGTGCCCACTTTCTGCCAGTCTACCCAGGTTATTGGATCGTTGACTGAAGCCAGGAATTGCGCCGCTTTGGCAGCGCTGAGGAACATCCCATCGCCATCAACGAACTTCATGGCGTTCCATTCCGGCGGATTGTGGGAAGCTGTGATGGCGATCCCACCTTGGGCGGAGTGCTTTTTTACGTTGAGCAGAACCGTGGGTGTTGGCACAATACCGATTTCGATAACGTCACAACCGACCGAAAGCAGGGCGCCTACCACTGTTGAGAGCATGGCAGGGCCAGTAGTTCGGGAATCCCTTCCCACCACAATCTTTGGCTTGGGGCTGGGGTTCTGGGAATTAGCTTTAATATACTCGCCGAATCGTGCCGCGTAACGCAGAACGATTTCGGGGTTCAGGGAGTCCGCAAAGACGCCCCGAACCCCGCTAACGCCGGTCATTAGTTTACTCATTACAGTTAATAGCCGTATTTATCCCGATTGTCAATGATCTTGGCATTCTTGCGAATTTCTTGATACCAGCGATTGAAGGCTGCTTCTTCCAAGCGGTTGCGAATATCCTGTTGTTTGTTTTTATCCTTTGCAAACGAGGCTAAATCAGGTTTTACACGCTCCTCGGCGTAGATAATGAAGTGTCCTTCCTTGGTCTCCACTAAACCGGAGTATTGGCCTTGGTTGAGAGCCAGGGCTGCTTTGGAAAACTCGGGCAGTGTCGCGTTCACGGTTGGGATATAGGATTTTTCTTTGTGTCCCTTGAGATCTACGATCTTCCAACCTGCTGCTTCGGCTGCTTTGAGATAGGATTCCTTGGGTGTATTTTTGGCAAAAGCCTCCGCCTTGCTCTTCAATTGGGCTATTTTCTTCTGCCTTTCAAGGTCGTATTTGATGCGGAGTTTGACTGTTTCAAAATCCTCATAATACACTTTTTTGTTTTCCACGACCTGAGCCACGATCAAGCGTCCCTGCTGGTCTTTGAAGATGTCGGACACTTTGCCGGCTTTTTTGGTTTTCATAAATTTGTAGAGACCGGGCAGTTGGCCTATGCCATCCATAGCCTCTCTGTCGTGGGCAAGCCAGTTGCTTGATACCACTTCCAGTTTCAAGGCTTCTGCAGCTTTGTCGATACCTTTTTTCCCAATCAGCTTTTGTGCCTGTTCGGCTTTATCATGCAAATCATTTTTTGTGCGTTCTGAGGCTTCCACTTTCAGCAGGATATGGCTGGCAACGATTTGGGGTTTGTCAGGATTAGTAGTGAGGATCGAATCGCAGCGGATGATATGCCAGCCAAAATCGGTTCTGATCGGTTTGGCTATTTCGCCTGGTTTGAGGGCGAAAGCGGCTTTTTCAAATTCCGGCACCATCTGGCCTTTGCCAAAGGAGCCCAGAGACCCGCCGTTGCGCGCGGAACCGGGATCTTCGGAATACATGTCCGCAAGCAGGGCAAAGCTGGTTTCGGGTTTGATGGCCTGGTTATAGATATTGTCAACTTCCAGCTTTATATCGTTATAGTCCTCTTCCGAAGGTTTTACGGGGATGGCTACGTATTTGATCTTGGAAGCCGGACCCTTTTTGAATTCGGTTTCTTTCCTGGCTTCATACTCTTTTTTGATCTCCGCGTCGCTCACTGCAACACTGTCTGCAAGATGATAATCGAACCAAATCGCCTTTCCTGTGATGCTGTTGGTGTCTTTGATATATTCAGCTTTCAGGCTGTCGGCGGTGATGTTGGCCTGTTTCTTGATCTTATCCTGCAAGGTCTTGCGGGGCAGATACACAGCCATGTATTCAAACATTTGCTGGCGAAATTCGGGTATGTTGTTAAGAGCGGTTACATACTTCGATCTGTCGAAGCGGCCATTGGTCTGCAGGTCTGGTATTTGCAAAACTTCCTGCGGAGGATCGTTCAGGATTGCGGTCTTGATGTCGCTTTCCTTGATCTTGATCTTGTTCTTTTTGATCTGCTGATCCCACAAGATAGTGTTTACGAGTTCTTCCCAGGCGGAATACTCAATGTTTTTGCGCATGTTGTCGTCGATGGGCTGACCCTGTTGCTGATAACGGGTTGTGATTTCCTGGATCTTTTGCTGGTACATCTTTGGAGTGATCTTAGTACCGTTCACTTTGCCCAGGAACTGGCCGCTGAACAGGGTTCCATCCAGCAAACTGCGGATTCCAAAGTATCCGCCGGTGCCCGCCAGGCTCAAAATGAAAGCCGCGGCAACCACATAAACTATTACTTTTTGTCTCTTTCTCAGTTGATCGAGCATTTATCTCCTCCCATGCTGGGTAAAATTTCGTTTAAGAAATGCCAATATTTTTCAAGCTCTATTTAGTTCAAGCTTTTTTTATCGGCAGGCTTTATATCTCCGCCCTGCGGAGGAACTCCAGACCCAACAGCGTGAACAAAATATTGGGCGCCCAGGCTGCCCAGACCGGCGGCATCATCCCGTTGTAGCCAAGGCTTTGTATGATCCTCACCACAATGAGATAGATGAAGCAAACCACCAATCCCAGAAGAAAAACAAGCCCCCTGCCTTTGGAACGAATGTTTGAAGTGGCGATCGGAATGAAGAAAAAGATCACTATCAGGTTGGTGAGAGGGAAAGAGAGTTTCATGTGCAGATCCACTATCTCTTTGTTGGCCTTCTCGCCCATTTTCTCCAGCCTGGCAATGTAATCTTTCAATTCAAAGAAATTTAGGGACAGGGTTTTCTTTGTGATGCGGATAAAGTCCTTTGGTTCCACATCCAGCAAGGGCAACTGGGTTGAACTGTAAAACTGGTGGTAAGTCTGTTTGCCTTTGGCGAAGCGTCTTACCTCACAGTCCTGGATGGTCCACTTGTCGTTTTCCCAGACCGCGGCTGAAGCTGTCACGTGTTCAACCACTTCCTTGTTGTCCGGGCTGAGCCGGGTAAGGTCAATTACGCGCAGGGTGTTTTGATAACCGTCAAAGAAACCAAAGTAATAGAAATCGTTCTTCTGTCCCTGATAATGGACTCTTGCCTTGAGCATCTGGTCTTCAGGCTGTTCACCTTTGATTTGAACATTGTAAACGTAACTTTTGGCAGATTCGGCCTTGGGCAGCAGGTATTCTCCCATCAAGGCAATGGCCGCGCTGATTAGCAAGCCAATGAGAAACAAGGGCAGCATTGCCCTTTTGATGCTGACCCCGGCTGCTCGGATGGCAACGCTTTCGTTGTGCTTGGAAAGAGAGTTCATCATAAACAAGCCGGTCAGCAGAACCGTAACCGGCGAAGTGAGAACAATCAAATATGGAAGCCGCAGCAGATAGTAAAGCACAGCCAGCTTAACTGTCGCGCCCGATCTGATCAGACGGGGAAGATTGTCAATCACATCTATGACAATAAAAACAACCGCGAAGCTCAGGAAAATGATCAGATAGGTTTTGAGAAACTCCCGGGTTATGTAGCGATCCAATATTCTCATGCTGCCTCTAATGAATCAACTCGTCGGGAGCGCTGCCCTTCCTGAGTTTAAGATGAGAAAGGCGCCAGCGCAACAGGTGAAGGTTTATCAGTTGCTTTTCATGGATGGACAGGTAGATCAGCACCAAAGCCAGAATCAGAAAAACAATGTTGGAAATCCACATGGACACAAAGGGACTCATCAAGCCTCTGTCCGCGAGCTGTTCTCCTCCCGTGAGCGCAATGTAGTAGATCAGGAAAATAACAGAAGATACCGAAAAAGCCATCCCGATGCCACTGGTGCGGGTCATTAATCCAAGCGGAATGCCGATCAACACAAATATTATGATTGCGGCTGAGAGGGCGAATTTCTTGTGATATTCAACCTGTAGTGCGCGCAAGTTCTCATATAATTCGCTTTGACGGTCGGTTGCCATCTTCAACATCATGCCCAGGCGCCGTTTTTCCACTTTGTTTTCGTAAGATGGGGCGGAGGAGGATAGCTTATCCAGCCTGTCTTGCAGGGAGGAGATTTCGCGTGCCTTGCTATCCATTTCCTGCTTCTTGTCTTGGATGGAGGACACAAGCTGATTGTATGTCATCTCACGGTCAGATCTGAAGCTTCCCTGGGTATAATCCATGTTTACTGCGAGATTGCGGATATTGACTGTGAAGCTATTGAAAGTCCTCAACTGGTATTTCCCGCTTTCTTTTTCGTTCCGTTCGTGCATTTCGCCATCATGCAACACGATCTGCAGGCTGTTGCCATTGTCTTTTTGCAACACTTTGCCGCTTTTTGCCATAATGATGCGGGGATACTTTGTCTGGCTGCGGTCATATATCAGCACATCGCGCAATTCGTTATCCTTGTTCTCTTTGGCGAATACCGTGTAATCCATGACTGTCGTGAAATCATTGGCTTTGATGCTGGTCATTGGCTTGTAATAAGCTATCTTGACAGTTAGATTCTTCAGTTTATGGTTCGTTTCAGGCAGGAAAAAGTGATTGAAGTATATCATCAAGCCTGTCAGCAGCAAAGCCACAACCATCAGCGGGGTCAGCATGCTGTATATATTGATGCCGCTGGACTTCATGGCGATGGTTTCCCTGTCCACAGTCATCCTGCCAAAGGCAAGAATCGTCGCCACAAGCACTGCCATGGGTATCGATAAAGCCAGCATGTAGGGCAGGGACAGGCCAAACAACTGCAGGACGATTGAAGCGGGCAGTTTTTTCTCTATGATCAGGTTCAGCAAATCTATGACCCTGTCAATCAGCAGTACAAATGTAACCACCAGCAAAGACAAGATGAATGGCACTATGTGTTCTTTCAAGATGTAGCGTGAAAGGATCTTCATCGTCACATACCCATCATTTGCATGGCTTCTTCTTCGCTGATGATCCTGACCGAGCCAAGCTTGGTAGCTTTGTCCAGCTTGGAGCCTGGCTTGTTTCCGACAATCAGGTAGTCAAGCGAGGATCCCACGGAACTGATGATCTTGCCTCCATGGCTCATCAGCAGGTCTTCCATCTCTTTACGGGAGAAGGATTCCAAAGTTCCCGTTATGAGGAAAGTTTTACCATTAAGCAAGTCGGATCGCTTTTCCGCGGAATAGGTAAGATTCAAACCATGCGATCTGAGCAGATTGAGCAGGCTGATGTTTTCCGGTACTTCAAACCACGCTCTGATGGCTTGGGCGATTTTCTCACCCACTTCCTTGACCTTGACCAACTCATCGACATCTGCGGCTCCCAGCGCGTCCATACTTATAAAATACTCCGCCAGGTTTCTGGCCGTGATGCTCCCGACATAGCGAATGCCCAAAGCGAATAGCACCCTGTCGAAACCTCGCTTTTTCGAGTCCTCTATCGCAAACTTCAGATTCTGTGCGCTCTTGCGGCCGAGACGGTCGAGTTGAGCCAGCTTATCGTAGTCCAAGTTGTAGATATCGGCAATACCGGATATCATGCCTTCCTTTAAGAGCCTGTTGATCAGACTTTCGCCAAGGCCGCTGATATCCATTGCGTCTCTGGAGGCGAAATGCTCCACCCGTTTATGCAGTTGGGCTGGACATTGTGAGTTGGAGCAGTAATGGATTGATCCTTCCTCATCTTTCACCAGATGGCTGCCGCAAGCGGGGCAACTTTTGGGGAATTCTACCTCGATGGATTCCGCAGGCCTGTTTTCCGGAACCACCCCCAGAATCTTGGGAATGATCTCGCCTGACTTGATCAACTGTACTGTGTCTCCAGATGCAGATCAAGTCTCTTGATCTCATCTTCGTTGTGCAGGGTAGCCCTGGATACTGTGCTGCCGGAGATGTACACAGGTTCCAGGATGGCGACGGGGGTAACCGCGCCAGTTCGCCCCACCTGAAACTGTACCTCGAGCAAGCGGGTCTCTTTTTCTTCAGGTTTAAACTTGTAGGCAATCGCCCATTGGGGGCTCTTGGCAGTGAAACCAAGCTGCTTTTGGGTGGCAAAATCATCCACTTTGACCACTATGCCGTCTATTTCATAGGGAAGGCTGTAGCGGTTATTTTCCCAGTAATCGCAATATTCCTGAACCTCGGAGTATGAGTTGCAGACCTTGTGGTTTTGCGAAACCGGGAATCCTTTGGAAGTAAGCCAGTTCAACAAACCAGATTGAGTGTTCACGGTAAGGTTTTCCGCCCACCCGACAGTATAAAAGATAGCGTTCAGGCGGCGTTCCCTGACCAACTCCGGATTCTTTAGCTTGATCGACCCGGCGGCAGCGTTTCGGGGATTGGCAAAGGGTTTCTCCTCGTTGGCAAGCCGTTCATCGTTGAGGGCAACAAATTCGTCGCTGGGTATATAAATCTCGCCCCGCACTTCGATGGGGTGGATGTGATTGATTTCCTTGGGGACGGATGGCAGCGTCAGAACATTGGCGGTGACTCGCTCTCCTTGGATGCCGTCTCCCCGCGTGGTGGCATAGTTCAGTTCACCGTTCTGGTAGAAGATGTTGATGGAAAAGCCGTCTATCTTCAATTCGACGCATACCCGCGGCTCCTTACCAAGCTCCTGGCTCAGTTTATTCCAATACTGCTCCAGTTCCCTTGGGGAGTAAACATTGTCCAGGCTGTACATTCGCTGCTTGTGTGGTATCGTGTCCGATTGCGGGGTCAGGTCGCTGCCAACCTTATCCAGAGGAGATTCTGACCTTTCTTCTTCGCTGAGCTGTGCCTCCAGGGCTTTGAGCCGTTGTGCCAGCTTATCGTATTCATAATCAGAAATCAGAGGATTTGCCAGTTCGTAATAGAGAACATTGTGGCGCTCGATTTCCTTGCGCAAGATTTCTATCTCGTGCTTCAAAGCTTCATTCATAGCTCGTAAAATTCAGGCCTTCTGTCAGCAAAAGCATCATTGTTTGCTGTGATACTCTTATCACATGCCAGATTGGGGTTAATTGTACATGTATGGACAGCGATCTCGTTTTCTGTCATCCTGCACAGTATCTCGCCCTTGGTGCCCAGTATCTGGCTTTGTCCGGTAAAGCTGAGAGTGACGCCGGCAGTGGTTTCCGAACCAATCCGGTTGGATGTGATGGAAAAAACCCTGTTTTCCAGGGAACGCAGTAGCATGGATTGCTGACACCAGGGCAAGACCAGGTTCGACGGGTGGCATAATATCTGCGCGCCTTTCATGGCAAGGGTTCTGGCGGCTTCCGGAAACTGCCAGTCAAAACAGATCATCATACCGATTTTGACCCCACCCTTCGCTGTGAAAACATTAAAGCCTGTATCGCCAAGCGTAAAAAACAGCTTTTCGCGGTCGAAGAGATGCGTTTTACGATACAAATGATGACTGCCATCTGGATTGATCAGGGCGCATGAATTATATAGTGTGTCGCCTGATAATTCCGAAAAGCCATAGACGATACTCACCTGCCTGTTAAACGCTATTTCGCTGAAAGCAGCGAATGCTTCGCCGGAAGGGTATTCTTCACTGACTTCGACCAATGCTTCCCGGCTGGGGAAGAGGTATCCTGTCGTGCAAAGTTCCGGCAAAACCACCAGATCAGTATCCAGCTCACAGAGCATCTCTCTGAGCATTGCCAGGTTTTTCTGCTTGTCCAGTAACTTCGGTTCATATTGGAGCACAGATACTCTATAATCCATGGAATTCAACTCCTTGTATCAGTTTTTCAAAACACTTTCTCGTGCCAGTGCTTGCCGTTTGGACGAACGGAGCCAAAACTGCAGGCAAATTGCGTTTAATCCTGATGTAGATTCATTGGCAGCATGCTGGCTGTTCATCCTTTGGCTAAAGCTTTTGTTTTTCTCACTTTCCTTGGCAGGCATGATAAAGTCAAGTCCTTTCTTAATGCGAGCGTATCCGGAAGCTTTCGAGAGACTCAAAGCCATCCGGGTTACGAAAAATGGCTTTGGAAGCTGGCAATTTCACAGATAAACTGCAAAATAAATAAGTAATGCAAACGGCAACTATTTTTTCATTGACGATATTCTCAATTCCTGACCAATGGTATCCGGTATCAGCTTTGGTTATACCGTTTTTTGTATGCAAATATTAACCACGAGGAAAGGAACATGGATGTGAGGGATAAGATCAACTCATTGGAATGGTTGCGGGATGACATCATCGGCCGCAACTTCAGCTTTAGCACTCCTTTTGGAGAAAGGCCTCTGGTCTATGCGGATTATACTGCCAGCGGCAGAGCCCTGAAAAGTATAGAGGATCACATCCAGAGAATCCTGCAAATATATGCCAATACCCATACGGAAGACGACTTTTCGGGATCTGTCACGACCAAGCTGTACAGAGAGTCTGAGGAGGTCATCAAAAGGCTTGTCAATGCAGGGCCAGATGGCAGAATTATCTTTTCGGGATCAGGCACCACCGGGGCTATCACAAAGCTGCAACAGATTCTTGGTGTCTATTGCCCTCCTGCTGCAAAAGAAAGGCTTAAACGTGACATCAAAGCCTGTCTGGGTGAGTATTCGGGCGGCGCAGAGTGCGACAAGCGCTTATTAAACCACTTCCGCACCCATAGTCCAATCGTTTTTGTGGGCCCTTACGAGCATCACTCCAATGAAATCATGTGGAGACAGACTTTTTGTGAGATAATGGAAATCCCCCTGGGAGCAGACGATGGCCTTGATCTGGCAAAACTCGAGGAAGCTGTCTCGGATCCAGCCTATTCCGGACGCTTTAAGATCGGTTCTTTTTCGGCAACCTCAAATGTGACCGGCTTGAAGACGGATGTCTATGAAGTAGCCAAAATCCTGCACCGGCACGGCGCGATCGCTTGTTTCGACTTTGCGGCTTGCGCTCCGTATCTGGAAATAGACATGAACAAGGATGCGGAGAGCTATTTCGACGCAATTTTCCTGTCTCCCCACAAGTTTCTTGGCGGGCCTGGAACCAGAGGGATTTTGGTGATCAATAAAAACATTTATCCCGCCAATCTTCCCCCCACAGTGGCTGGAGGCGGAACGGTTGAATTCGTCTCAGAAAGCCGAGACGATTATATCCAGGACATCGAAACAAGAGAAAAGGCAGGCACCCCGGGAATCATCCAGGACATGCGGGCGGGACTGGCATTTCAGCTAAAGGAAAAAGTGGGCACGGACACAATCCTTGAGATCGAGGATTACTATTATAAAAAGTTCATGGATGCCTTCCGTAATGAACCCGGAGTAGTGTTCTACGGTCCACTCGAAGCGTCACGCAAGATTCCCATCATTCCCTTCAATATCAGGCACAAAGACAAGATCCTGCATCCAAGGCTGGTGACCCGTCTTTTCTGCGACCTGTTTGGCATTCAGACCAGGGCTGGATGTGCCTGCGCGGGGCCCTATGGCCATCGCTTGCTTAAAGTGGATGTGGAAAGGTCATCATTCTACCGCTGTCTGATATTAAATGCCGGATACAGCGGCATCAAACCTGGCTTTACCCGTCTGAATCTGCATTACGCATTCGACGAGGCAGAGTTTGAATACATAGTCATGGCCTTGAAGTTTCTCATTAAATACGGACACAGGTTTTTGTCCTGCTATGTATTTGATATCAAAACCGGCAATTGGAACTTCGATGGTTCCGGATTGTGCATTTCAGTGCCCGGCTGGCAGAAGCGGGAGCAGACTGTTAGGCTGAATCTTGAGGATGCATACCAGGCGCCACCCTTTGAACATATTCCCAGACCCAGTCCCACTGATGAATTCGAGAAAGCGCTTGCGGAAGCCCATAGGATTGCCGAATCCCTGCCTGATGAGGTTGAACTGATAAAGTTCCCGGATCAACTGCACAATCTGATGTTTTTCCACGTCCATAAGATCCAAAACTATAATCTCAAGGACGTCTGCGAAGTTTAGATTCCACGCATTGGCTGTATGCTGGATAATGCTGGGTCATGTTATTTCGCTTGCATTATCTCAACTGGCTTTCATTTTCAGAGACTGGATCACGGGTCAAGCCCGTGATGACATAGTATATAGTCTGGTGGGACTTGCTACGGGGGAACCTTTCCACCTTTCCACGATCTTTTCGTAGCACCTATATATTATGGGGGGTGGGTCTCATTTGTATCACCCTTTCCGGTGTGGGTCTTCCTGGGGTCAACCTTATAATTTATAAGGATGACCTAAGGATGATGGCACTAAAGCAAGTAGCAGCAAAGGAGGGCGCTATGAAAGATATTGAAGACCTTTCCCCGTAATCTGCTTGAACGGCAAATAGCTTGCGCGTGGGTTATCGATTATGAGGGTGATGTTTTACAGCTTAGCTGATGATCGCCAACCGAATCCCGGTTAGAACTCCATGCTCAACATCAACAGGGGGGTGTCGTTATCAACTTTGAGCCAGGCTTGAGGCTTATGAACCGGTCGTGTAAACATCAGTGCATCCATGCCGCTTATGATGTGGTTCACGATCAATACTCCGACCGCTATCTTACCATAATCCTGGAGGTTCTGCATCTGATGGCGCATGGAAGCATATTCCGAACGGTTCGCCGGGCTCTCCCATTTCCAGTAATGATCTTCATCATAGCCATTTGCATCGATGTAGGCTTGTTGGGCATCAAGATCGGTGGGATACAGCCTGAGAGCTTCCTGGCGCACCATTTCATTGTAACCGCCTGTGGTAAAGTCGCTTGAATAATACTTTGTCAAGTCAAAGAAGAACGACTCCGGATAGGAGCCTGGCTGCAGGTTGGCATACTTCAACGCGTAATCGTAAGATTCCCTGTCTTTGAGGTTCCTTTCGCTGCTTAAAAAGAACATCGAGCCTATCACACCTACCTCTGCTCCCAACATAACGTAGCCATAGCTTCTGTCGTTGCGTACCTGGCCCAGGCCTGGCAGAGCCAGAGATTGAACAATTGTCCAGCCCCGGCTGTCAGCCATGAGCGCGACAGCAAGTAGCATGCATAGTATAGTTAACGAAATCTTTTTCATCTCTGCCTCAAAACTCGATCTGGTAGTTTAGCATCAGGCCATCATCTCTGCTGGGGGTAAAATATAAAGCGGTTGACCCCGACGGTTTGCGAGTGATGAATACAACATCGACAGCACTGATCAGCCGGTTGAGAAACACCGCGCCCAGGCTGGCATTTTGATAGAGCCTCATTTTCATGTATTTTGACCGAAGTTTTCGGAATTCGTCCAGATGATACTCACTTTGCCAGTGCCAGGATTCACTTTCGGAATATGTGTTGGCTGCCATATAAGTGTTATAGGCATCCAGGTCGTAATTGTATATCAAATAGTAGTTTCTGGCCATCATTTCCTGATACAGGTTAAAATCATCGCTGCTAAGATATTTCCTTACATGGCTATAATAGTGCTCATCATTGGTAACGGGCACCCCGGCATAGGCCTGTGCGTATAGTTTGTAAGAGTCGTGAAGGTCATCCCGCTGTTGCCCTAATGCCCAATAGGTTGTGAAGGCCAGAAGGTCCATACCCAGAAAAAAGCCAGCCCTGTTTACTTTGCCCAAAGCCAATTCACCGCTTCCGGGCAGGGCGGCAGACATGCCAATATATGCTACTTTGGGCAGGGCGGGCAGGGAAACTGCCACAAGAATCAGTGCCAGGACAAGGAGATATTTCACCTTACAACTCACTAAAAGAGTATGAAAAGCCAAGGGAAGGAGTGATCTTATTCTCCCTCAGGCCGGTGTAGTAGTACATCTTGAGCGGATTTTGGGTGATGGCTGTCCGGTTGACTTTATTGGTTAGCAGCACGGCGTCAACAGCGGAAGCAATATGGTTGGCTACCAGTCCAAAGGTGAAGTAACCCGCATTCTTATACTGGTTCTTTGAGTCATTGCGCATTTGGATGTACTTCTCACGCATGGGGGAGGCTGCTGCCATGGATGGAGTCACAATTGGGCAAGCATCAAGATTGTTGTAATAGTTTATATAGTCAGCGATCTCGCGATTGCCTGTCCACCTAAACTCACTATGGTATTGGCCATAATATGTAACCCAGGCGGACCGGAAAAAGTCTTCATCCAACACGCAAAGCGAATCCGCGGTGGGATTTTGATATGTGACCCGGGGATCCATCGCAAAACGGCAAAACCAGTCAGCCCAACCAAAGAGATACTTATTGTACTTGCCAATGTCTTCGTAGAAATGCTGGGTGTTCTCGCTATCCAAACGAAAGAGGCTTGGTTCGTAGATATCGTCAAAACTGCTCGGATTGTAGTTTATCAACGCATTCTGCACAACAGTTTGGAACTCCCTGTTATAACGGGGCCCTGTGTATGTATAAGACAGGGTGTCACCCTCAATTACATAGATAAATTCCTGGGTTATTGTCTCTCCATTGGCATACTTTTCAAACTCTCTCTCTTTATCTGCGCCCTGAGAACGGAAATAGACGATGCCGCCTATCATTGCCGCTTCCAATACCGGGAATATATACGCTGTCAGTGCTGATCGTTTTGCATAGAACTGTCCCGCTCCCGGGAAGATTGCTGAATAGAGCAGGGCACGGTGCGCACTCTTCTTTTTAAAGTTCACTTTGATGATGTCGTTGTCGTCTGAACTCTGTTCCTTTGCTGGCTCATCCTTGAAGATAAGGTCGTCTATTCCTTGGGCTTGAGCGCTGAAAGCTATACACAGACATACAAGTATAAGTCCGAATTTTCTCATCATTCCTCCCAATGATGCCAACTTATTTCTCCACGACGAATTTAATGGTGGCGTCATTGCCTGAGCTTTGCACTTGCAGTATATATACTCCCGACGCCAGATTGCGTGAATCCAAAGCAATAACCCGATCTGGATTGCCATTGTAAACAAGGGTTTTGCTTAACACCAGGGACGCTTTGCAGTTATAGACATTTATTTGAATGTCTTTGGTCGCGTTCAATATTCGCAGATTAAAATTGTCCGTTCTGACAGGATTGGGGAAAACATAGGCCTGGAAACCAGATTCCGACGGCTCTAGGTCAGAAGTGTGAGCAGAGGAAAAGCATCCATTGTTCGCGTTTCTGTATCCGCTCCATTGCATGGTAAAGGTTGATGGGTCAACCAGCGCGGAATGGATGTAGGCATTCCCCAATGAGTCTGAATAAGTCCAGAGCAAGTTTTGTCCTGAATCATTATGGTTCACAACATGAAAGAGCGGCGCAATCTGTTCTGAATTCGAGATCAGTGAGTAGCTCGCATTAAGCCCGTTGTGTAATTCGAAAGCCATATGACCACGACCGGCAACAGGAAAATACAGGTAGTTATTTCCGTCGTGTTGCATGGAATAAACATGTTTCTCAGGTTCAAAAGTATATGAGCTTGTGTTGTAGGGAAGCCCGCGGAGTAGAGATCCATCCTGCTTGATCGCGTATATCTTTGATCCTGCTGACCAGAATATGACAGGAAGAATCTCATGCCCGTCAAGCATCACGGGGCTGATGCCAAGCTGGCTGGGTCTGGCGTTGCTGGAACTTATATATATTTGCTCAATATGGCTGCCGTCATACCTGTAGATGTTGCCACTGTTTGCCATTATGAACAGTAAGTTCACAAAAGGAGCCTGGCTGGTGCTGAAAGATACAGGTTCAAAATCTCCAAAAGTTTCGGGCAAAGAGAGTTCTACGGTGGGATTTAATGAATTCGCATCCAGCAGGATAAGCTTGTTGTGTGTCAATGCTGCCAGATCATTGCCATAGATTGATATTCTCTCTATTCCCGAGATCTCATGAGTGGAGCTTAAAGTGCCATCGGCAACTGTAGAAATACTGCTCTGTGTGCAAACGAAAACTTTGTTATCCAAAGCCAAGGGTGATACTGTTATCTGAGCTGGGAAACTAATCGATTCAACAAGAAGGTCATCCTGAGAGAACTCCAGTAGCTCAATCGAGCTTTCGCCCACGATAACCAACTCTTTCCATACATCGGCATCCTGATCCGAGACTACTATCGGGTATCTGGGAGCGGGAAGTTCATGTTCGTATTCCACCAAAAGATTCCATTCGCCACCTTCTTGGCTAAAGAGCTTAACTCCCTCTGTTGAGATCAAGGGCAGAGTTGTCGAATCCATACCTGTATAGACGGTATTGACCAGCGGACCAACCTGCATGCCAGCTTCCGCATAGGAATGTATCTGCGTCGCATCGAAAAATCCAGCTCTCACCGTGTATTCCATCTCAGCTTCCGGGTTGCCAATATTTGCTATCCAGTAGATGCTTCCCATGCCTTGACTATCATTTAAAGATGGAAGGGAAGAACCGCTATACTCAGGCTTCCATGGCTCGCCTGACCATCCTTCAAATAGACCATATTCATCCAATATCGGTTTGTGCGCGTGAAAATACTCATAAGGAGTGCCCGTCCAATACATGGAGTCCATATTTCCGATATCGATGATGTTATCCGCTTCCACTATCTGCACGCCACGCTCAGAGTAACGTGTGTTGATCGTATTATTGTCGTAGTTGGAAACGAAATTGCCCTCGCTGTCATAATTCCCTTGATTATGGATCACGTCATCATTGATTAGCCAGACCAGCAGACCTCCTCCCACAGCTCCACCTGCCTCTGTGAGAAAGGATGGCAGGAAAAAATCATACTCGTAAGTAACTATCCCCGTGTCGTCATCAAGGGGAGTGGGGTGGAGAATGACCCGTCTGTCTTCGTTGCCTTTCACGGAAGTGCCGCCGTCCAGATCCGGGTCAACATTGCGGTTTTCCACCAGCAGGTATTCAGTTGCAGAAAGAGGGATTTTTAATATCTGCGTCTTATTGGCGGGCAGATTTTGCCGGTGGCTGGGAGCGGTGATGGTCTTACTTTCAAACAGATCCAGATCAGAGACTTCCACTACATTGCCATTTGCTTGCAGATAGTCTCCAAAAGCCTGCATCCGGGACCATGCACCTGGCAGTATGGGCAGACCGCCCTCAACCATGGCATTGGTTTCCTGGTCGATAAATATTCCAGACCCGCCACTATCCATGATGTCAAATACCCCAACCATAGGCCGGAAGTTTTGCACATTATAGAGATCGACCATGCCCAGGGAATGACCGAATTCATGCGCCAAAACAGCATTCAAGGCACCATATCCGCCATAGTATTCATCGCCGTTGGATGTGGTTTGGGTATAAAAGTCCTGAGAAATGGTGGAGGGAACATTGCAGGCATGCTGAACAAGGAAAGTTCCGTTATCCACAATAGCTTCTTTGCCAGGACCTACCTTGATAAAGAATGACGGGATGTCAGATGGAGTATCGCCATTTATATCGTGCTGCCAGTCCGAACCAGCATGGATGATCATGAAGTGGCCATAGGAAGAGAAGTCAATTTCGGGAGACTGTGCATCGGCAAGTTCAAATGAGGTTTTGAAATACTCTTCCATTTTGCCCACAAAGGTGCTGCCATCAGCTCCCGGTGGATTGTAATAGCCCATGGTATGAGGCAGAGTGTATGCGCCAGCTTCAGGATAGACGTCAAATTGCAGGTCAAAAGAACCATTGGAAGCAGCAAGGTAATAGTATCGCAAGGCCCTGAGATTATCCCGGAAATAGGCTTGGTCGTGGGGCGGGCTGCCAATGGTGCTTAGATACGAGGGATCGGGTTGGAGCAGAAACTTGCCGTTGCCGGTGGTATTGGCGTCATCGGGAGTTTCCTCTTGAAAATCGACCAGAATCACCAACAGTCTGTTGTTGGCAGCCCCTTTACCCCTATCCATGCGTTCGGGCTGCTTGTTCAACAGCCCGGTATAGGGATGCTCGCGGGGCAGCGAGAATCTGTCGAGTTTTCTGATCTCCATCTTGTTGGCTCCCAATTGCAGGCAATACACCAGCACCAGGGAAAGGATGAAGCCCTTGATCAGAAATCTCATAACAAGAGTTCCGTTATAAAAGCTGTTGGCTCAGTGAATCTGAAACAGGCTTTAATACTCGAATCCGAGAGAGAACACCTTATTAAAATCGGTCAGTTCACCAGCGGTGATCATGCCAAAATCAAAGTTTATCTTGTAGTTCTTGTTCACTGAGTATTGGATGCCTGCGCCAAAACTGGGCCCAACAATTTCGCCGTAGTCGTCTATAAACCAACCGCCTCTCAGGGAGATCAGATTGAGGTAGGTATATTCTGCGCCAATCCCGAAGATCGTGTCGCTAAAGCTGCCCCAACCGGTTATAAATCTTTGCCAGAGTGGTTTGTGTTCAGTGAGTACTTTGCTGGCCTCGCCTGTCACCAACATCTTGTTGGCTGGAGAGTCAAATATCGTATAGGCTGCACCAAGGCGAATCGTTATGGGCATATTATCTGCCTGGGAAGGATCCTGGTAAGTGACATCAGGACCGATATTTTGGATAACCAACGATCCGTCCAAGCCTTTAACGCCGATATTCTTATACTTTGCCCCAATATCAAAGCCAAAGCCCAGAGCGTCACCCTTGCTTTCATCTGTCCCACCGGTTCCAGGTCCCAGATAGCTGTAAAAGACCTTGAAGTTTGCGCCAATGCCAAGAGCCTCGGGTATCACTTCGTAGCTATAGCCCACAGCAGCTGCGAAATCAAACACAGTAAAATTGTCCAGCCAATCTCCGTTTTCATCCGTTTGCTCCTGAGAGCCTGCGTTGAGCAACAACAGGTGGGTGTTCAGGTTACCTATGCCTTCGAAATACTTGTTGAAGCCAAGGTATTCATAGAACATATCGTCGATATCCGTGGTTTGCAACCAGGGCATGTGGGTCGCGGCGATCTGTGTCTTGCGGTTGAAAGCGGTCGCGCCGGGATTCCACCACATCGCGTAGGCATCATCCCCAACTGCCGAGAAAGCTCTTCCCATGCCGCTGGGACGGGCGCCTGGTTCGATCGTGAGAGAAAGCATGCCAACTTCGGATATCGAAGCATTCAGAACAAGGGGCAGGCTCATGATGGCTGCCAACATTACTGTGAGTAGAACTCTGTATTTTAACATTATACCTCCACACGAGATATCAATTTAATCCCGGATGAAAATAACCGGGAACGGATTTAACTACAATATCGTTTTGGGATGGTAAATACCCAACATTTAAAAGGCTAACACATCTATAGTTCTGTGAAAACCGACTTACTACCAAGAGTGAAGACATATTTCTCCAATAATTACTTGGTGCCGAAGGCCGGAATCGAACCGGCATGGGCGCGAAGCCCGGTGGATTTTGAGTCCACTGCGTCTACCTGTTTCACCACTTCGGCACGTCGATCCACACTTTTTGGCTTCATGTAATCTGTCAAGGATATTGTCGATTCATCACCTGTTGTAGAACTGCAAACACTTTTTGGCATATTGACGCCACCGATTCCAGCCTGGCAGGAATAAACATCACTATCTGCATTATTCATTCGCGATGGACGTCATTTACGGCCTTTACTGCGATTTTCCACTTTGGCTATCAGGGAGGCAAATTCTTCGTTCACTCCGTCCAGGGCTTCCTTGGGGCTGAGCACCCCTTCCTTTGCTTTTTCCAGATAGCTTTTAAGCTCGTTTCTGGCTTCAAACCAGGCCGGATGCTGAGGCTCAAACACAGCGTTGTCCAACTGCGCGTAGATTCCGGCAAATTGAGGATATTTGCCCAGGAAATCCCGGATGGTTTTGGTTTGCATGGCGCTTTTTCTGAGCGGCATATAGCAGGTGCGGGCACTCCACTTGGCTGTCTGTTCGGTGGAGGTGAACCATTTTATAAACTCCCATGCAGCCTGTTCACGCTTGGGATCACCACTCTTGAAGATCACGATGTTTGCTCCGCTGATGGCGCTCTTGTTTGTTTTATGCACAGGTATGGGGGCATAGCCGATGTTAAAATCGATTGGTTGCTGGCGCATCCAGGAAATCGATACGCTCGAACCCTCAAACATGGCCACCGCACCGGAAAGGAACGCAGTCTGTCCATCCATCTCTTTGGTGGACTTGGCTGTTTTATCCACATTAACAAGATTAAGGATATAATTCAGAGCTTCCAGGCCCTGGGCGCTGTTCATTACAGGCTTGTTGTTCTCATCCAGAATAGTGCCTCCCGCTTGATGGATCAAGTTTACGAACTGCCATTCGTTCACTGTGAAATTCGCGCCAAATATCTCAGGCGAGTTGGCAGTTTTTGGTTTGGTTAGGAGTTTGCAATAGCGTCTGAACTCAGCCCAATCTACGGGAAAATGATTGGGATCCAGGCCAGCCCGGTAGAAAGCATCCTTATTATAGAAATAGGCCCTGACACTTTTATTGAAGGGGAAAGACCATTTGCTGCCCTGATAGGTGATGGATTCCACGAACACAGGATAGAAGTCGTTCAAATCCTCTTCAGTAAAAGAGCTGTCGTGAGCGATCAGGCTGTCGATGTTCACCAACACCTGCTCTTCCGATTCCAGATATTTGGCTGTCCAGGATTCGAATACCTGGGCTATATCCGGTTGTTTGCCCACTTGAATCGATGCCATCAGTTTCTGTGACAGCGCGGTATAGCTGCTGATGGGATTGGCAACCACCTCGATATCCTTGTGGGTGCGGTTGAACTCCACTATCATTTCATTCAGAACATCACCCAGGGGACCGCTGAGGCCATGCCAAAAACTGATCCGGGTTTTACCTGACTGCAACACTTTTCCACAGCCGCCAAACAGCACGAGGATCAGCATCGCTATTCCAATTAATCGCCTCATTTATTACTCCTGCATATACATAATACAAAAACGATCGTGTTTTTCATATAATTTGAAGATGGAAATCCAGTCAATGTTTTTCAAGCATCCCTTGCAGGCGTCAGACAGGAAAAGGTGACAGAGGCCGTGAAAACAATGGGCAAACTTTGCCTGTCTGCATGAAATCCATTAATAAACCTTATCTTCCGGCATACCGCTATCATTCACAGCCACAAGCGGTTAAGCCATCATCCTTAGGTCATCCTTATAAATTATAAGGTTGACCCCAGGAAGACCCACACCGGAGAGGGGGATGCAAATGAGACCCATCCCCCATAATATATAGGTGCTACGACAGGTGGAATGGTGTTTTTGAGGTGGAAAGGTGGAAAGGTTCCCTGAAACAAACACCCCAGTCTATAAGCTGTGTCATCCCGGGCAAGCTTGCTTGACCCGGGATCCAGTCTTTTGAAGCCACATCACAGCACACAGCCCTGAAACAACGCCAACAAAGCCACATACCGTGTCATCACGGCCTGTCGGGGTCCTCGCCAAAGCGCGTAGCGGTTTGGTGGGGTGGTTGAGCCGTGATCCAGTCTTTTGTAACTGGCAGTGGAACGGTGAAATGGTGAAACCTGTTTTTCCATCCAATTTCCGGGAGCGGAATATGGAAGTGTGGCTTTTCAGATGACCGCTTTTGAATTATAATATCTACAACAACTTAATAAGGAAAACAGCATGCAAGAGATGATACTGGCAGATGCATACGCCAAAGTGCATCTACCCGCAAAGGTTGTATTGGCAGCGGTCGAAAAACCTGGCGGCGGATACAACCTGATAACCCTTGAGTGGTTCATGCGCACCTCGATAGCTCCGCCCATGTTTGCCATATCGGTTGGCCACAGCAGGTTTTCGCATGACTGCCTGCAGGAAAACAGGTTCTTCAACCTCATCTTTCCCTCCCCGGAACTGAAAGCCCTGCTGTCGCTTGCAGGGTCGCAAAGTGGCAGGGATATCGATAAACTGAGCGAGGGGAAGGTAAAGTACTTCCCGGGAAAGCTGCATAAACTGCCTATACCTGTAGAGGCAGTGTCTGTGTTTGAATGTGAGGTTGTAACCCAGGTCAAAAGCGGCGATCACACCATCTTTGTGGGGGAAGTGAAATACTGTTGGGGCAATGAGGACAAGGAACTGCTTCTGTATCGGTGAAACCCTGAGCGGAGACTGAGCATACCGACTGAAATATATTCCTGATGAGGCTCAATAGGCAAACACGACGCCCGAGAGCGGGAAGACCCATTCTTCAGGGTTGATGGACACCGATATTGAGTTTCCTGTCTTTTTTACCGTGGGGAACTTGTTCTTTCCAGAATAGATAGGCACAGTCTCCACATTGCCGATACATTCGGGATAGCTGAAACCGATCTTTACCCCCCGGGTAAGTTCAGTGATGAAGACGGAGAGCTGATGCGAGGATTTTGGATATAGCGTTACCGTGTCGATCGTGAACACCACTTCCGTTCCCACCAGGTCTTTCAGGCTGGGATGCTCGCAGCGGATCTCAAGGCATTCCGGTTTACGGGCCATACTTGTGATCAGATCATGGGAATTGATCCTGACCGAACTCAACTGAAACGCGTCCGGGCTCAGGTCAAAATTGCCGTCCAACAACCAGCGGTATTCCACATCCTTGCGCCGGAAATAGCTCATGAGGGCTTGATCGGACTGCGCGCAGGCCACCAGAAAATAGTCGTTTTGCAGCACCTTGGTGAAGCTGAGGGTTGTTTTGACCTGGAACCATCCATTGTGTGGGGAATCCTCCAGGCAGATATTGTGGACAAAGTTGCTGCGGTAGCGGATATCTTTATCTTTGTTGAAGAAGAAGGAGCGCAGGATTTCGCGGGAAATCAGCTCGCCAATTTCTTCGCTGGCAAGCCGTTGGGTGAGTGCGGACTGGATGATCTGATTCAGTTTTGAATCCGGGAAATCACTGGAGACAAAATCCCGCCTGGAAAGCGGGGTGGAGCCCAGAACCTGACCCTCCTCAAAATAGTAGCGTTTTGCGCGCCGTCCAACTTGGCAGAGCAGTTCATAGGGGGAGCCGTTGTAGCTGGCTGTCAGATTCTCCGCCCTGAGAGCGGGATCGTCGCCGCCTAAAAGCGTTACCACATCCCCTGGTTTGACCCCTTTCACATCGGTGACATCCACACTAATCATATCCATGCTGACCCTGCCCACAACCGGACAGATCCGGCCATTTATCGACACCTTGCCTTTGTCCGACAATAAAAAGTCATACCCATCAGCATAACCAACCGTGATCACGGCAAGGGTGGATTCCCTCCCGGCCTTCCAGGCAAGGTTGTAGCCAACCGTATGCCCGGCGGACACAGTCTTTATCTGGGCGACAGTGGATTTGAATGCCATCACGGGGCGAAGGCTAATCTTACTCATTTGAGAATTGTGGGTATAGATGCCGTAACTCAAAATGCCCAGTCTGCACAGGTTTGTTTCTGCGCCCAATCCGTTAATCAGTGCGGAGCTGTTGGCAATGTGAGTCCAGCGTGCTTTGATGTCGTATTTGGCAAGCAGGCTTACAAAGCTCCTGTGTTGGGCCTGGCTGAAGCCGATATCGCTTTCAGCGGCGGCGTAATGCGAAAACACACTCTCAATCTCCAGGCCGGAAAGACCTTTACAAAGGTTCCAAAGCTCCACAAATTCGTTTTCCTGCATTCCGCTTCTGTGCATGCCTGTATCCAGCTTTAAACTGATCTGGCATTTCAGGTTATGTTTAATACAATGGCTGTTCAGGCTCAGGGCGAAATCAGCGGAGTTCAGGGTGGGTATGAGCTGGTATTCCACTATGCAGGGTATTTCCTCGGGCAGCGCGGGTGAGAGGATGAGAATAGGAGCCTTGCAGCCTTGTATTCTGAGCAGTTTGCCTTCATCAGGATTGGCCACTCCGAGCGCCGCCGCCCCTTCCGAGAGCGCGACCTGGCTGATTTCCCAGGCTCCGTGCCCGTAGGCGTCGGCCTTGACGATCTGGATGAAGCCCTGATCCTTGCCCAGGAAAGCTTTGAGGGCTTTCAGATTGGCGCGGAACGCGCTCAGGTCAATCTCAACCCAACTGCGTTCATGGAAAGGCAGGGTGTCTTTGGTCATATCAGAAATACTTGGCAGCCAGATCCGCCAGTTTGGAGCGTTCGCCTTTTTCAAGGGTCATGTGGCCCACGATGTCTTCATTTTTAAGTTTCTCCACGGCAACAGACAAACCATTGGAGGCGGAATCCAGATAGGGAATATCGATCTGATATGGATCGCCGGTCAGCACAAGCTTGGTGTTTTCCCCGGCACGGGTTATGATCGTCTTCATCTCGTGGGGCGTTAGGTTTTGAGCTTCGTCGATGATAATAAACTGGTCTGGCAGACTCCGTCCGCGGATGTAAGTGAGGGGCTCCAATTCCAGGAAACCATAATCCATGAAGTCCTCGATGCTTGGCTTGCGCTTGTTTTTCATGTTTTCATAACTCTTGTCTTCATGCAATGAGAGCAGAATATCCATGTTGTCGTAAATGGGTTGCATCCAGGGATTGAATTTCTCGCTTTTGGTGCCGGGCAGGTATCCGAGGTCTTTGCCCAGGGGGGAAATGGGGCGGGAGATCACCAGACGGGTATATTTCTGGTCTTCCACCACTTTCTGTAAACCGGCAGCCATTGCCAACAGGGTTTTGCCCGTTCCCGCCTTTCCGGACAGGCTGACAAGTTTGATGGAATCGTCCAGCAGCAGGTCCAGAGCCATTTCCTGCTCAAAGTTGCGGGCGGTGATGCCGAAAACCGGTTCCCCAGTGTAAAATTGCATCGCATGAAAGGCGTTGGACGATTTCAGATACCTGAATGAACGGCTGCGGGCTGGATCCTGGTTGTCCGTGATGCGCAAGTATTGATTGGGGCTAAACTCGCCAAAGGTGTTGGGCAGAAATCCTTTCACCGTGGTTTCGTCAAAAACGCCCTTTTCCACTTCCACCGGGTTCCAGCCGGTGTAGAGTTCTTCAAACTTGATGGTGTCGGTTTCGTAGTTTTCAGAGTTGATTCCCACGGCGTCCGCTTTGATGCGCACATTGGTATCTTTGGAAATGAGCGTGACTTGTTTATCAGGATACTTATCCTTGAAATACAGGGCTGTGCCGATGATCAGGTTATCGATCCTGTCAAGGAAGAACAGTTTGTCCGCGGTATCTGTAACATCTTTGTTTACTGTAACCTGGATAGTGCCGCCATTCTCCATGCGCACACCCTCCTGCAAGCTGCCCTGAGTGCGGAGCGAATCAAGATAGCGCCCTATCTGGCGGGCGTTGCGGCTCTTTTCATCCACCCCTTTCTTGAATTGGTCTATTTCTTCAAGCACAACTATGGGAACTACCACCCGGTTTTCCTCGAAGGAAAACAAGGCCTGGGGACTGTGTATCAGGACGTTTGTATCCAATACGAATATTTTCTCTTTCAAATCTCGGTCCTTTGTTTACTGTTTTTGATTCTGTATTATGATAAAGTCGCTGTTATCCGAAAACACTGGATTGCCTCATTCCGCGGCAGAAACCGCCTGCGTGGCTTGCCAGCGTATCAAGTTTATCCAAGCATGAACGATACTCATGTATAATAGTATCATCCAACTATGTAATTTTCCAATTTAATGGATGTTCGTATTGGCGTCAATGGATTTTTACTACCAGGATAGCCCCACTATTATATGAGAAGATGCTCAGGGTAATTAGAATTGGGCTCGCAGTGCGGCTTGCCATCCTGATTTCGCCCTCATGGCCAGAATGCCCACCAATGTCCAATTTATGACCGGGCGATTATCTGTCCAGCGATTGAGCGGCGGTCAATGAGCGATCAAATGAGGGAGAAAGCATAGCGGAAATAGGGGTTATGGTTTCTATTCATTTCATACAATTTAGCTTGCATTATTACAAGTGGATCTCTTTTGTTTCACCATTTCACCTATCCACCTTTCCACGGCCTGATCGTAGCACCTATATATTATGGAGGAGGATGGGCCTCATTTGCATCCCGCCCTCTGGCGTTAGTCATCCTTAGGTCAACCTTATAATTTATAAGGATGACCTAAGGATGATGGGCTAACGCCTTGCAGGGCAAAATGATAGCGATATGGGAGGGAGGAGGGGAATCCGGCTTTTGGCTCCCGTGTGTCGCAGATGTATCGCCTTTCTGGGATAATACTGTTTAGCTTGCATTATTACAACTGGATTTCATTTCACCTTACTACAGTTGTTTCTAAAAGACTGGATCACGGCTCGAAGGCCGTGATGACGCGGCATTGGGGCTTGGCGAGACTTGTTTCGAGGCTGAGTGGTTGTTTTGAAAAGACTGGATCACGGGTCAAGTCACCCCACCAAACCGCTATGCGCTTTGGCGGGGACCCCGACAGCCCGTGATGACACAGTATATAGCCTGGTGGACTTGTTTCGGTGGAACCTTTCCACCTTTCCACCTTTCCACCTCAAAACACCTTTCCACTGAATTTACAAGAGAATGTCAGATTACAAATAGCATATAATAGCGTGATGAAAGCGAATTGGTATCAGGTCAGCGCAACAACACCAATGATTGAATTGTTTACCTATCCCTGAAGAAAATTGCCAGGCAAAAAAATGGTGCTGAAGGGGGGACTCGAACCCCCATGGCCTCATTGGCCACTAGTCCCTGAAACTAGCGTGTATACCAATTTCACCACTTCAGCACTGGATTATGGACTAAATCTTGAAGGCAGCCTGATTTGTCAAGGCTTTTGTTGTAGCCACTGATAAGCTGCTGCGAAATATCAGCTTATCTGCTAAAGATATTGAAAACGACTCTTCCCATCAACAACAGCAAAGCAAGGACAAAAACAGGCTTGATCAGCTTGTTGCCTTTATCGATGACAAGTTTGGAGCCGATTACATTTCCAAGGATGCCCACAGCAGCACCGGGAATCGCCAGAGGGAAATATACTTTTCCGGCAATCAAGAAAGTAATCACAGCGGCAATATTCGAGGCAAGGTTAACCACTTTGGTGTTTCCATTGGCGACCATAAAGTCGTAATGCATGATAATTGTATAGATGAAGATCAGGAATGTACCCGTGCCCGGTCCGAAGAACCCATCGTAAAAGCCAATCAACAAGCCAGCCAGAGAACCTAAAGCAAAGCGATAACCCCGCTTGAGCAGATGCGAGCGGTCGTGTTTGCCCAGGTCTTTCTTGAGCAGGGTAATCACCGCCACCAAGGGGATCAGAACCAAGAGCAGATAATGCAGAAAGTCACTCGATACAACCAGGACGGTGCGGGTGCCCAACCAGGAACCCAATAGCGCGAATAGCGCGCTGATGGCAGCCACGGGAAGATCGATCACCCTGGCCTTCAGATATTTGGCGGTGGAGAACACCGTGCCGAAAGAGGAGGAGAATTTATTTGTCGCCAGCGCGTTGTGTATGGGTAAACCTGCCGCCACATACGCGGGCAGAGAGATGAGGCCACCGCCACCTGCGATTGAATCTATCAACCCAGCCAAAAAGATAAAGGGTAATACCACCAGATAGTCAAGAGGGGAGAGGTTTACCATCGTCAGTATTCAGTTCCTTATTATAGTTCCGCTTTGAATTCAAGGGAGAGAGTGTGTTTAATCGATTCATTTGGATAGCTGGAGCCTTTATAGTCCAAACTTGCCGAAGTGTAGCTGTTGATCCTATAGACAGCAGACGCGGAAACGAAGACGCTGAAGCCATCCCTCTTTTCAGGCAGGAAAGACAGGTATTCCGATCCCGACCTTTGGTTGTATTTCGCTCCCCAACTGGCTGAAACCCTGCCTTTACTGCCCCATGACCCGCGATATCCATTGTTGATGGCAAGGCCGTTGATTCTGTACTTTTGCGAGCCATTCTGCTGGGAACCTGTTTCTCCGGACGCTTCCAGATTCAGGGATAGTATTGTCTGGGGGTTGATGTTTCTTTCCACCAGCAACATTAGGTTTTGTGACTTGATGGAAGACATATAGCGGGTGTCGCTTTCATCGCTGTTGGTGAACTTGATGTTGAAATTGTTTCCCCAGTAATGCTTCAGATCAAGCTCCGCTTTCTTCGCCAGGCTGTAAGTGCGGGATGATGTCTGATAGCGGTTATCCATACTGCGGTCAATTTCCAAACCCAGATTGCCTGATATCTTGCCTGGTAAAATATCTATCCAGATAGTCTGGTTGTAGTTCTGCTTTCCATATATAGTAGATTCGCTGTCATACACTGTATTCGGCAGGAACAGGTAGGAGCGCCAGTCTTGCAGGTCATCGCTTTGCTCGGTGAGCAGCAGTATCATGTCGGTGCGCATTTTTTTCAAAGCTGGCGCGATATTTCCGGGCTTTAGATAGAGGCTTATCTGAGAGTTCAGCTCCGTGCTTAGTTTGCCAATATTGCTACTGATGTATGAGTAATCGTAATCGCCATTTGCAGAATAGACCCCAGTGCTGTCGTAGAGGCCCAGGCCACCACCAACATACAGAAGCTCTCTGATCTGAGGAAAGAACTCAGTTTGATTCAACTGGTAGTTGCCAATCAGCAGAATCGCCTGCTTGAGAAAAGAATGCGAGTTTCTAAGAGTGATGAGGTCATAGCTTGTTTTCTCGGCTTGGCCAGATTTATCAACCTCCCTGTGGGTCAGGTCCAGGCTTGCTGTATGATCGGCAGTGGTGGTTGCGTGTTTGAGTGCGTAAGATTGTGAGGAGGAAATATCTTTCCATGTTTCTTGCTGTATCCACGCTCGATCGGTGCTGAAACCAATCTGTGTGGTGGTGATACCGGGCTTGCTGAAGCTGAGCTGCGGGTTCATTTTCAGGTAACGGTTTCCAGATACAGCGGGGGTGTAAGTATCATATTGCAGCGAGTTGTAATTGAGCAGGAACTTAGCTTTTAATAATCGATAGACGGACTCGCTGTCCAAATCCAGATATTGAACCAGGCTGTTGGGAATTTGGCTGGCAACGTAATCCTGATATGAGAAAGTTGTCCTCAGATTGACCGCGGGGACAATGCCGTAGCCCAAAGACCTGGAAACCATGCGGATGGATTTCTGGGAGTAATAGTTGCTGATCTCAGAGAAGCGAAAGCCAAGCTCGGGTTGCCAGCTTTCCCATCTTTTAGTAGCCAGCAGCAGATTCATCCTCTGTTGAGCGAGCGAATCGGCCTTGTCCAGAGCCGCCAGATCAAACTCGGTCTGCGGATCGCTATACTGGGTAAACAACCAGCTATTGGCCCAGCGCTTTTCAAAATCAATCTGCAGGCTGCTTTGGCGATTCACTTCTCCCGTCCGTAATTTGCCAAAAGCGTAAACAATCCCGCTGGGATTGTCAGCGTCATCCAGCCTGGAAAAAGTGTTCTTGTCATGGTGAGTAAAGATACCCTCCACCCCAATCTGCATACTCCGATACTCATAGTCCAGGCGCAGATCCGCGTTTGTGTGTTTTACCGCAGGCACCAGCCTTTTAACCGGTAGCCAGGAACCCAGGTTTGGCCCTTCATACCTGAACTTATCGGTGGAAAACTCGATGTAGTCTCCCTTGCCGGCACCCACATAACTGAAAACCACATTATAGCAGGCAGTGGAATCCCCGGCCGCATATTGATAGTATTCCACACCCTCCTGATTCACCAGTTTAGCGTAATTGCCGGCGCCGGGTTCAACCTGGGTTACACCACTGCCCCAAACAATATTGTCTCCAGCCTGTCTGAGTGAATCCAGATCGGCAGCCGTGAAATCGTATAACAAAGGGTTGTTTTTTGAGTCCGCCTGATGCACGACATGCTGTGCCAGGGAAAGGCCTGGCGCAAGCGAAAGCTTGAATGATCCCAGATATGTGGATTGCCGGTAGTATTCGTCGGAATAGCTGAAATAGGCAGAGACACTGTCTGAGGAAGTCACCAGGATGCGAAACATTACGGAGCCATCCGTGTAATCGATGTAGTAGTCCTTGCCCCGTTCGAGCAGTCTGCCATTCATATAAAGCTTTTCGCTGCCGGCAATAATCAACTGTGTGCTCTGAAAACCAGTGGGATTAAGATGGTATGGCCCTTGTTTGCCATCCACAACCATGATTTCCTGCCAGGCTGGTTTGCCGCTTGCCGCGGTGAATCCACCCTGGACAGCATGACGGCCTTTGTACCAGGCATTCAGTCCTTCGATATTGGTCTGGTAGTCAAGATACTTCGTTCCGCTGAATGTCCAGTCGAGGTCGCCCATGGCAATTTCATATTGTTTGCCATACACCCTGATGAAAACCTTGTCCAGGCTGCTTAGCTCTTTCGAGTCACCTTCCGGTGTTAGTTTGGATTGGCTATCCGATAGCTGAGCCGCTATGTTTACGTTGTCCGCCAATCTGCCATCCAGGTTTACAAACAGGGTTTGCTTCACATCAAAGGCATCATCGTCGGAGAAAGAAACGGCGAAGGTTTTGGAACCCGAGATGAGAAGATTGCCATCTTCAACAGCGGACCTTTTTCCCTTGCTTATTGTTGGGATGACCAGGCTATCTGTGTAGGACAGTTCTTCAAATGACGAATGCCGCTCTGCCAGATAGGGTGGGACTTTTATGAACTGTACCTGCACATATTGTTCTTGCGGTAGAGCGATAAAGGTCAACTGTCCGTTGCGGTAATCGATTTGATAGTCTCTGCCCCTGAGAAGCTGCTGAACGCCCGATGTGACGATTTCCGAGTTGTTGATTATGGGTTCAACAGATATTTTATAACTGAATACCTGGGGTTGTAATTGTATAGAGGTATTTGCAATCAAACTGCTGCTAGCAGGCAGCGATGCGGGTAAAACAAGCGCGATTAAGGCAAGAAGGGTGTAAAGGTACGTTCTGCGCACATTCTATAGCTTGTGTATTACGTAGGTTACCACTCCCCAGATGTAGAAGTCCAGCTCGTTTTTTACCAAAAGATCCGGATACTCTGGATTTTCGGCGCAGAGCCACACTTCACCAGCCCGCTCTCGAAATCTCTTCAGGATCAGTTCGCCATCATAGATGGCTACGACTATGTCATTGTTTGCGACCTCGATGGATCTATCCACAACCAACAAGTCTTCCGGGTAGATTCCAGCGCCTATCATGGAATTGCCGTCGGCCCTGAGAAAGAATGTTGATGACGGATGTTTGATCAACTGTTCATTGAGGTCCAGAGAGCCCTCGATGTAATCCTGGGCTGGAGATGGAAAACCTGCAGGTACGCCCTGTCCGATCAGTGGTCTGGGCATCCTGACGCCGGTCTTGCAAGCAAACACTGCTTTAATCGAACCGTCGGTTTTGAATTTCCCTTTTTGCATGCTTAATACTGGATAATACAAAAAGACAGTCAACCACTTTGAGGCGGCTGACTGTCTCAATATTAGTTTACTTCAGGGTCTTGAGGATAGCCTGGGCTGTCTTCCCGTGTACGGGATCGTTTACGATTCTGTTGAGATCGTTCTTGGCTGCCGTATTGTTTTTGTTTTTAGCATAAGCATTGCCCCGCAAAAGAAGAGCGCTGCTGTTGTTAGATTCCAAACTCAAGACTTGAGTGGCATAGTTGATCACTCGATTCCAATTTTGGGCTGAATGGTAATGGTTGGCAAGGGTCAGGGCAACATCGACTCTCTTTTCATAGGTCAAAGACTTGTCGTAGGCCTCAATCTTTTTATTGGTATTGTTCAAATTGCCGTAGTTTTCTGCCATGACACGATAAGCCTGCGCTAGGGTGGCATAGTCCGTTGCGACTTTTGTCAATTGATCCAAGAGCTGGTTGGATTTGCTATAGTTTTCAATGCTGCGGTAAAAATCCGCCACGTTGCGGTATGCTTCCGGGGTTTTGCTCACTTCCAGAGCGAGGTCGTAGTATGTGCTGGCGGTATTGTTGTCGCCATTGTTTTTATACGCGTTTGCCAGAATAATGTATGCTTCATAGCTTTTGGAAGCCTCCGCATAATCTCTCAGGACCTGATAAGCTCTCACTTCATCCCGGATATTGTCTTTGAGGATGGTATACTTTTCCATCAGAATGTCCTGATCTCCGGGACGGTATTCCAGCACTTTGTCATAAAAACCAAGCCCCCGCTCAAATTGGGACGCGTTCTTGGCAGTGATGGCCATGTTGAGGTAGAGTTTGGCAACGCTGTCATCTCTTTCCTGCGCGCTCATCGTCAGGGGAGCAAGGCTTTTGTAGATATTAGCTGCACTCTCGTATTCGTTGAGGGCGTCGTCGTACATGTTCAATTCCACGCTTTCAAATGCCATTCCCATATAGGTGACAGCCAGATTGATCTGTGTCCGTTCGATGTTCACGTCCACTGAGTCTGCTTCCGTTGAGGTAGGAGCTGCCTGGGTATAGTATTCGCGTGCCTTATTGAAAGCAAGGACGGCATCGGGATACAATTCGTTCTGATAAGCTTCCGCGCCTTCAAGGAATGCGGCTTTGGCGAGTTCCAGCGGAGTAGGCAATATTTCGGCGGGTTCTTCGATCTTCTTATTGCGTGCGCATCCAGTTGCAACCATCAGGATGGCTATCAACAGGATTAATAGATATCCACCTTTATTCATTTCAACCTCCAGGTGTTCTTTATTCTAATTTCATTCCTCTGAGGTCTCCGAATTTGTCAATGGAAAAAGCTGGTATCCATAAAAATAGGAAGAAATTACGGTTTTTTCCAAATTAAACATGAATAACCATAACACATTGTATAGTATGGTGATATCTATGCGTTGGTGAACCTCATGGAAGCTAATTCTTGTAAACTCTCATCAAATCACGATTTTTTTTGTTGACAGATTTTCCAACCCCTGATTTTAATAGACTTTGTATTATCTCTCACTCTATACTAGGAATTATAAGGAGGTAAAATGAGCAGAGATGATTTGATCAAAAAGATGGCAGTTGCTGCCGAAATCTCCCAGAAGAAAGCCGGTGAAGCCCTTAGTGGTTTCATTGCCGCAGTTATGGCCGCCCTTAAAAAAGGTGAGAAGGTCTCCCTTGTCGGATTCGGTTCATTCAGCGTTGCCCAGCGCAAAGCTCGCAATGGTATCAATCCCAAGACCAGAAAAGCCATCAAAATTCCAGCTCGCAAAGTCCCTGTCTTCAAAACTGGGAAAAAGCTGAAAGAAGCTGTTAAAGCTGGAAAGAAGTAAAAAACTAAGTTAATATCCTAATGGCGGCAGAAATTCGTTTCTGCCGTCATTCTTTTATAATGGAGAACCTCTTTCAGACTTATACAACTTTGCTTTCATCAAGCTAATATATGCAACTTGTAATTTCTCATTCTCTTGTAAAGTCCGTGGAATGATGCAATGCTGAAAGAAGCCCCGAAACAAAGCGCATCAGACCCCATAGCAGCAATCCGCGTCAATCTGCGTCTTTTCTTCTCTCCGCGAAAATCTGCGTGAACCTGTCTTTTAGAAACGATCAGCCAGTCCGGAAACGAACGGGCAAATTCCAAGATACACTTTACCGTCTCCCATGTTGCTATCATTCCAGCCATCAACAGGTTAGCTGATCATCCTTAGGTCATCCTTATAAATTATAAGGTTGACCCCAGGAAGACCCACTCCGGAGAGGGGGTTGCAAATGAGACCCACCTCTATAATATATAGGTGCTACGACAGGTGGAAAGGTTGAAAGGTTGAAAGGTTGAAAGGTGGAATGGTGAAAAGGTTCCCCCGAGTTAATTACTCCAGTTCTTGGTGTGATTGTCATTTTATATGGGAAGCAAGATCCGCCAGTGCTTCCGCTACACCAGAAAAATCCACCAGGCGCCATTGCCAGTTACCCAGCGCAGTGCCCGGCACATTCATTCTGGATGTTGAATCCGAGCCCAGAACGTCTTGCAGGGGGAAGATCACGTTTTCGCACCCAGACTCGCTGGCAATGATCATCATCACAAGGTGGACAGATTCTGACAGATCATCCGGGTTTGTTATCCCAAGGCCTGAGAACATGGCTGGATTTTCTTCCACGAAGCGTTGCAAGTTCATTCTTGATTCGGAGCTTGGTTCCAGATTCAGATACCATTCCAGGACAGTGGGATTGTCATGCGTGCCAGTGTATATAAATCTATCCTTGGGGTACTGGCCAACATCCGGCACACTCTCTTCAAAACAAAACTGTAACACAATCATCCCCGGAAAACCAAACCTGTCCCGGAATGAGCATACTTCGGAGTTAAGAATACCCAGGTCTTCTGCAATGAACCGGTTCAGGGGCAGATTGTGATGAAGTATGGAAAATAACTCCTGGGGTGAAGCCTTCTGCCAGGCTCCTGACATCGAATTCCCGGGCAGCTCCAAGTTGCCGGTGTCGGCATCTTGAACCACTGGTACTGACCAGTAGTTCACATAGCCAATAAAGTGATCGAGCCTGAGAAGATCCAAGTACTCCAGCGCGTGATTCATCCGGTCACGGAAAAACTGAAAACCGTCCTGGCGCATTACATCCCATCTATAGACAGGGTTTCCCCAAAGCTGTCCGTCTGAGGAATACGCATCAGGTGGAACTCCCGCAACCGCCAGACGCCGCCCCATTTCATCAAGTTCAAAAAGCTGCTGATTAGCCCAGACTTCTGAGCTGTTGTAGGAAAGATAGAGCGGCAAATCTCCGATCAACTGCAAGCCTCTGGAATTCACGTAATCCTTGAAACGCCGCACCTGGTCTGAAATTAGGGCTTGAATTCCGGCTGCCTGCAGTATCATCCTGCCGTAGCTGGCAAACAGCTGATCATAAAGCTTTTCAGAGTATGTTCTGTGCTCGGCGCGAAAGCTTTGCCAATCATCATCGCCATATAGTTTGCATAATGTATTATATGCCAGATAGGGTTTCAAATACAGGGCATTATTTTCGATATACTCAGATATCTCCATATCTGAAAGATAATTATCTGCCGCCTTTGCCAATAAAGGCTCTTTTAACTTGTAAACCGATACATAGGGTACCTGTTGCCCGCGGGGTAGCAGGGCTGCTTCAATATCAGGCAGGTCTATCAAGCCATCCTCGAACAACAATTCCGGGCTGATAAGGAAAGGGTTGAGAGCAAAAGCCGACAAGGGATTGTAGGGAGAGTTGCCATAACCGGTCTGGTTCAAAGGCAATATCTGCCAATATTTAAATCCGTTGTCCACCAGATAATCAACAAAGTTATAGGCCTCAGGGCCAAAGTCTCCGATGCCGAAGTCTGTGGGGAGTGAGCTGATGTGCAAGAGGATGCCGTATTTTTTCAAGACTTCTCCAACATTGCCAAAACGCCCATGGTCAATATCGCCTCAGGGCTTCCGGCTGAGCTTTTTAACCTGGCGTCGGTCTCCAACAGCGCTTCAAACACCGAAACCATGTCTTCCATCCGATAACTGGATGCGGCATTTATATAGGTTTGCTCCTGGCTCTGGTACACGTCTTTCAGATATTTGGCTTTAATTTCCGCGATGCTGACACGATTCTGCATGAGTATCAAAACCCTGTAAACGATATTGTAAAACCTGGTCACCAGCGAGAGCACCTGCAGCGGCTCCCATTCAGATGAGAGCATTCTGTTTAGCAGTTCGATGCATTTTTTGGCATCCCGGTTACCCAGCGAGCGGAAAAAATCAACCTGTGTTCCCGCTCTGGATGAGCCAATGCTATTCATGACATCCAGTTCGGAAATCTGCTTGTTTGCCCCGGTCAGGAGAACAAGTTTCTGCAGTTCGTTCGCCGCATCGGCATAATCCAGTTCTATTCGTTCCAGAAAGAGATCCTTGGTTTTTGGGGACATGCTTTTGCCCAGCTTGGCAAGCTCTTTGTTCAGCCAGGAACTCATTGCCTTTCCATAACGGGGTGGATCGCAAGAGACCACCATGCAGTTATCTCGAATATGTTTCCAGGCAGATAACTTGGTATCGATCTTTTCCGCGGTAATTACCACCGTTTGTTGCTCGGAAGGCGCGTCAAAATAGTTGCTAAGGCATTCCATTTCCTTTTTATCCATCAAATCGGCGTTGCGAAAAAGGATCAATTTTGAACTGGAGAAGATGGAAAGAGTATCCAGAAGGTCGTTCATTTGCGCTGCCTTGGCTTCATCGCCATACATGATGATCAAGTCTATCTGATTCTTGTCGCGCAGGTTGCGCCGGATCATATCAGAGACCATATCGGTGAGATAGGGGTCTCCACCCACCAGCAGATAGTTTTTCCCCAGGCTGATACTGGAGGGATCGAATTGAAAAGCTTCGGTTTGGCTCATCTAAACCTTGTCGAAAAGAATATAAACAACACTAACTATCGCAACCAGCCAACAGTAATAGGCAAAGTATTTTAAACGGGCGGTTTGGATCAACCGCATCAGAAATGAGATTACCAGATATGCCACCAAACATGCCGCGACAGCTCCGCTGGTGTAGTTGAACAACTTTGAGCCAGTGAGTTGGGTGAGTTCCTTCAAATTAGCCAGATTGGCAGCGACTATGGCTGGGATACTTAGCAGAAAGGAAAACTTGGCTGCATCCTGCCGTTTCACACCGGTGAAGAGGGCACCCGCTATTGTCGAGCCCGATCTGGAAATTCCAGGGATAATTGCAATCCCTTGAATGATTCCAATGATAACGCTTCTTACCACACCCATTTCTGACGCTGGGATAGAGTTTGACTTCATAAAATCGGACGCGAAAACAATAAAACCCGTGACAGCCAACATCAGGGCTACCAGCAGGGGTTTGGCAAAAAACGACTCGAACAGGTCGCCAAACAAATAATATATCAGCCCGGTCGACAGAGTAGCCAAAACCAGATATATTACCAAAGTCCGGTTATGCCTGTTGGCGCTGTTATCGACAGTGCCTTCGAAAATAAAAAGAGATCTGGTCAACTCCCAAAGCGTTTTACGATAATAAATAAGTACTGCCACAAGGGTGCCCAGATGCAGGAATACTTCCAGGACAATGTCGTTGCCAGCCTTGAGACCAAAGAAATATTGGGCCAGAACCAGATGGCCGGAGCTGCTCACCGGCAAGAACTCTGTCAGGCCTTGAAGGATACCCAGGAGAACGCTGCTAAGCAAATTCATAACTCTCTCATAATATCTGCGGAGCATCCATCTTGTTGACGCGGCTCAAAGGCAATAAAGTAAAACCTTCTTTCCTGATCAACCTGATGAACTGCTCCAAGTGTTTTAATTTTTCCTCGCTGTGGCAGTGTGTGATGGCGATGATGAACTTTTTTTTCTCGCTGAGGCTGACAGCCTGCCTCACCTTGCTCCGCAAGGATGCATCCGAAAGATCAGGCGTGTCCAGAAACATGTCGTTGCGATAGGCTGGAACAAGGGCTTTTTGCGCAACCTGATAGGCTATGGATACGTTGGAGGTTCTGCTGTCCAAAAACAGTTTACCTTTATCCCGGAGGGCTTTCATCACATAGCCCATCACATCTTCATCTGTGGTGGCGAGGCTTCCCATGTGGTTGTTGATGCCCATGCACAGCGGCATTTTGTTGAGATTGTTGTTTATCAGACGCACGATTGACGCTTCACTCATCTGAACAAGGACAGGGTTTTTACCGGGATTGACTTTTGGATAATCAATGGGTTCCATTGGAACGTGGATCAGTGTTTCCCTGCCCTGTTGGTGCGCCCGGTTCATTGTTTGCACGCTGTTCTCCATATCAGGAAAGATGGAGAATGTGATCTCTTGCGGCAGGTCAAAATATGAGTCCAGAAGGGGGCCTTTCAGCGAACCAAAATCATCGATCACGATAGCAATGTATTTCTTGGTTTTCTTTTCCTGGTAGGGATTGGTGTCGTAATATAAGTTGACCCGGATATCCTTACCCCTATGGGAAAAGTCCAGAATCTGTCGGTCGCGTTTATCCTCTCCGTTTTTGAGGATGGCTCCATTTCGCTCCATTTCACCTTTGATGATCATGTTGGCGAAGGTGAGATCTACCTTGCTTTGATTCAGTGGCACCTTTATTGTCACGTTGTTTGAAGATGCTTTGGTCTTTACGCTGGTGAGCGGCACTCCCAATTTGTGCAAAGCCTGTTTGAGGATATCCTCCGGTTCTGGTTGTTGTTTTGGTTCCTCGCGTTGCTCAGCCTTGGTTTTCGTAACCGGCTTTTCACTAACTTTTGCCTGTTGTTCAGGGGTATTTTTGGATATTTCTCCAGCTTCCGGTGCTGACGTTATAAGCCAGATGATCAGAAAACAGATCACACCTGCTGCCACGAAGACCCACAAAGGCAATCCTCGTTTTTTGGAAGTCCGGCGACTCTTAGATTTTGTTTTTTTGCGGCGCATGGGTTTTCAAATTGTGGGGATGCAGGTTGTCTGCGATGTTTCCGATCAACAACGCCAAGGGAGAAAAGAACAGGTTGGAAAGCATGAAAGCTGCTCCCAATATGGCAACATCATATAGTAAAGACAGAAAGCCATCGACAGGTAACATGATCAATTCCGGCGAAAGATTGAGAGCCAACAGAATGGGGAAGATCCACTGACCAACCAGGTAGTTGAAAATGTAACTGGACAGCACTGCTGATACGAAAAGAACCACCACGTATAACAAGTAAGACCAAGTCTGCCTGTGTATGCCGACGATGATATTCCGATAGGATCTGGTGATGGATGCCCCTGCTTTTCTGTACGGCAACATCAGATAGTGCAAACACGCCAGCGACATAATCATTAGAGCACTTAACACCCTGAAACTGTATGGATAAATGATCTTTAGGGGTATCCTGATATGGTAGTAATAACTGAAAAAAGCTGCCAGCATATATAGGACTCCACTGCTGATTACAACTAAAAGCAGTCCCAGATGGATATCAATGACAGCTTTGCGAAAAAACCTCTTCTCCTGAGGGCTGCTATCTGGGTAATTGTATTGATACACACTATGGCTCTTGAGTATCAGGAAAAACACATAGAGCAGCAAAAGCAGAAAGATAAACAGGGGAAAGTAATGCTTATGAACAGTCAGTAAGCCAGTTACAACAAAGCTAAAACTCAGATCGTCGATCCATACAAACAAAGTAAGCGGATACAGAAATACCTGCACTCCGTTGAAATCACCGAAGAGAAGCTTGAAGATTATCCTTATTGCGTTGTGTACCAGCTTCATTTATTCCTGACAATCGTATTATTTAGAAAAGTCATTTTACAGCTTACAGCCTTTTTGTCAATGCCAATGTTGGCGTGTCCTGACAAGTGCCAGTATCAGTGATCCCTGGCCAGTTCTACATTATCGTTGTGTTTAACGCTGAATTGGTTGAAATAAAAAGACCAGCGTTTAGGCTGGCCGATAGTTCAAAAGAGGATACAAACCTTGTTTACAAAGGTAGTGATACCCGCTTTCCTGTTTTTGCCGAGAGATAGATAGCTTGGATGATTTCTACTGATTTGCGCCCGTCACGACCGTCAGTAGCCGGCACTCCTTTGTGCAACAGCACATCCACCACATTGCGGTAATAGGGATTGTGCCCGAAACCATACACGTTGGGTGGCTGGTAATTGGCATCCTGGGCGATTTTGTCATCATCGTCGTAATCTTCAAACTCCCATTTCTCGATTTTGTTGACAGCCACTCCACCCAGCTTGGCAGTGCCCTTTTCGCCAATGATGGTGATGGAACCTTCGAAGTTTTTGGGATAGGTGAGCATGGTCACGTTGAGTGTGGCGATCAAACCGCTGCGAAAATGCAGGATAGCGCAACCAGTGTCTTCAGCTTCGATATGGCGTGCCATGGTGCCTGTATAGGCCATCACGCTGTCCACATTGCCAAGCAGCCAATACAATGCGTCCACATAGTGGCTGGCTTGATTCATGAACGCGCCGCCGTCAAACTCCCATGTGCCACGCCATTTTTCCGCGTCATAATAGGCCTGGGGCCTTTGCCAAAAGACATTGGACTGGGCTAGATAAATCCTGCCAAAGCGGTTTTTGTCGATGGCCTGTTTAAGCAATTGCATGGTGCTGTTGAGACGGTTTTGTTTAACCACAAAGAGTTGGACCTTGTTCTTGTCGCAAGCCCGGATCAGTCTGTCAGCGCTTTCCACATTGATTCCCATGGGCTTTTCAGTGATGACATTGATCTTGTGGTTTGCAACATCAATACCCATTTGGGGATGCATGCCGCTGGGAGTGCAGATGCTGACCGCATCCAAATCCTCCTTATCCAGCATTTCATTATAGTCTGTATAGACATTCTTGATGCCATAGTTATCGGTGACAGCTTGTAGTTTTTCGGCGACAATGTCCGCCGCTGCCACAAATTCTGCCTCGGGAATCTGCGACACCGCATCCAGATGGTTTTTTGAAATGCGCCCACAACCAATAATGCCAAGTCTGATTTTTTTCACAATTTGCTCCTGTGAATACTAAAATTTCAGGCGTTGGTCTGTTTTTAGACCAACCATTGTTACCTTTTAAATATCAACACCTCAGAGTGTCAAGGAATATCGTGAAAAACTCACATCCCCCCGTTTTTTAAACAAGGCAGGATCAGTTGTTGTTTTCCAGCCACACTCCGTTGAAAGGAGTGATTTTATAATGGGTAACCGTACTGAAGCTAACCTCATGCTTTTTCGCTTGCATTATTGCAATTTGCTCTCATTCTCAGAGGCCGGATCACGGATCAACCACCCCACCAAACCGCTACGCGCTTTGGCGAGGACCCCGACAGTATGTGGATTTGTTGGCATTGTTTCAGGGCTGTGTGCTGTGATGTGGCTTCAAAAGACTGGATCACGGGTCAAGCCCGTGATGACACAGCTTATAGACTGGGGTGTTTGTTTCAGGGAACCTTTCCACCATTTCACCTTTCCACCTTTCCACCTAAAAAACACCTTTCCACCTGTCGTAGCACCTATATATTATAGAGGGATTGCCCTCATTCGCATCACCCTCTCAAACCTGGGTCTTCCTGGGGTCAACCTTATAATTTATAAGGATGACCTAAGGATGATGGTTTAACCGCTTGTGGCAGCGAAGGATGGCACTTTGAAGGATATTGCGGATGTATCGGTTTATTTATACGGTTGTCAAGGAATTGATGCCGGTTGTTTTTAGGTTTGGTGCTTGATTCTAAAAGACTGGATCACGGGTCAAGCCCGTGATGACACAGTTTTATCGTTTGGGGGTAGTTTTTACAGGGCTGGATGACCGTTTAAGGTTTAATTAGACTGGATCACGGGTCAAGTCACCCCACCAAACCGCTACGCGCTTTGGCAGGGGCCTGGTAGTCCGTTATGACGCAGTATATTGTCTGTTGTGGTATGTTTGTGTTGTCCTGGTATCGCTACTATAATTTCGTGGGGTATGGGTGTTATCGTAAAATTATTGATTACAACAGGGCTGGCAAACTAGTAAACAAAGGTATGATTTGCATGAGCATTGACAAAAAAAGGGGCAGTTAATACTTGGATGCGATAGAGAAAACATGAAGATAAGAACTGTGCATACGGATAGATATTCCCCAATAACCAATCCTGTTTCTGGGAAGCTCAGGCTTTTCCAGGCAAGAGCTCTGACCACTTTTGAGATGACCTTATGAATATCCTGATATTCGGCGCAAGCTTTCCCAACAAACTGGAACCGCTATTAGGTATCTTTAACTTCAAACTGCTTGAGAGTTATCCCCCAGAACACGATTATAAGGTGGTCGCGCCAGTGCCTTTTGGGCTCGAACTCAAGAAACGTTACCGCGGAAGAATCAACGCGCTGGATACAATAATGATGGGTGCCAAACGGGTTGAAGTGTATCGTCCGAGATACTTGCTGCTTCCCAGAAGACTGCTGACACCTTTAATTGGGTATGTGGAATTTCTTTTATGTATCAACACGATTAAAAGAATCCACAGCAAATGGCATATCGACCTGATACATGTAAACTTTGCCTATCCGGATGGTATAGCCGCGATGTGGATTTCGCGGGCATTGAAGATTAAGTATGTTTTAACGGAGCACAGAGGCTTGCTGGCTGAAACCCTGGACAATTTCTGGATTAAAGCGCAATTGAAGAAAGCTTATAAGTCCGCTGCTGAAGTAACGACCGTATCCGAATATAATGCCAATGTGCTATTGAAGAAAACAAATGTAAAAGCCACACTAATACCTAATGGATTGGACTTCGGACGCTACCAGCTGCATACTATTAGAGACAGACTGCAATATCTGGTCTGCATCGCTCACCTCATTCCAGCCAAAGGCATTCAGTATTTGATAGAAGCTATCTCCCTGCTAAAGCTACAAGGCAGAAGTTTCACGCTTGACATAATTGGGGAAGGTGAGTATCGTTCTCAATTACAAGAAATGATAGATCAATCTGGTTTGCAGGGTAGCGTAACACTAAAAGGCAGATATACACCTGAGCAATTGGAGCGGGAACTGCCGAGTTATGACGCGCTGGTATTGCCTAGCTTGAGGGAAAGTTTTGGCATCGTGCTGCTTGAGGCGATGGCTTGTGGACTGCCTGTGCTTGCCACCAGATGTGGCGGACCAGAAAAGATTGTCGCTTCAGAAACAGGTTTATTGGTTGAGCCAGGTAGCTCTGAAGAGCTTGCCAAAGGACTTAAGGAACTGGATGACAAGTGGTCTTCCTATGACAGTCTTTCTATACGCGGTTGGGCTGAATCCAGATATTCAATTAATAGTGTGGTGAAGCGCTACTTCAGTATATACAAAAGTATTACTCGGAACTAGAGATGTCTGTAAAAGTATGCAACGTTAGTACAGTTCACCCGCGGCATGACTCCCGCATCTTTCACAAGCAATGCATGAGTCTCAAAAAGAGGCACTTTGATGTGCTCTTTTGTGTTGCGGATGGCAAGGGTGACAGTGTGGACGAAGGAATAAGCATCCGCGATATTGGCGCCTACCGGGGCCGTTTCCAGCGTATGCTGAAAGCCCCTGTCAGGATGTTTAGGGAATTGCTTTCTATCAAGGCTGACATCTTTGTTTTCCATGATGCAGAGCTGCTACCCCTCGCACTGGCCATGAAGCTTGTCAGTAAAGCGCGGATTGTCTACGATTCCCATGAAAGTTACCGTGATTTTCTACTGCATAAAGAATATATTAAGCCTCAGTACGCGAAGTTGTTGTCCAAAGCCTTTGGACTCTTGGAAGACTTTGTGGTCAAGAGGCTGGATTTCGTGATCTCTGCAACAAAGCACATCGATTCCCAGTTTGATCTGGGTGATCGCACCGCAATTCTGTACAACTATCCCAAACTTAGCGAGTGGGATAAGATGCCGGCCAGGGTTCAAGATGTTGCCCGTTCAGATATAGTTTACATAGGCAATATCGTTGCTGAACGGGGCATCTCCTACATCCTGCAGGCAATTGAACCACTCGATTGTCTGCTGCATCTTGCCGGTAATTACGAACCTGAGTCATACAGGGAAGTGTTGCAAGCACTGCCTGGCTGGTCGAAAGTAAAGGAATATGGCTATGTTGACAGGACTAAAGCCCTGCAGATAATCAACAGATCGGTAGCTGGGCTGATCTTACTGCAGAGACTCCCCAATAACATTGAGTCACTTTCCACAAAAATGTTTGAATACATGTCTGGCGGCATTGCCGTGATTGCTCCGGATTTTCCCATCTATAAAACAATAATTGAGCATAACAAATGCGGCATCTGCGTGGATCCCGCAAATGTAGATCAGATACGCGCCGCAATATCATACTTGATCGCAAATCCTGGCGAAGCCCGCAAAATGGGGGAGAACGGCATCCGTTTGACTAAAGAAGTCTATAATTGGGAATCTCAGGAAACCTTGCTGGAAACGATCTACACTAAACTAGCAAAGAAAGGAAAGCATAAACAGATTAAGGAAGCCATCTAAAAAGTGCTTTTCATAGTAAGAATCGGACACAAATCTAATGGCAGCATTCAATGCCACTCCCCAGAGTACACTACGAAGCAGCTATCCAGATATGTTAACACAGAGTTGATAGTATCACTCCATAATTGAGCTGATCCTAGAATAGATGAGCTTGGTCACAATTTCAGGAGAATAGTGTTCCTTAATGAATTGCTTTGCTGAGTTACCTATCCGTTTTCTTAATACCTCATTGCTTAGCAATTCCCTGATTCTAGTGATAAACTCCTCTTTTGTGCCAGCTTTAAGATAGTGTATACCGTCAGCACAGCCAATGCTCTCGGCAACGGTTTCCGTCATAACAACCGGTAAACCTACCGCCATCGCTTCCAGTATTTTGTTTTGCATTCCGGCACTGAAAAACATAGGAGCAACAAATACATCACTTTCAGATAAAGCTTCCAATAGATTAGGAACAAATCCATGTACTTTTGTGTTGCGGTTACCATCCATATCCATGATTTTTTTAGTTGGGCCTGCGCCAATGATGTCAAATTGCAGATCGGGATATATTGCCAGAATCTCATCTAGCAGTTCATTCCTTATGTATTCAACTGTATGGATATTGTGCGCGACTGACATTCTTCCTGAAAACACCATTTTTCCCCAGAACCGGTAGTCTTTTTCTTTGGGATAGATCAGGGTCGAATTTGGGATTATCTTACATTTGTCTGTACTTAGAGCCAGCTTTTTCCGATCAACATCTGAGATAAACCACACTTCTTCAACGGCATTGGGTATGGCACGTTCAAGGCGACGCAACCTTTTTGCTTCCAGAGAGAAAACTAAACGTTGCAAACCACGCAGATAGCATAATCGCCGTTCATATTCCATGGAGATACAGTCCGTTAAATCTGAGATTCGATAACAATCAGGAACTGCTTCCAAGTATTCCACCATGCGAATCATGAAAGCATAAACAACAGGTCTATCTTTATCAGTGAGTGCCTTTATGGCAGCTTGCATTTTTCTATTGCGATAAATAATTACTTGTAGAGGGCGTGTACCGAAGACACCAATTATTAGATTCCAGAGCATCCGCAGCAATGATTGATAAAAAACGAGTGCCTGCGGATACATTTTTTCAAATTCCTTGAGGTATTTGCGTTCTCCCCTGCCGTACAAAGAAACAGGGATTATATGATATCTGGAAGAAAGAATATTTAGGAATTGATTAGACCGTACCTTGTCCCCGCGATTAGGTGGATAAGGTAAACGAGAGGTTAAAAAAAGGATAGTTCTCAAGCTATAATCTCCTTAAAACGCTAAAAACTTCTTTCGGTGTTAAATTGTTCAAACATATCCTTTCATTAAGTCCTTTATCTGCCCACGCAGGGAGTATATTTTGCATAACACTAAGATCATCTGAATTCTACCGAATTCATTCACTCCACTCAAATCAATTACTGAAAGGCCATTTTCCTCACATGGTTTTTTGTGTCAATGCATTTATTGCTGCTTGATTTTAACCCTAATAACGCTGTAGTTTATCTCGACGGCATACCCACCGGTTGTTTCACTCCGCATACCTTCTCGCATGAGGGGGTTTACGATCCTGCCTTGGAAAACAGATATACAGTCGCGCTGCAGTATGCTGTATTCCCCGATGGTCCCGTGGTCAGCTTTGATCAAGAGACTAACACCTATACTTACACATTTACGGGAATCGGAGAACCCTACCCTCCCCTGCTCAATTCTTTCACCGCAACCCTGACAGAACAGGGTCAGGTGCGCTTAGCCTGGGTTACCGAGTCGGAGACTGAGATGCTCGGATTCCGGCTCTACCGCTCTGATACAAACGATATTCCCACTGCCCTGGAGATCACGAACGAGCCGATCCCGGCTACAAATACCAGTGAAAAACATGTTTACTATTATACTGACACGACTGTGATCCCCGGGCACATCTACTATTACTGGATGGAGTATGTCTTTACTGAGGATCTGTCCAACTTTCAGGGTCCGGTAATGATCGACATATCACCGGCAGTAAACTTGGTCTCAGCCGCGTATCCCAAATCCCTGTCAGTACAGCTTTAACCTCTTGGTGGATGTCAAGGTCGGGACCACTGCGACTATGCTCCTGCTCGACACCGAACACAGTATCCGCAAGACTAGGACTCTCGGGCAGGGATCACAGCAACTGATAACTACGCTGGTCGGCGACCTCAACCCCGGTCTCTACCGTGTTTACATCTGGTTTCAGGATGGACATTATTCCTATGGAGATGTGCTGATTGAGCGTTGAGAGTGCGAAGCCTTTCAGCCGATCTGATCTAACTAATCCGATCGATCCAACATCAAGACATAGTGGTCATCAAGAGCAATCAGAGCTGGGAAAATGCCGATGGTAAAACTGCAGTTGTAAGGACTGACGATGGTCTCACCATCAAAAAGGTGCAGATCGACCACCACAGGCAACAGATAATCATCCAACCATTTAATATAGACTATCCGGTTCTGGTTTTAGACTCGGATTGGAATTACGGAGCTTTCCTGATCGGCACAATCGCACTCCAATTGCACTTTTTCTGATTTCAAAGTTCCATTTTACCAACTGCTCTTTCCAAACCCTGTCCAAATGCCTCGCTAATTTGCAGTAATAGTGTCAGCAAACAGTCCAAAAACGTCCAAATAGGCGCTTGGACATTTCCAAAGCCAGTCCATCGTATCTTCCACAAATCAAAACCTTATCCCCACTATCCCCTTGTGTCACTTCTTGCTGCTTTGGGTGTCAGTTTATACCAGATCTAAACAAGAATCGACCCCAAGGTTCACAAAACCGCATGCATCCAGCAAAATCATTAGAAAAATATGAAAACAAAGTTGATAACATGCGTTACACGTCACTCCTGATGTAAAAAAAGACAGGTCACTTGCTCACCCTAAAATGTAAGCTGGTGAACGGGGATTTCGATTGACAGATAGGCTGTTCCCAAATTAGCTGCTCGGCCAAGAGGATCAAAATTTGAAGACAAAGATAATCATCAAAGGCGCTTCAGAGCATAATCTGAAGAATATAAACCTCGAGTTTGAACGCAACAAATTGGTGGTGTTTACCGGTGTATCCGGATCAGGCAAGTCATCCCTCGCTTTCGATACACTTTACGCTGAGGGGCAGAGGCGCTATGTGGAATCGCTGTCTGCCTATGCCCGCATGTTTTTGGGCCAGATGGAAAAGCCCAAAGTGGATTATATCGAGGGCTTGTCTCCCGCAATCTCCATCGAACAAAAAGCAGCCAGCAAAAACCCGCGTTCCACTGTGGGAACGGTAACTGAGATCTATGACTATCTGCGCGTGCTCTTTGCCCGGGTGGGCAAGCAATATTGCTACAACTGCGGGGATCCGGTGGGTTCGCAAAGTGTGGACCAGATGATAGAGCATCTGATGCGGAGTCCCCAGGGCACCAAGCTGCAGATCCTTGCCCCTTTGGTGCAGGAACGCAAGGGCGAGCACAAAGAGGAACTGGAGCAGTTGCGGCAGGAAGGTTTCGTGAGGGTGCTGATCAACGGCAAGCTGCGCAATCTGGACGAAGAGATCGTGCTGGACAAGAAAAGCAAGCATACCATCGACGTGGTGGTGGACCGCCTGGTGATCAAACAAGGGGTGGAATCGCGGCTGTCTGACTCCCTGGAACTGGCAATGAAGTTGAGCGAGGGATTGGTCAAGATCGATTATACGGAAAGCGGGGAAGTGCAACTGATTTCGGCAAAGAACTCCTGTTCTCGCTGTGGTATCGGCTATGAAGAGCTTTCGCCCCAGCAGTTCTCATTCAACAGCCCCGTAGGCGCCTGCCCTGTCTGCAATGGTTTGGGTTACAAACTGGAGTTCGATCCCGACCTGGTGGTGCCTGATCAGGAACTTACCATCATGGAAGGCGCGGTGGATCCCTGGGGAAGGATGGAAGCCAAGCAGGATAGCTGGACTTTCAATACGGTGCGCAATCTGGCCAAGGCCTATTCGTTTTCCCTGACCGAGCCCTGGTATAAGCTGCCGGATATTGTGAAGCAGCTTATCCTGTATGGCTCGAAAGGAAAGAAGTTTAAGATCGCCTGGCAAAATGCCCGCGGTTCGGGTGAGTTCCTGATGCGTTACGAAGGCGTGATCCACACTCTGGAGAGGCGCATGCATGAAACGACATCGGAAGAGATGCGCCGCTATTATATGCAGTATATCAGTGACAAACCCTGTCCCGAATGCGGGGGAAGGAAACTGAAACCAGGCTCTCTGGCAGTGAAAGTGGCAGACAAGACCATCGCCGATATCACAGAGTTCAGCGTGAAGCAGGCTTACGATTTTTTCACCTCGCTCAAGTTAGAGGGCAACCAGGCGATCATCGCCGGAGAAATACTGAAGGAACTCAAAGCCCGCCTGGGATTTCTACAAAGCGTGGGCTTGCACTATCTCAGCCTGAACCGCCGGTCTCCCACTCTGTCAGGCGGCGAGAGCCAGAGGATACGTTTGGCCAGCCAGATCGGAAGCCAGTTGGTGGGGGTGATGTATATACTTGACGAACCCAGCATCGGCCTGCATCAGCGGGATAATCAGCGCCTGGTGGAAATGCTTTGCCAGTTGAGAGACCTGGGCAATTCCGTGATCGTGGTGGAACACGATGAAGACACCATGCGCAGCGCGGACAGGATCATCGATTTCGGACCCCGCGCGGGTATCCACGGGGGAGAGATAGTTGCCGAAGGCAGCGTGGATGAGATCATCAAGAACAAGAATTCGCTTACCGGAGCGTATCTGTCGGGCAGGTTGAGCATACCTATACCAGCAAGGCGGATCAAACCGGATGAGAGGAAAATCAGGATCATCCAGGCCAGCCATAATAACCTTAAAAATATCGATGTTGAGATACCGATCGGCACCCTGATCTGCGTGACGGGGGTGTCCGGAAGTGGCAAGAGCTCGCTGATCAACCAGACCCTGTATCCATTTCTGCACAACAAGTTTTACCGCACCTCGCAAAAGGTGGGAAAGCACAAATCCATCGAGGGAACGGAGCATATCGACAAAGTCATCTGCATAGACCAACAGCCCATTGGGCGAACCCCTCGCTCCAATCCCTGCACATATATCAAACTCTTTGATCCCATCCGCACCCTCTTTAGCAGTCTGCCAGCTTCCAAAATGAAAGGTTACAAGCCAGGCCGTTTTTCTTTCAATGTGAAAGGCGGACGTTGCGAAGCCTGCGAAGGGGCAGGAGTGAAACAGATCGAAATGCACTTTATGCCGGATATCTTCGTGACCTGCGAGGTGTGCAAAGGCAAGCGCTACAATCAGGAAACCCTTTCTGTCAGATACAAGGGCAAAAATATAGCCGAGGTCTTGGATATGGATATCCAGGAAGCCTATGTGTTTTTCGAAAACCTGCCCTCCATCCGCCAGAAACTGGAAACACTTATGGAAGTCGGATTGGATTATATGAAACTGGGGCAACCCTCCACCACTTTGTCCGGCGGCGAAGCCCAACGGATCAAGCTTTCCCGGGAACTGAGCAAGGTAAGCACAGGCAATACTCTTTATCTGCTGGATGAACCCACCACCGGGCTGCATTTCGATGATATCAAAAGGCTGTTGCAGGTGCTAAGCAAACTGGTTCGCATGGGCAACACCGTGGTGGTGATCGAGCACAATCTCGATGTGATCAAATCGGCCGACTGGGTGATAGACCTGGGCCCTGAAGGTGGCGATGAAGGTGGCTATTTGGTGGCTGCCGGCACTCCGGAGGACCTGATAAAAAGCAAGAAATCCTTCACCGGCAAGTATCTGAAAAAACTCTACGACAGAGAAAAAAGCCTTAGCAAAAAGAAATGAAGCAAGTCCTGTTTCGTTATGAACCCCCCATAGCCGGAGTGAGGGAAGTGGGATTGGCTGGTGACTTCAATTCCTGGACTATCCTGGAGATGTGGGAAATAGGAGGGGTCTTTTGCCTGAAACTCGATCTGGAGCCAGGAAGATACCGCTATAAATTCATTGCTGATGGAGTGTGGGTGACCGATCCTGCCAATCTGGAGCGTGAACCGGATCCCTTTGGCGGAGAAAACTCGGTGCTTCATGTGTCGGATGAACGTGTTCGCGGCTTGACCTGGAAAGATGTCTGGCAGGATATTGGAAAGTTGGAGCAACGACCGGACACGTATTTTGAACTGATGCGTAACAGCGCGGACTGGTATGAACTGCGCTTCCACTGGTATTGTGCCTTGCCTGGCAGCATAGTTGCATTCATCGACGGCGAGCAATACGACCTGAAACGTATAGGCGCCCTGGGGAGCAGGGAAATCTGGCATTGCCTGTTCCACAGTGCCAAACCAGTTGTAAAACTGATTATCCGGGTAAACGCCGGGGATCGTAGTCTGTTTCTGGGCGGAAAGGGGTTCAGCTTGCACCCTTCCGAGCTTGGGAATATCAGCCTGGACCTGGGATCGCTCCCTGTCTTCTCCGTTCCGGAATGGGTGGCATCCGGTGTTGTCTATCAGGTTTTTCCCGACAGGTTTTACAATAGCGATCCCGGTTTGAATCCGGATTTCAGCGAATGGTATTACGAGGACTCGCGCACTCCGCCTCCCGAGGGAGAATATCTGCCACCCCAAAGAGAATACTTCCATCTGGTGGAAGACTGGAAAGATATTAGCGGCCTCACCCAGAGTCCCTGGCAGGAGAAAGGAAAGCCCGATTGGTGGTCTTTCTATGGCGGAGACATTCCCGGCATTATAGAAAAGCTTGATTATCTCAGGGATCTGGGGGTAAACATCCTCTATCTGAATCCTGTCTGGCAGGCAAAATCCAACCATAAATATGATGCGGCGGATTTTTCCAGGATCGATTCCCATTTCGGTACCGAACAAGATATGCGGAATCTGGTGAAGGAAGTTCATCGGCGCGGGATGAAGATCATTGTGGACGTGGCTTTCAACCATACGGGAGAAACCTTTTGGGCGTTCCGGGACTGCGTTGAAAAGGGCCCTGCATCTTCCTATTGGAACTGGTATGATTGGGTGAAATGGCCGCTCCCCAAACCTTTGCCCGCGGATTTTGATCCCAGGCAGTACTACCAGTGCTGGTGGGGAATAAAGGATATGCCTGATCTGAACTATGATCTCAGCAGGCCCCATCCAGCCGAGAATTACGTGCGCGATATTGAAAAAGCCCAGCCGAACACAAGCCTGATCGGGCATCTGGACGACTGTATTGGCTGGTGGTTGCGGGATATTGGCATCGATGGATTCCGTCTGGATGTGCCGGAAGAAGTCCCTTTCTGGTTTTGGGAGCATTTCCGCCACTTGGTGAAGAGTCTCAATCCCTCGGCCTGGATCGTGGGCGAGATATGGCAGAGCGCCAAGGCCTGGATTGGGCCAAAATATTTCGATGCTGTGATGAACTACGCGCATTTCAAGGATCCGGTTATCAGTTTCTTTATCCAACGCAAAATCTCGAAAGAACAGTTTTGCGAGACCATAGAAAGCGGATTGGCAGAATATCCAGGTTTAGCCTCACACGCGATGATGAATCTGCTTGGCAGTCACGACACCTGGAGGATTCACGAGCTTGCTGCAGGCAATCCTTTCGGGCTGCGCCTGGCTCTGATCTTCCAGATGACCTTCGTGGGTGCGCCACACGTTTATTATGGTGATGAGATAGGCATGAAAGGAAAAAAGGATCCGGACAATCGGCGTCCCTTCGATTGGGATTGGGAGCAAAGGCCAGAGGCGTTTGAAATGAGGTCTCTGTATCGTGATCTTATTCACTTGCGGCTGGCATCCCCTGTCCTTCAGCGAGGGAGCTTCTCATTCCTGTCTGTCGGGCAGGATATTATTGCCTATGCAAGGGAATTGGAGGGCGAAAACATGGTGGTTGCCCTGAATCCAGGCAATACGGCCAGCCAGATTACCTTGAGCCAGGATTTTAACCTCCTAAGAACTTTCGGAGCTATTCAAAGAAATATGGATGCCGTCCTGTTGCCCGCGAATTCTGCCCTGATCGCTTGTTTGGGAAAAACTCGCAAGGCACGATAGGACTTGCTTTGCCCAGAGCCGGCACAAATATATTGACAAATAACACCCTTGAACGGATTTATAAAAAATTAAATACCATTACCAGGAGTCAGCCATGCCAAAATACGTAATCGTGGGCGGAGTTGCCGGGGGAGCGACCACCGCTGCCAGACTTCGCCGTATGGATGAAAAAGCCCAGATCATCATGTTTGAGAAAGGCAGCTACATATCCTATGCCAATTGTGGCCTGCCATATTACATTGGAGACGTTATCAACGAGCGGGACAGGCTTTTCCTGCAAACGCCGGAGAGCTTCAAAGCCAGGTTGAATGTGGATGTCCGCGTTGATTCAGAAGTGCTTGCCATAGATCGGAAAGCCAAACTTGTGAAAGTGGTGAATCTGAAAACAGGCGAGGAATACAGCGAAAGCTACGACAAACTTTTGCTGTCGCCCGGAGCGGAGCCAGTGAAACCTCCCATCCCCGGCATCGAAGACGATGCCATTCTAACTTTACGCAACGTTCCGGACACCGACAGGATCAAAGCCTATTTGAAAGACCACAAGGTTGAAAAAGCTGTGGTCGTGGGAGGCGGATTCATCGGCCTGGAGATGGCGGAAAACCTGCATCATCTTGGTTTGGCGGTTACAATAGTTGAAATGGCCGATCAGGTGATGGCTCCCCTGGATTTTGAGATGGCTGCTGAAGTGCATCAGCACTTGAAAGACAAGCGGGTCGGTTTGTTGCTCAATGACGCCGTGGCTGCTTTCAAAAGGGATGCCGGTGGCCTGGTGGTGCAGATGCAAAGCGGCAAGACCCTGCAAGCGGATCTGGTGATCCTCTCCATCGGCGTGAGGCCTGACAGCAAGCTGGCTGCAGATGCTGGCCTCGATCTTGCAATCAACAAAGCAATCCTGGTCAACAGCCATTTGCAGACAAGCGATCCCGATATCTACGCCGTGGGCGACGCCATAGCCCTGCCCAATCCCATCACGAAGAAGACCATGAGCACATATCTGGCAGGCCCCGCCAACAAACAGGGCCGCATAGCCGCCGACAACCTGGTGTTTGGCAACAAGGAAAGCTATTGTGGATCGATCAACACTGCGATAGCCAAAGTTTTTGACCTGACAGTGGCCGCGACGGGTGTTTCTGAAAAAGCGCTCAAGCAGGAGGGGCTGCCCTACATTTCTTCTGTCATCCATTCTTCTTCCCACGCCGGATACTATCCCGATGCTCTGCCCATAAGCGTCAAGATCACTTTTGAACCCCAAAGCGGCCGCCTCCTGGGTGGCCAGGTGCTTGGTTTCGATGGTGTGGACAAACGCATCGACATGTTGGCGCAAACCATCAAGCGTGAAGGAACGGTTTATGATCTGATGGAGATCGAGCATGCCTATGCGCCGCCTTTCTCATCTGCCAAAGATCCGGTTAATGTGGCTGGATTGGTCGCGGACAACATCATCAAAGGCAAGGTCAGGATCATCCACTGGGATGAGATTTCCGCCCTTGACCTTTCCCAAACGGCGCTGCTGGATGTGCGCGAACCCGAAGAATACGCTTTGGGTAGCATCGAAGGCGCCATTAACATCAGTGTGGATGAGCTGCGCAAACGGCTGGACGAAGTTCCCCGCGGCAAAAAACTGGTAGTGTTCTGCAGGACTGGCCACCGCTCCTATTTTGCCAGCCGCATCCTGATGCAAAACGGTTTTAACGAAGTTTACAATCTCTCGGGAGGATACATGACCTACAAAAATGCCAACCAACAGCAAGGCAACGAGAATGCCTTTGCCGGTGAAAGCACCAATAAAGATGACCAGCTCCAACAGAACGACCAGCCCAAATCAGCAGTTCCTTCAGGGAAAATCATAGAAGCTGATGCCTGCGGCTTGCAATGTCCCGGCCCGATCATGCGCCTGAAGCAGGAAATGGACAAGCTCGCCAATGGCGATCAACTGCGCATAACTGCCACGGATCAAGGCTTTGCCAAAGACGTGCCGGCCTGGTGCCAGATGACAGGCAATACCATGGTCGAAGTACGGCAGGAAGGCAGGAAGATCATAGCCACCATCCAGAAAGGAGGGGCGCAGGAAATCTCTTCCACCGCGGCGGGTAAAAACAAGACCATGATTGTATTCAGTGACGATCTGGACAGGGTTATGGCATCCTTTGTGATCGCCAACGGAGCAGCCACGACAGGCAAGAAGGTTACCATGTTCTTCACTTTCTGGGGCCTGAACGTGATCAAACGCAAAGACAGTCCCAAGGTGAAGAAAGACTTTATGGGCAAGATGTTTGGCATGATGTTACCCAGCAGCAGCAAGGGCCTTGGCCTGTCCAAGATCAATTTTGCCGGACTGGGGCCCGTGATGATGCGCCAGCGCATGAAAGATAAAAACGTGGATTCCCTGGAGATGATGATCCGCCAGGCTCAGATGGCTGGTGTGCAGATGATTGCCTGCCAGATGTCCATGGACATTATGGGCGTCCAGGCTGAAGAACTGATTGATGGAGTTAAGATTGGAGGTGTGGCCACTTACCTCGCGGAAGCGGAACAGGCCAATATAAACCTCTTCATCTAAGACATAATTCGGCCCTGAATGCTGATCAGCATCTAAAAACATAGATATAAGCCCGGAACTGAATCCAGGTTCCGGGCTGATTTTCTTGCCTTATTTCCGGGATTATCGTAGCACCTATATATTATGGGGGCCTCATTTGCATCCCCATCTCCGGCGTGGGTCTTCCTGGGGTCTACCTTATAATTTATAAGGATGACCTAAGGATGATGGCACCAAAGCCAGTAGCAGCAAGGGCGGGAGCTATGAAGGAAAATCGTGATTGTTGGCAACTTATATTAATTTAAACAAGCATGGCAGGCTGCGCTTACTCCCTCCTGTCTTCATGTCCCATTGACCGCCCGTTGAACGCCAGGTAATTTCCAGCGCAACGGTCGCTCAGCGTTCAATCAGCGATCAATCAGCGATCAACGTATGGGGGCGGGAACAGGGAAATATGCCATCTCTTGGTTGTAACTGTAACCAATGTACCTATTTCTAAAAAGCATTGATTGGAACAAACCAGATACCAGCCAACAAGAATCTGGTAACTAAATCTGAAAGGGAGCCAGAATTACTGCAGTGTTTCGGGGCAAAGCAAGTAGAATTCATAGACTGTAAGCAGTTTTTCGATTGACACAAAACTCTGTAAAAGAAATAAAGGATAAAAAAAAGCTGGTGAAGAATGGATAAAAAAATACTGCTCTGCGTTAGCGGAGGAATAGCTGCCTACAAAGCGATTGATTTAGCCAGCCGACTTACCAAGGACGGCTGCAGGGTAAAAACCATTCTAACGGAATCTGCTACCCAGTTTGTATCACCGTTGAATTTCAGCACGATAACCCATAACAGCGTCCACAGTTCCCTGTTTACAGATACGGATCCAATACCACACATCACTTTGGCTGATTGGGCGGATAAGATTGTTGTGGCTCCCGCCACTGCCAATATATTGGCCAAGGCAGCCCATGGTATCGGGGACGATTTGCTGTCCACAACCTTACTGGCGTCACATTCGCCAGTGCTATTTGTGCCTGCCATGAACGTGAACATGTATCGCAACTCTGCCACGCAGGCCAACATGGACATCCTGCGCCAACGCGGGCACCATATCCTGGAACCCAGCACCGGCCTGCTTGCCTGCGGTTATGAGGGACAGGGTAAGTATCCTCCCAATGAGGAGATAATCTACGCCTTGAGGTGCTATCTGGATTATCGCGCCGATCTGGCGGGCAAGAAAGTGCTGGTGACCGCGGGGGCTACCGCCGAACCTATCGACCCGATGCGCATGATCAGCAACCGCTCCAGTGGAAAGATGGGCTTGGCAATAGCCCGGGCTTTCGCTCTGAGGGGGGCGGATGTCACTTTGATACATGGCATGCTGAGCGAAACAGTGCCCTACTATCTGCGCAAAGCGGTTTACACTCCCACCGTCCAGGAAATGTATGAACAGGTATTGGCCGAAGCGGCCGGAATGGATTTGATCGTCAAGTGCGCGGCGGTATCTGACTATAAACCCGCGTCCGCATCAACCTCCAAGATAAAAAAAGGCAAAGCTCTGAGCCTCGACCTGGTTGCTACCCCGGATATTCTGGCCCAATTGGGGAAGCTCAAACCGAAAGGGCAGCTTTTGGTCGGTTTTGCCGCGGAGACGGAAAACCTGATTGAGAATGCCAGGAGTAAGCTGGTCCGCAAAAACCTGGACCTCATCTGCGTCAATCATCTGTCCACCGCGGGAGCAGACAGCACCGAACTTACATTGGTCACACCCTCCAAAGCGGCTCATCCAAGATACCGTCGTTTGAGTGGCGACAAGTTTGAAGTTGCTCTGCAACTTGCGGAAAGGATAAACAAGCTGTGGAACGCAAACTGACGATCATCACTGGAGCCAATGGACAGGTCGGCAGCTTTCTGGCACGTGTCTATTCCAAAAGCCGCAATCCATTGCTGTTGCTCTATCACAAGCAATCAGACCGGATCGTTGAACTGGATAAGTTGCCCGGTGTAACGCTGGAGTCCTGTGATCTGTGTGACCCAGGCCAGGTGAAGCAGGTGATTGCCTGCGCTTCGCGAGCCAACTCCGCCGTTCCTGCCTATCTGATCCACACCGCGGCTGTGCGAAGTTCAGATGCCAAAAGTGTGGCGGAAGGTGATCCGGACACTTTTGCCAATGTGTTTAAGCAAAACCTTATGGGAACATACAATATCCTGCGCTACACGCTGCCAGCGATGCGGGATAATAAGTTTGGCAGGATAGTGCTGTTTGGATCGAATGTGGTACACACAGGTTTGGCCAATGGAGCTGCCTATGCCTCTGCCAAGGCGGCGATCGTCAACCTTTGCCGGAGCGCAGCCCTGGAAAATGCCGCGCAAGGAATTCTGATTAACTGTATCTCTCCCGCTCCAGTGGAGACAAAGCTGGAGGAAGACTATCGTGGAGAATACCTTGCTTTTCGCCGCCGCTATTTTGAAAAAGCCCTCAAGCTAAGCCCCACCGGAAAACTTATCAGCAAAGTAGAAATACGTTTGGTGACCGATCTGCTGTTGAGCGATTCGCTCACCAATTTGAACGGAGAAAACATAGTATTGGATGGCGGATTTTCCGCTCAGATCAGTTGATAGATGGAGGAAAACTTGAAATATAAAGCTTTCATTGTTGCGATCATCCTGTTCTCCCTGTTGCGGGGCCTGGGCGCTGTTGCCTTTCAGGATGGCGAAAAACTGACCTTCAACGTGAAGTATGGGCTAATCTCAGCCGGTGCTGCGGTGATGGAGGCAAAGTCATCTACCTATCAGGGGCGTAACGTATGGTATCTCAGCACCAACGCCAAAACTCATCCTTTCTTCGATTCATTTTTCCGCGTTCGGGATAAAGTAGAATCCTGGTGGGATAAAGATGACCTGTTATCTCTCAAGTTTTCCAAAACCTTGCAGGAAGGCGGTTACAGGCAGTATCGCATCCATACTTATGACCAGAAAAACAGAACTACAACCTACCAAAAGTGGAGTTTTAAAAACGAAAAGTGGATCACCGAGGATATGAATTTGCCTTTTACCACCCAGGATGTTCTCAGCGCTTTCTACTATGTACGGAATCAATCGCTCGTACCCGGGCGTAAGGTGAATGTGAATATCACTGTGGATGGCCGCGCGGTGGATACCGAAGTGCTGGTACATCGCCGTGAGGAGCTTTCCAGTATCTTTGGCAGGATCAAATGCCTGGTGATCGAACCCCGGCTCAAAACCGAAGGGATTTTCAAGCAGTCGGGATCAATCATGATCTGGATAACCGATGACGCCTACAAGATTCCCATCCAGGTGCAGAGCGCGGTTACTTTCGGTTCTTTTGTTGCCAAGCTCAAAGACGCGAAGAACGTCCCCTATAAGATCAAGTACCCAGAAAAGTGATGCCGGATCTGCTTGATCTGGAAACCTACAATTTTCAACTCCCACAGGAGTTGATAGCCCAGTACCCTCTCCCCGACAGGGGATCATCCCGCTTGCTATGCCTCGACCGCGAGACAGGGAATGTAGCGCATCTTTCTTTCAGGGACATTGTATCACACATTAACCCAGGCGAGGTTTTGATCCTCAACAGCAGCAGGGTGATTCCCGCAAGGCTTTTTGGCCGCAAGGACAACGGCACGCAGGTGGAGGTTTTGTTGGTGAACAAACTCTCTGACTATACCTGGCGCTGTATGGTGCATCCTGGCAGGAGGCTAAAAAAAGAGCAATGGATAGAGTTCTCGCCTGCTTTGAAGGGTTTTGTCTCCCTGCCAGATGAGGATGGGCTCAGGGAGATCGAGTTTTCACCCGCCCAAGGCTATTGGCAGATTATCGAGGAGGTTGGGCACATGCCGTTGCCGCCCTATATTCGCAGAACAGATGAAGCTTCAGACCGCAACAGATATCAGACGGTGTATGCCACGGAACCGGGCTCTGTTGCTGCCCCCACCGCGGGCTTGCATTTCGACTCTGATTTGCTGGATGAGCTGCGAAAAAAGGGAGTTCTGATCCATAATGTAGTCTTGCACGTTGGTCTGGGCACCTTTCTGCCAGTGAAGAGCGAACGTATCGACCAGCATAAGATGCACAGCGAGTACTGCACCGTTCCCAGGGAGACTGCCGAGGCCGTCAATTCCGCCATTGCCGGGGGAAGAAGGGTGGTTGCGGTAGGGAGCACATCCATGCGCACCCTGGAAAGTTTCGCCCGTGGGGGCAGGCTTGAAAGCGGTTCACGCTGGACTGACATCTTCATCTATCCTGGTTATAGGTTTCAGATTGCCAGCGCGCTGATTACTAACTTTCATCTGCCAAAATCATCGCTGTTGATGATGATCTCTGCTTTTGCAGGATTGGGTAACGTGATGAAAGCTTATCAGATGGCGGTCAGGGAACGCTATCGCTTTTTCAGTTATGGCGACGCCATGTACATATCATGAGAAATATCTGTAACTATAAATCGCTCGATAGCACGATGGAAGAGTACTTCCGTTTGTTAGATGCTTGCGGTACCCTGGACAGGCATGTACTCACATCGCAGACACAGTATGCCGGACGGGGCAGAGATGGAAGCGATTGGCAATCACCCGCGGGCGGGCTGTATCTGAGCTTTGACCTGCTCCATCAACCCTCAGTTCCCTCTTTTGCGTTATACATTGGATATTGCGTTCATAAACTGCTTGCCGGGCTGTTCGGCTTTGAGGATTTAAAGATCAAGTGGCCCAACGATATCTACTTGGGGGGAGCCAAGCTGGCAGGTATTCTATGCAGGCATCAGCTCGAGAGTGGAAGATATATAATAGGTTTGGGTATAAATACAAACACCAATATAAATGAGGTAATACTTGAAGATAATATAGCTAACATATATGATATCATTGGATATCCTGTGTCAAATTACTGCCTGGCTTCCCTGTTCGTGCATGCTGTCGAGCGTGATTCCGCCATGCTGAATGCACCCCATCTCTATCTTGGCTACTGTAATCAACATCTTTACGCGAAAAACAAGCAAGCAGAGATAATACAGCACGACCTGCGGATCAGAGGTGTTATTCGGGGCCTGGATGCAGAAGGAGCTTTGATTTTAGACAGAGGTGGCGCCGGACTTTCTCAGATCACGCATGGAAGCTTGATATAAAGTATCACCCAAACTTGCAAATGGGTATCACCTGTCACAGTGGTCGTAACTGTTTATGGGATTGTGAGATGAATAGGACTGGCTTTAGACTGTGTCACAGTGCTCTTTGGACGTTTTTGGACGTTTCAGTATCAGGGTTTTTGCAAATTTGCCCTAGTTTCAGGGTGTTTTCAGACCATCGGATTTATTGAAACTATTATCTCATTTAATAGAGCCGTAACTGAAGTGCCAAAGTCCCTATCATCGTGAGCCACTGACTCTGATCAGCGTCTATAAACTCGATCTTAAAGTCCTTATTGAGAGGTTGGAGGGCAACTCCCCGGCGGGCTTCATCGAAGTGTATCCTTTTCAAGGTGATACCAGTCTCATAGCGTACCGCACAGATCTTCCCATTCGTGCCATCCCAGGTGACTTGCTTCTTGATTAACACTACGTCATCGTGCAAGATCTGAGGCTCCATGCTGGCACCATTGATCCGGAAGGCCACATAGCTGTCCGTACCGAAGGGAATGTAGCGCGTGGGGACTTCGACTGATTCCGCTGGCTCATACCCCTCTGGAACTTCAATGGGTGATCCGGCGGCTATTTCCGCCACGATCGGGAAGATCGAAGTGCGCACGTAAGTGGTATCGAAATCATTCACTAAGACCGGCTTGCCATCCACGATCCGCACTTTCTTGGTGGTCTTGATGTCATCACCGAGCTCCCAGGGAGCCAGGATGAACATGCTGCCTTCCCCTCTCAGCAGCCAGTTCACGTTCACTCCGGCATCGATCAATCTTGCCATGAACTGAGGGTCGGGATACCTCTCATTATTCTTGTAGCGGTCCAATGAATTGGCAGAGATACCAAACTTTTCCGTAAACTGGTACTGCTTCAGTTTCATTGCTTTAATCAACATTCCCAGTCTGCTACCGATGTCATTTGGGTCCATATTTCCTCCTATATGGTTATTTTTCTCTTGACCTTTTGCCGTATGGGTAAGATTATGCATCCGTGGACAAGATAAATTGTCTATCAATTTTGTCAAGATAGAATTGTATAGTGTGATTCGGCGGCGGATTCTTCCATTGGGATCGGAGGGTTTGCAAATGCTCTCGGAAGGAGCAGAAAGGACTTCCCAAGTTATTGCGATGCAGTATAGTAGCACCCAACAATAACATTAGGGAGGCGCTTATGAAAGCGACCGGTTACGAACCTGGGAAGACAGTGGTCGGGGACGACCACTGTGACAACCCGACCACTGTGACAGCTGTCACAGTGGTATCCAATCGGAGAAAATACCTGCCGATGCTGATCAGTAGATACTTTGAGCACTGTGACAGCAAAAATGGCCTGAAAGCTGTCACAGTGGTGCCGAAATTACCGACCACTGTGACAGATGATCAGACCACTGTGACACATCATCATGGTGGGTCTGTCACAGTGCTCTTACCGGTAACTGAATTTTATTGGAGAAGGCTTAGGATGAGCAAGCGGAAGATCAGGGCGGTCTGGCTGACCGTAGAGCGGGTGGCGGAGTTGATGAATTGCTCCACTCGCACAGTATGGAGATACGTTAAGAGAACCAGTATGATGGTACACAAAGAGCAGATAAAGCAAGGCAGCAGTAAGATCATGAAGTCTTTCCTGCTGACCGACCCGGAGATCTATGCCAGGGAGATGGCAGACTGTGAGAGCAGGGGCCGGATACCTGACGAGTTCATTGAAACCGGTATCGAGGTCGATGGCAGGCTGCTGAACAGTGCCCTTGTCTACAAATATAGGAACGCAACTGCGGAGGACGGTGATTACTATGCAGCCTTATGATGTCACTCCAGAGGAATACGCCGCATTTTATGAAGAGCGCTTCCCTGATCGGGGAAAATATCCTCGAATAAGTGAACTTATTGGGAGTCAGAAGCAAGCCCTGGCGGCTCCCCCCATATATAAGGAAGAGGAGAGGGCGGTCAAAACACCTGCCCCACCACTTGATGTTGATTATGACAGCCCAGGGTACATCGACTTCAGTCCCCGCGAACACATCCCACTTCAACACGAAAAGGAAGCCAGGTTACTTGGCCACTTCTGCAACCTCGTGATTCGGAGGCTGGCCTTATGCCATTCCAAAGTAGAGGAGTGGAAGCTGATAGTTGAGGAGTACAACAACGGAACCATGGCCCCAGAGCTACTCAAGCTCAGGGGTGAGCGCAAGGAACGGGCTCTGCGGCTCTGGATCGACCAGTATCTCAAATCCAATCAGGACATGTTCGCACTGCTGCATAAGGGCAAGAACATCAGTCATAAACGCAAGGTGACCGAGACCGAGTCCAATGTCCTGCTCAGCATTCTGCTGCATCCCAACCAGATCACCATCGGTTCTGCCATCAACATGCTCAAGGCTCAAGCCAGGCTGGGTTACTTTGAGTCACCCACCAGCAAGCCCACCTTGAGAAGATGGTGCACTGAGTGGATGGAAAACCACCTGGCAACTTGGGAACAGACCCGCAAGGGCAGCAAATACGTGGCGGAACGCATAGTGAAGACCATCCACCGGGATGCCCGGCTCCTGCATGTGGGTCAGGTCTGGGTGGCCGACGGTCATACGCTGGCCTTCGATATCCTCAATCCCCATACCGGTAAAGCCCAACGCATGACCATGATCATGGTCTTCGACTGGGCTTCCAGGTATCCGGTGGGTGCCTCACTCGCCTTTACCGAGGATAGCCAGCATATCCAGACCGCCTTCCGCAATGCCTTCCTCAATACCTCGCACTGGTATCTGCAGACCGATGCCGAGGGGAATACGGTGCAAACCCGGCCACCCTTCGCCTTCGTGCCCGAAGCGGTCTATCTCGACAATGGCAAGGCCTTCAGAGCCAAGCTATTCCACGAGTCCTGGGAAAGGCATGACCTGGAACTTGAATTGGGCGGTGTCTTCCCCAAGTTGGGCATCGAAGCCCACTTCGCGGAGAGCTACAATGCCAAGGCCAAGGTGATCGAGAGGTTCTTCAGAACCTTCCAGGAACAATTCGAACGTTTCATCAGCAGCTTCCGGGGAGCCAACGTAGCCAACAAGCCCTCCACCCTGATGCGTAACGAGAAGTGGGCAAAAGCCTTATACAAGCGTGAGGCTCCCACCATCCGGGACACGATGCAGATGATCGGCTTCTACATCAGGCACATCTACGGCGAGACCGAGCATGGTGCATTGGAAGGCAAGACACCCTGGCAGGTATTCAGTTCCGCACTGGTGCCGGAAGAGCGGATGCTCAGGCCGGATAAACTCAACTTCATGATGCTGGCCACCGAACGCAAGTCAGTTAGAAACGATGGCATAGTATTCAACAAGCTGCTCTACTGGCACGTCGCCCTGATGGACAACATCGGCAAGCCGGTGATCATCAGATACGACTATGCCGAGGCCAGATGGATACTGGTCTACGATATGAAAGACAACTTCATCTGCCAGGCAGAGCTGAGACGCAGTCAGCATCCTTTCATCCACATCGATAAGAACAATCCGGTCTCGCATCAGTCCCTCAAGAAGGAATACACGCAGATCAAGAAGCTGCAGCGCTTAACCGAACAGCATGCCCGAGACTTCGTACTGCGTAATCAGGAGGCGGTGGATAATCTCCTCGAACCTTATGTTCGGGAAAGCCTGAGCGCACCCAATCCCACCTTTCAACAAGGGAGCATAATCACCGCACCCGAACCTGAGGCTCAAGACCGCATAGAGGAGATGGAGCGGGAACTGGTCAAGGAACTGCCTGAGCTTGAGTTCATAGCTCCGGAAGCGCAGAACTTCGGAACCGCTAAACCAAACCCAAACACTAAAGATACACCTGATGATACATTAACCGCAGATCCTGAACCCGAAGAACAGGACGAAGATGATGACGAGAGCTTCTACGGCATGCTGAAAAAAGTCGGCATAATCTGACAAGGAGGATCAATGAAACCCAACAAGCTCGTGCAAATCAAGAACGTAATCAGGGCCGATGCCTGCATCCAGTTCCTGATGAACCGGCCCAAGACCGAGATGGTAGGCTTGGGCCTGATCTACGGCAAGCCCGGCCTGGGCAAGACCACCTATGCCAGCCGCATCGCCTTCATGCGAGGTTACATCTACATGCGGCTGGAATCGACCACCACTCCCAAGTCCTTCGCGGTCGATCTGATGACCGCCCTCTACCGCCGCTTCGGACTGGGTGAGTTCATCCCCAGCGGCACCACCAACAACATCTTCAAGCACTGCCTGAAGCTCCTGGACGACAATCCGGAGACGGTGATCGTGATCGATGAGATCGACTATGCCTTCAAGCATGACCGTCTCTTGGGTGCCATCCGGGACATCGTGGATGTCACCCTCACCATCGTGATCCTGGTCGGGATGCAGGATGCCAGGAACAGGTTGGCCGCCATCAACCGCCACTACTTCGACCGCTGCAACTACTTCTACGAGTTCAGGAAAGTGGGCAGGGACGATATCCGCAAGATCGCCAAGGAAGTGATGGAGATACCGGTGGATGAGTCCATAGTAAACAAGATCGACTTCAACTGCGAAGGCAATCTCCGTAAGGCTGTGAAGATCATGTACATCATCGAGCGGGCTAAGGCCAGCAATCCTCAACTCTCCATTGCCAATCTCGATCTGGGGAGAGACCTATGACCGCCAGAGAACTTGTGCTGAACTTCGTAAACCAGTACAACAAGCCCTTCGATTCGCCCTTGGTAGCCAATATGACGGGACTGGAGATCGGGGAGCTTGAGCCTATCATAAGCGAACTCCTTGAGGACGAGACCATTAGGTTAGCCAGCCATCGGGAGTCCATCTATGTCCGCAGCAACCGCTTCAACACAACTTTGGACAAGCAATTGCGGGCGCACTGGAGCTTCGATCCCAAGGCAGCCCTGGCCCTTCTCGATCTGATCGAAAAACGCAGCTTCACCTCGATCAGGAGCATCGCAGAAGCCTTCGGGAGAAGCCGCCAGTGGGTCTTCGTCTATCTGGAGGCGATGGCCTCGGTTAAGGTGATCGGCATCGATAAGAGCGGATACTGCGTATTAGACCACCAGAAAATCCCCATGGTGGGATCGATTGTGATCAAGGGCATCCTGGGCGAACTGCGAAGCAAGGCCGGGATGCCACCTAAGCAAAGAGCGCCTTACCGAACTAAGAAGCGCATGGCTCAACACCCACAGCAAGCACTGTAAGACCAGCCAACCGGGAGCATTCTATGGATCAGGAACAGCGTGAACGAAAACTACGCCAGGAGATACACGGCCTCAGGGTCAAAAAGTTCCACTGGTCGCTTGATGCCTTCAGGTTCATCATCAAGGGCCTCGGTTATGGTGAATCGCTGAGGGCTTTGCCGGAGGAACGCTTAACTGAGTTGAAGGCACTCCTGCTCAAGTACCGCAGGCATGGCAGACCCCAAGTCTTTACTTTCGACCGCCAGGGCATGTATATGTTCTATCTCATGAAAACCGCGGCTTGGACCGAGTCCCAACTGCGGGCATTCACAATCAGTCACTTTTCCAAAAGCCACTGGAACCTACTCGACAAGAAGGAGCGCAGAGCTGTGATCGCCATGCTGCAGAACTATATCAAACAGAATGAAAAGAAAGCCAAATATACAGACAACAAGGAGACATCCAATGGACACACCCAAGACCCCCAAGGCTAAGAAGCCTGTACCCACCCGTATTGACGCTAACGGCCAGAGCATTCCGGTCTCGATCATCAGACCTGAGATCCTCAAGCAGGACGCCATCGTAAGCAAGACCATCAACCGGGCCATCAAGCTGCATGACCGTATGGTGGCTGACAAGAACAAGTTCTTTGAGGACGTGGAGCTTTATCTCCAGCAGGTAGCCGAGAAGAACGGCCTGGACTGGAAGGGCAATGCCGTTCTCAACAGCTTTGACGGCAAGTACCGGGTGGAGATCAGGTTCAAGGAACGCATCCAGTTCGGCATCGAACTCCAACTCGCCAAGCAGAAGATAGACGAGTGCCTGAAAGCCTGGTCTGCCGACTCCAACGTCAACCTCCGGGCCATCATCAGCGAAGCCTTCCAGGTTGATAAGAAAGGCGAGATCGCCAAGTACCGCATCCTGCGCCTGCGCCGTTACAACATCAAGGATAAGACCTGGAAGGAAGCTATGGAACTGATCGACCAGGCCATCCAGGTGGTAGCCACCAAGCAGTACATCAACTTCTATGAACGTGACGAGTCGGGCCAGTTCCGCCAGATCGTCCTCAACTTCCCCGCCCTGTGAGAAACAGTGGCAGCGTAACTCATCTCTATTTGATCAAAGCACAGGAGAATGAATAATGGCACCTATGAATACCAACACCGCAGAGGAACTGATGAACATCTTCAAAGATGAACGCAATTACCGCACCGATGAGATAGCCGAGATCCTCAGGGTCGACCGCTCCAGCGTCTACCGCTGGATACGTGACATCGGCGATCCTCTGCCGGCTTTCAGAACCAAAGAAAACGGACAGCTGCGCTGCTCCGGCAAAGACCTCAACCTCTACCTGCAGAAGCACAAGGTACGCCCCGAGTATGAGTAACAGCCATGAGTTCCGCATCAAGCGGGACAACTGCAGGGAAGCCTATCTGAACGGCAAGACCGATCCCACCGAGTTGGCGCTGATCTTCGGAGTTTCCGGCATCACCGTCCGTAAGTGGATCAAGTCCGGCAAATGGGACGAGCAGTTCAAGGAAGAGCGCAAGCTCGACCATGAGATCAACTTGGCCCGCAAGAAGGCACTCATCCAGGCACTGCGTGAATATGCCAAGAACCCGGCGGACACTGCTCTGCAGAGCCTCGTCAGCCTGATCAGGCAGAATCAGAAGGACGCTGAGCCATCCAAGGAGTTGAACGACTACATCGTCCGCTTCCTGGATCAGGTGACCGACTTCATGATCGAGAAGGGCTATGAGACTATGCTGAAACAGTTTCAGAGTATCGTGCTCGATCTTGCCGAGTACTTGCGAGTCAGAAATGGATAGACACATGGTTACCTCCAAACACACCAGCCAACCTACCCTCCAACGAGTGGAGCTATTCCCTCCGGCTCCACGCCAACAGCCCGGCCTGGCCCGTCCTTCGGCCTCCAGGTCCCCTCTGCCCGTCCCCCAGGGCTTCGGGGGCTTACCCGGTTATGCCTAAGAAGTTCATTCAGCGGCATAACAAGGCTCTGACGGAGATCGCATCCAAAACGATCTCCGTCTTGCCTTTTATAGACGATAATCCCGAAGCCAGGGCAGAGAGGATCAGGCGTACTACCGGATCAGGCTGGGACGCCTTCTCGTTCTTCTGCCATACCTATTTCCCGCACATCTTCCCGCTACCCTTTTGCCCAGCGCATGAGACCATGTTCGATGAGACTGACAAGGGCTCAGGCATCATCGCCATCACCGGATTTCGTGGGCTGGGCAAAACGGTACTCATGGGAGTGGTCTATCCCATCTGGATGATCATCCAGGGTGAACGTTACGTGATCCATACAGCCGCTGACATAGACCTGGCACAGGAACGCACTGCCTTTACCTTGCACGAATTGCAGAACAATAAGCGGCTCACCATCGACTATCCGGAGCTGCAACCAGTGGATGCCTTTGATCTGGACTTCTATCTCAAGAACAAAGCCAGGATACGAGCCAGAAGCATAAAGCAGAGTCATAGAGGCACCATCAATCCCAAGACCGCCAGGCGGCCCGGGCTGATCGTCTGTGATGATATCGATAAAGAAGAGAACATGGGCAACCAGTCCATCGGCAAGAGACGCATGGAGAAGATCACCCAGGAACTTGCCGGAGCTCTCTCACCCGAGGGAAATGGCAGGATCGTCTGGCTTGGTAACCTGGTGCATCCTAACTATGCGATCTGCCAGTTTCAGGAGCTGATATTGGGCGACCTACGGGTTGATAACCCTAATTTGGATACGGGATGCCAGTCGGTTCTGAAAACGCACCAGAAGGCGATATTGCGCTTCTCACTTGAAGATCGGCAGGGCAAGTCGATCTGGGAGGAGCAATACCCCACAGCCACCCTGCCGAATCTGAGAGCCAAGTTCGGGTATACCGGATACCAGAGGGAGATGTTGGGACAGCCGGTAATCGAAGGCAACATTTTTAAGAACCACTGGTTCACCAAGTATAGAACCTTACCAGAGCCAAGTAGAATGAAGCGAGTCTGGCTTTATGCCGATCCCGCCTGGGGTGAGAAAGGCTGTTACAGGGCCATCATCTCCATAGGCTATGACGGCAACAGGTTCTATGTGATCCACGTCTGGATACGTCAGACCGAGAACACCAAGTTCTTCAGATACTACTATGATGCCTATCAGGAACTTGATAGAACATATAGAGTCAAAGCCCGGGCAGCCTGCGAAACCACCTATGGTCAGGCACGTATCCTCGCTGACTTCGACAGGTGGGCACAGGACAACCGTCTGCCACCCATCAGTCACAGAATCAAGCGCATCGATAACAAGGACAACAAGAACCTGCGCATCGAGAGAACCGAGACCATCATCGAAACCGCAAAGATACTCTTTCCCGATGGACAGGATACTCCCACATTGATCTCCCAATTCCTCACTTATCCTGACGGCTATATAGATGGCTGTGATGCCCTGGCAGGCTGCCTGGAACGGTTCTTGGAATACGATATCGGCAGGAACAGGGTCAAGGTCAGGAGGCTCTCCTTCTAATGAACTACTACGATAGACTTATGTTGGAGTACTACAGGATACTCAACAATGCCTGGAAGGCCGAGATCAAGGATGCTGCCCGGCTGGCCATCCAGATGCTGAGTGACGTGCCAAGAGCCGAGAAGCTCAATCGGGACTCCATAGAAAAGCTTATGGGCATCATCAATACCCAATTGGGGGATGACTTCGCGGCCCTGGTCAATGAGCCCACCAAGGCGATAATAGACCGCTGTGTGCGCCTCGGACTGAGAGACACCCAAGTGCAAGCCCCAACCAAGACCAGCATTGGGCTCTGGGGTATAGAAGACCAGCATCTCTCATCCACCATCCAGAAGCAGCAGTTGTTCTGGATCGGGAATCACTTCGATGCAGACATCAGGCAGAACTTTGCCGATGTCCTCTCCAAAGCCATAGAACAAGGCTATACCAAAGAAATGCTTGCTGATACCCTCAAAGACCAGTTCAATGACCTCGCCAACCGTTCAGCACACTACTGGCAAGGACTGGCAGAGCATACAGCACTGAGAATACGTGAGTTCGGCAGACTGCAAAGCTACAGGAAAGCCAAGGCCAAATACTACAAGCTCTTAGTAATCCTCGATGATCACACCAGTGATATCTGCCGGGCATTGGCAGCCCAGGATAAGGTCTATCCCCTCAACGATGCCTTGGAAGTGATGGATAATCTCATGGCTCTGGATACCAAGTCCAACAGTCTGGATGATGCCCGGGAATACATCAAAGCCCTCGCACCCTGGATCAAAGATGATCAGATCGAATACGACTCAGAAATGAACCCTGTCGGTGTCTCCGGAGCGCATACCCCATTTCCGCCATTTCATTGGAAGTGCAGGACAACTACAATAATCGCATGATGATAAGATTATTACTATTGACAAAATGCATGTGTCTGATAAACTGTACCTTTCATTAATGGCAGGAGGATTAGCCATGAGAGTGTTTCATATCGTTGTACATGAACTGAAAAAAGAGCAACACGTCACAGGAGCTGAATTAATAACTTCTGACACAGTTATGCCCATAAATGATGTAGCAATCGCATTAGTATCGGAGTTAAATAAGCGATTTCAAAGTCATAATTCAATCAATGCTGTATTCGGTAATCAAAACAATCCATTCCCATCTGGTTTTAACTCTTACAATCAAAATAGAACGGAACAAGTGTTTATGGATTTTACTCGAACCTCATCAGATAATTTACGTACCAGAATTCAATCAAGCGCTCCTGCTAAGGGTGGTTATCTTGTTTTTGCTGATTACGAGAATCATGGTCATTTTATAGCTGTATTCCTGATTCGCAACAAAGCAGAAATGTTGTTTGTCAGAAGGGGTAACCGATACATACTGGATACGGGAATCCAACATATTGATTTTGAAAATATGGCAATGGCTTGTAGAATTAATTGCGATATTTATAACAACCCAACCAATCAAGAAAGATATCTCAGATTTACCAAAAAGGATAGCGAGGATGTATCTGCTTACTTCACAAATTGGATAACAATGAATAATACAGAGAGCATGAAAGCGAATACAAAAAACCTCTATCGAACGCTAAAAGCCATTCCCAAGCCAATAGATAAAAACGGTAATATAATCGAAGAAGATGATTTCATGCATAAAGCAGTTGACTACATTAAGGAAAAGAAAAAAGAAGTTAACATAAGACAACTAAGCCTTTATCTTTATGCGGATGAAAATACTATCCATGACTATGCTGCCGAGCAAGGCATTGCTTTAGATAGTACTTTTAGGGCAGATTCGATTTTACTTAATAGATATCTGCATGTTAAAGTCAAAGCTGATAGATTCGAATTAAAGTTTCCAAGAGAATACTTCAATGATAAAGTGATAATTCACTCTGATAATCAAAGTATAATTACCATTCAATCAAAGGAATTAGCAGATAAAATCAAGCATTTAATTCAAAACAATGAAATCTGATCTATTACTCAAGTTACGGAAATTGGCTAAAATTATAGCAGAAAGCCATTCTCTAAGTGGTTATAAGTTATTAAAACCTGATAGCAATAGTATTGAGATTTCGGTAGATAGTGATCAGCTTCCAAGCCTACAGCAAATCTGCAAAACAAATGGAATAACATATATTGAAGGTTTGTATTCCGTTGTTATAGACACTCAGAACATAACCTCTGTTTTTAACATTTTTCTAGGCATAGAAGAAGTCAAGCTGTATTGTCGTCAGAATTACGTTACCAGAATAATAACAGACCTATCCAATTTCTTTGTAGTTGAAGAGAATGGAGCATATCTTATATCGGAAAACAATGCTCTTGTTGAAGCCTCATCAATTGATTTTAATTCGGTTCAGTATATATTTATGTACTTTAAATTTGCACACAGAATGAGAGAGATATCAAACTATTTCGATGAAGGTACTCATACATGTATTCTGTTTACATCTAATAAAGGTGTAGTGAAGATAGCTCTTGGAGACACAGACTTAACGAAAGTAGTTGACCATAGATTGTTACTAGATAGAATTAGTCGCTTTGAAGAAGAAATCAAAGATACTCGAAAACTGGATTTTATTAAAAGTGCCATTATAGATCATGTTGAGCATAGTGAAGAAAGAGATATCACCACCCTTTTATCCCGATTAAGCAATATCATTGAAGACTCGATACGAAATCACCAACTTTATATGGAGGAATTTACGTTCGAGAAGTTTAAAACACAATGGGATAAGGAAAGGGAGTTTTATTTCCAAAAGATCAGGGAGATACTCCAGAAGGTTTCATCTATGACAGCAAATCTTCCAATTGCACTTATTGCTTTCGTCATTTCATCAAACGATAAAATAACAAAGCATTCGATAGAAGTAGTTTTTTTCTTGGTGTTTTTAACATATGTAGGAGTATCCCTCTGGGTTCAAATACTTAATAGGAAAGATATTAAACAATTAGATAACGACTTGGAAAATGACGCCCGGGAAATTGAAGCAAAATGTTCGGAAACTTTCGAGTCGATAAAAGATGATTTTAATATTATGCGAGACAAAGCGCATTCAATATTAAAAATCTCTTCTCTCATTATTGTAGTTTTTTCTTTGATTTCTGCTTTAACGTTGTGGTTTTTGATTAAGAGTTTGTTTAATGCGTAACGAAGCCCAAACCAGACGTGATTTGATAGACCCAGCCATATTCGACCGGGGTTGGACAAACGACCTGATAAAGGTTGAGATAACTCCTGGTGGAACTGATATTGTAAATGGTAAACCTGTTCGTCGTAAAGGGCGGTCAGATTATTTACTATGCCTTCCGTCTCCCAAGGGCGGAGCTCCGATGCCAGTTGCCATACTTGAAGCCAAAAAAGAGGGTTCTCATGCTTCACTCGGCTTGCACCAAGCCTTGACCTATGCAAAACGCTTCAACGTCAGTTTCGCTTATTCATCCAACGGTGAGCTATTTTGTGAGTATGCAGAAGATACTAAGCTTATATCAGACCCCAAGCCTTTATCTGAGTTTCCGACTCCTGCCGATCTACATGATAGGTTCGAGAATATACGCAAACTTGATTTGGAGAACAGTGAAGCACAAGCCGTGTTTGCAAGATATAAGGGTGGAGAATCTACCAGGTATTATTTCCAAGATGCTGCAATCAGGGCAGTGATCGAGAAGATCGCCCATGGTGATAACAGAGCATTACTCTGCCTTGCAACTGGCACTGGAAAGACCTTTGTAGCCAAGCAGCTGCTTTACAAATTCGCACAAGCCAAACAAGTTAAGAAAGCATTGTTTCTGGTTGACCGAGATGAACTGCGAACTCAAGCGATTACTCATTTGCAAAGCGTTTTTGGTGATGATGCTCGAGAAGTAACCACATCAAGCCCCAATCTTAATGCCCGAGTTCTAATCGCTTCCTATCAGACTCTAAATATTAGAAATGAAGATAGTGAGCCACAATTCTGGCGAGAAAATTTCCCACCCAATACCTTCAGTCATATCATTATAGATGAGTGCCACCGATCTGCCTGGAATAAATGGAGCATTGTGTTAACGGATAATCCTAATGCTGTTCAGATAGGTTTAACCGCAACTCCACGAAGGTTTAAAAAAATGGATGAAACTGAGGATGGCAAGATAACTGCTCACAATGTTCAGTACTTTGGAGAACCGGTTTATGAGTATTCGATCTCCCAGGGTCAGGAAGATGGGTATCTGGCTGCTTGTGAAGTAATACATCGGTTTGTAGATTTAGATGCTGTTACAATTACAAAAGAGGAGATTAAGGAGCGATCTTCTCATTACATCGGATCACGTGAAAAGCCAAAAGATGATGATCTGGATGATGAATATCAGGCTCAGAAGTATGAAGTCAAATTGCTTTTAGATGATCGAATAGACGCTATGTGTCAGGACTTCTTCGATCTGCTTATCCAAAATGGCGGTGCCCATCAGAAAACCATAATATTCTGTGCTGGTGATAATCACGCTTTGATGGTCAGCAACAGGTTGAATAATCTGTATAATCAATGGTGTAAACTAAATGGCACGACTCCCAAAGAGTTTTATGCATTCCGATGCACTGCAAAGGCTGACGCAGATGCTAAAACTACCATTCCAGAACTTAAAGGCTCTAATGAATCTCATTTTATTGCCTGCACAGTTGAGTTATTATCCACTGGAGTAGATATCCCAAACCTGAAAAATGTGGTGTTTTTCAAATATGTAAAATCACCTATTAGCTTCTATCAGATGGTTGGCAGAGGAACACGTACCGGTGAGCCACGTGGCAGTAAGATGATGTTCCGTATCTTTGATTATACTAATGCTACCCGTTTATTTGGAGAAGACTTTATCTCTGCTAAGCCAGGAGAAAGTAAAGATAAGACGAGTAGTGGCGAACCCCCCGAGAAGCGAAAGATAATCCAAATTGATAAGCATGAATTTACCATCGAAGTTCAAGACAACGGTTGCTCAATCCTCTGCGATGAGGACGGGAAGGAAGTTCTTGTGCCCTATGAGGAATATAAACAGAGACTAGCGGAAAAGATATCTGAAACTCTGAATTCAATTGATGAACTAAGACAAACATGGATAGTCTCTTCAGTTCGTAAGGATTTCCTGAACCAACTTCCAGGAGGCGAAGGTGCGGTTAGGCTTGTACGTAAACTGGAAGATGAGGAAGAATGTGATCTGTATGACATTATAGCTCAATTAGGCTTTGGAGCAGCACCTAAGTCTCGTGAAGAAAGAAGTGGTGCATTCAAACTCTGGCATAAGAGTTGGCTCAGACAGTTTCCTGAACCCGCCCGGAAAGTTTTACTCGGAATAGCCGGACAATTTGCTCAAGGAGGAATTGAAGAATTGGAAACTAAACATCTGTTTGATGCCAAAGAAGTTAAGAAGTACGGTGGGTTAAAGGTTTTGTTAAACATACCTAACTACCAGCCTAGTCAGATCATTGAAGAAACAAAATTGAGGTTATTAGCATAGATGCAGGTTGAATACAAACCCCTAGGTGGGAAGAATGGAGTTGCAAATGTCATTAGTGGAGCAACACCATCCACTGATATGTCAGAATTTTGGAATGGCGATATATTATGGGCTACACCTACCGATGTAGGCAGATTAACAGGTATGTATTTGTTAGATACTGAAAGGAAAATCACTGAAGCCGGTTTTCGTAGCTGTTCGACTAAAATTGTTCCTAAGGGTTCCATCTTGTTAACAAGTAGAGCTCCGGTTGGGAACCTGTGCATAACGCTAGAAGATACAACAATCAATCAGGGCATGAAAGGTATTGTCCCGAATGAAGGCATAGATGCACATTACCTTCTATTCTATCTAATGAGTAAAGTCAAAGACATGCAAGCAGATAGTCACGGTAATACATTTACGGAATTACCAAAAGCTAAATTAGAAACTATCATGGTACCAGTTGTATCTATCGATGAACAAATCAGACTCGTTTCTAGGATGAAAAACGACTTGCTCCACATTGAGCGCATAGAGCAAATTGTTAAAGATCAAGTCAAAGCAGTTGCATCTCTTAAACCAGCAAAAATTCGTGAGTTTGTAAATCAAATAGAGAGCAAATCATGATTACAAACGGGAAAACGATAAACACACAAGCTGCAATGGATAAAGCAGTAAAGCGTATCTGCGATATTCTTAGAAGAGATAAAGCAAAAGGAGCCAGGCTATATGTAGCTGAACTCACTTGGATGTTTTTTCTGAGGTATCTCGATTTAAAAGAACAACAAGAGGAGATGCAAGCTATTGCTTTAGGAAACAGTTTTGAACCGACTTTACGGTCTCCATACCGCTGGCATGATTGGGCAGCTCCATTTGATCGAAGTGTTTCGTATAAAACGACCATTAAAAACATGCTACAAGGTTGGAAACGCAGAGAGATCGTAGAAGGTGGAGAATCCGGGTTTATAAATTATGTTAATTGTAACTTGTTTCCTTATTTTTCAACGCTTAAGGATCATACTAGTGCAACCAATATCCAAAAAGTGGTTTCTGAGATATTCATCAATCAAGGGCAGACAGTTTTGAAAACAGACGCAAATCTATTGGACGTTCTTGATGAGATTCATAAATTGACCCAAGCCGAGATAGACACACAACACATGTTTCCAATTTCACAGGCTTTTGAAGGTATGTTACCCAATCTTGGTGAGAAAAAAAACGATGGAGGTCAATTCTTCACTCCTCGTGAAATTATACGGTTGATAGTCGAAGTTGTAAATCCCATTTTAGGGGGTAAGGTCTATGATCCTTGTTGTGGTACTGGTGGATTCCTGATTGAGTCCTATAAACATATGATCAAGCAGAACCCTACTGCAACTCAGATTGAATATCTCAAAACTAACACATTTTGGGGTAGAGAAGATGCTGATGAAGTAATACCTATCCTTCTTGCTAATATGGTATTACACGAAATTGATCTCCCTCGAATATGGCATGGCAATACGTTAACGGGTGCAGTTACTTTCGGGGACCTATTTGAAGGGGCTCCTACTCAGTTCAAATACATACTTACCAATCCGCCATTTGGGAGTAAGGAAGGTAAAGCTGCACAATCAAGTTTCGTTTACAAATCAGGAAAAGCTCAGATTCTCTTCTTGCAGCATATAATCAGCAGCCTGGAAGATGGTGGCACTTGTGGAATGGTTATAGATGAAGGTGTGCTTTTTCATACTAAAACAAAAGCTTACACTCAGACCAAACGGAAGTTACTGAATGATTGCGACTTATTCTGCATTGTCAGCCTGCCAGGAGGAGTGTTTGTGAATGCTGGAGCAGGTGTGAAAACAGATTTGCTATTCTTTACCAAAGGTAAACCAACAAAACAGATCTGGTTTTACGATATGACACTCGACGATGATTTCAAGCCCCGAAAAGTGAATAAGGGCAATCCTCTCGAATTCAAGCACTTTGATGATTTTTTAATGCGGCTTAGGCTTCCCGTTAATCATCCGGAAAGAATAAGCGAACGTAGCTGGTTTATGACTAAAGAGGAAGCTGAAGCAAAAGAATACGATATCAAGGCTGTAAACAATAACGCTCCTGATTTCACGGATAAACGATCATCAGCTGAGTTGATTGAGGTTATCAGAAAAGCTCAGTGTGAGATAACATCTTTATTAGACCAATTACAGCAATAGGATGAGTGATGAAGAACATTTTGATTTCTAAATACGATGATGAGCCATTTAATCTGAAGTTCTCATTTCCGAGGATCACCGAGAAAGATTACAATCGGTTTTATGATATTGTGGAACTTATTGAGAATGGAAATTATCAAAAATCGATAGTTCTATTACAACAATTAGTTATCAAATATCCAGAATTTGCAGATGCGTGGACACATATAGGGTTTGCCCATCAATCCTTAGGTAATAGGATTGATTGTATATCTTATTATACCACTGCTGTGTACCTATGCAAGTCCAGTCTACCAAATGACTTTAACAAGAAAACACATAGAATACTCTGGAATGAAGGTGATAATCGGCAATTTTTACGTGCATGCCATGCACTTGGACTTGAATACCAGAATCTTGGAATGAATTATGACGCCTTGAATCTGTATTTGTTTATTCTCGAGGTAAATCCAGACGATAACCAAGGGATTCGTGAACTCGTTTGTGAATGCTATCTTGGACTTAAGCAGTATAAAAAATATATAGCATTTTATGATAAACATAGAAGCGGCTCTACAACTGGTATGGACATATCTTACGTTCTAGCACTAATAGCTTCAGGTAAGACTGACGAAGCTGAATCATGGATAAAGACAAATGTAGTACGGTACAGCAATATTTGGAAGGAATTAATCAAAAAGACACATAGGAAGCCAAATATTCCTATGTATGATTTAGGCTTTGTTACAACGAATGGAATAGATGCTGCATATTCATACTGGGATCGGTACAACAAGTATTGGTTACAGGTAGAGGGTTCGCTCGACTATGTTCGGCATGCGATATCCGAGAAGTCTGGTAAACAGTGAAAACTGTGTAATTTATGACTGGTAATTAATAAATTATGTCGATATCAACAAAGTTCCAGATTTTTTGTGATAAATTACGGATCACTGGCGACAAAGTAACAAAGATTCAGACACGATACAAAGCAATCACTAAAAGGATCAATACAGATTATTGGGGTTGGGAATCAGAGACAGCAAATAGTCTGTATGTAGGGTCTTATGGTAGGGATACAGATATCCATGCCAGTGATATAGATATACATGCTATATTGCCAGACGAAGTCTATTTTAAGTACAAAAAATATAAATCTAACGGACAATCTTTTTTACTTCAAGACCTTAAGCAGTCAATCAAAAAGACGTTCCCATTATCGTATGTATCCGCTGACAGGCAAGTTGTTGTGATTCCTTTTACTGACGGGATCAAATTTGAGATTGTTCCTGTCTTTAATCACATTGATGGCCAGAGTTTTATATACGCAGATACTAGGAATGGCGGTGCATGGAAGATAGTAAACCCAAGAGCTGAGATAAAAGCAATAAGAGATATGAATCTCGCCAGTAACAACAATCTAAAAAGACTTTGCCGAATGTTGAGAGCATGGAGGGAAAAGAACACTTTGTCTATTGGTGGACTTTTGCTTGATACATTAGCGTATAATTTCATCAGCCAATGGGATCATGCAGACAAATCTTTCATGTATTACGACTGGATGACCAGAGACTGTTTCGAATATATTGGGAATCAGAGTTTTCAGCAGAAGTATTGGTTAGCCCCAGGTTCGAATCAACAAGTATTTAGGAAAGGTTCTTTTATCGGTAAGGCTAAAAATACTTATCAATTAGCTTTAAAAGCTATTCAATATGAAGAAAGTGAAAGGGATAGGGTTGCAAATACAATATGGAGGCAGATTTATGGTAGTAAATACCCACTCTGAGTGTCTTGAAGATCAAATTCGTGAATACTATAGTCGAGTAGCATGGACTCATAAGACTCATGAGAAACAAGCAGATATCTATTTACGCAGAGATTCATTGTTTAAATGGTTGCAGATTGTGCTAACTGCGATTACTACTTCAGGAATAATAGCATCTATTTTCGGTGCTCAACCATGGGTGCCAATTGTTACCGGAGTAATATCGACTCTTTTACTGATATTTACTTCATACTTAAAGAATAATGATCTTAGCGAAAAGGCACAATTGCATGCATCTATTGCGATTAAAGTATGGGATGTTAGGGAACGACTTTTATCTCTGATAACTGATATGAAAGCGGGAGTATTAACTGATTCAGATATCGTAGAGTCCAGAGATTCTATACACAGAGACTTGCTACAAGTTTATGAAAAAGCTCCAAGAACTTCCAACAAAGCATACTCATTAGCTTCAATAGCACTTAAACAAATGGAAGAACTTACATTCTCTGACGAAGAAATCGATAAGCTATTACCTAAAGTCTTAAGGAAAAATCCTACATAACCAAGAAAGTTATATTATCTTAAGACCAACAACCCCGCAAAAATAAACTATTTTATCTCTTCCCACATACTGGATTATATCCGTTTCTCAATTCTTGTTCAATTCTTGTTCTTCCAGCAGACTGCAGATTAGGAGTATAAAGTACTGCAACGTGCAGTATCCCTTTACAATGACGATTCCAGCAATCGATTCTATCATGAGTTTCTATTCTTGTTTTCACTATGGCTGATTCTCCGATATCGATGACGAAGTAATCACCACCACTCTCACATAAAATTGCATAAATCCCTGACCTATTTTGTAAAGAGCCAGTATTTGTATAAGGCCCATCAAAAGTGTATCGTCCAATGCTTATGTTCACTATTCCTCCATCAATCTATCTATTTATAACTAATACAACCGATTAATCTGACTTTTCAAATCTGTCAATAGTAAAATCTATGGCATCCTTATACATCCGTATTTGTGAGAATACAGGGTAGTGCTTTCCTGGCTCCGGATCGATGATCACATCTGGAACAAGGAGCAAGCATGACCGAAGCGTTGATGAACCGGATCAAAGCTCAGTTAGTCAGACACGAGGGTCTGAAGCTGAAGCCATACCGCTGTACCGCAGGTAAGTTGACCATTGGTTATGGCCGTAATCTCGATGACCGGGGTATCTCCCGGAAAGAAGCCTATGCCATGTTAGAGCGGGATATCCGAGACTGCGAGCAGTGGCTGATCGATAAGATACCCAATATCTATAATAACCTCGATGAGGTGCGCCAGTCGGTTCTACTGAATATGTGCTTCAATCTGGGCATCAAGGGATTGCTTGGTTTCAAGAACACGCTGCGTTTTATTGCTGCCGGAGACTGGGAACGGGCTGCCAATGGCATGTTGGCCTCCAAGTGGGCGAAGCAAGTGGGTATGAGAGCGATTGAGCTTTCCGAGTTGATGAGGAAGGGCCAGTGATACCCATTCCGGTCGAAGTGGATGCCATGCTCTCCATCCTCAACCTGCCCAAGGAGATGTCCAACAATGAAATCTTCAGGGAGCATCAGGGCCTGGTTCTGGAGATGATCCGCTCAATCGTACTGGAGCGGTTTTATGATCACGCTACCCACGATGATCTGCCTGAAGATGATCCCCTGCTGATCTCTTTTCGTTTTGGGTTCTGTTTCCTGATGCTGCACAGTACTTGTGAGTTTCTCAATTTGAAGACTCTGGGTGAGGGGATAGTCAAGACCGTAGGTTTAGACCAGTCTGCCACCGAACTGCTCACAGGGAGCAAAATAGACGCATTCAAAGCGAACCTTGAGCTGAGGGCACTGACTGTACTGAGTTCTTATCTCAACCCAGCCGGCCTGGATCGCCTGAACGAACTCAAGCCCAGACAGCCTCGTGCTATCCGGGTGGGAGTTATCTGATGCCTGATCGTGATATTACTTCTCCAGAGGAACTGATGATCGAGATCTACCGGGCTATCTATACCGCCCTTGAAAGCCGTCTGCATCTGATCGGTTCAGTGATCGATGCCGAGTCCCGCAAGGAGATACTGGCACAGCAGATCTATGACAAGGGCGACTTCTACGGCAATACGGGCTATCTGCTGCAGACCACCGATACAGCAATGATCCTGAGAGTAGGCTCCAATGTGAAACACGGTCCATTCGTTTTGGGCGGCAAAGTGCCTTCCTGGACTCCGATCGCCCCGCTGATCGCCTGGGTCGAACGCAAGCACCTGTCCTGGACTGATAAAGAGACAGGTAAAGCTCTGACCGTAGCTGAGATCGCTTATCTCATCCGGGGCAAGATCAAGCGGGAAGGCATCGCTGCCCGAAATGTGTTCGCTTCTGTGATCGCCAACCGGGAGCAGTGGATATATCAGCAGTTGAACGATATCGAGGTGAGCCTGTGACCCCGCTGGAGAAGTACCAGGACGAACGCAAGCGCATCTCTGAGGCTCTGAAGTTAGCAGGCGTGGTTGAAACCCTCTACAACAAGGACAATATCCCCAAGAAGCTGCCCTGTGCCATCCTAATCCTCGATTCCGAGACAGGCAAGAACGGCACCTCCCGTCAGTATGTGGATACCGATATCGCCTGGACAGTCTTCCTGATCGTCAATGCCCAGAATGTGTCTGATCCGGACTCTGAACTGTACTCACTCAAAGAGAAGTTCCGCTCTTTCTACCTCAAGCTGATGAACCGGGATCTGCCCAGTATCGAATACTATACCAGCCGGATAGACGGCACCCGTCTGGTACGCATCGCCAAGATCGACCTGCTGAAAAGCGGCAGCGGAGCGGGCTCATGAAGGTAATGCGTATCGGTGCCCATAACCTGGCGATCAGTTCGGCTGCTGATCTCATGGAGAGCAAGTACAAGCCTGAACCTGTTGATCTATCCAAGTATCAGCGGATCGGCAAGCAGTTGGTGTCCAAAGCAGCCGAGACCAGAAAAGTGGTTTCCCAGCCCTATTCGATGAGCAAACTGCTCAACCTCTTGGATACAGATGAGTACCACTCCGGCTGTATCGATGCCCTGACCATGGCAACCATCATGCAGTTCGAGTGCGGCAACAGCCAGGTCAATGCCTGGATGGAAGAGGCTGAGTTCCCCGCCTGTGAAGACCAGAGTTCCATCCTGGCGGAACTGATGAGGTTCTATTTGGCCTGCGGTAACGGTTTCCTGATCAAGATGCGTAACGCCCAGGGTCAGTGGACGGGACTGGAGCGCATGCTGCCTTCCGAAGTGCAGATCGTGGAGAACTATGACGGGTTCGGCTTCTTCAAGCCCAACTACATCCAGATTAAGAACAACAAGAAGAAGGACTTCGCCTACGAGGACATCATCCACATAAAGAAGTCCACCCACAGATCCAATGCCTGGGGCTTGGCCTGCCTGCCTATCGCCATCAACATCGAGATCTTGGGCGAGATCAAGACCTTCGACTACAACAACTTCAAGAACGGCCTCATGATCGACTATTTCGTGATTGTGGAGGGCGGAACGCTGAGAGACGGAACCGTTACTGATGAGCAGGGCAATGAAGTCCTGACCGATGCCTATACCGAGATCGAGAAAGCGCTCACTGAGGTCAAAGGCAATGCCAGGAGCCACTCCACTGTCCTGATCGAAAGTGAAAGCCGGGACGTGAAGATACGCCTCGAACCACTACGTCAGCAGGACCGGGAAGGGGGCTTCTTAGGGCTCAAGAAAGACCTGAGAGAAGGCATCCTTGCCTATCACCGGGTACCCGCCAGGATCGTTTCCCAGCTTATCCCAGGACAGCTTGGCGGCGATAACCGGAGCGATATGCTGATGTTCTACCACTTCGTGGTCAAACCGCTGCAGAACCGCCTGGCACTAACCCTGGCAGTAGAGTTCAACTATGAGTTCGACTGGAAGGTCAAACCTGATGACTTCAACTTCGGTAATCTGACCGAGGTATTGCAGAGTGACGATGAAAAGCTTTTCATGCAGAATAGGAGCCTGTAGGCTTCGGAGCGCAGTATACCATGCACAACTACATAACTGACAAACAACTAAACAACAATACCAAAGGAGGTAGCGTGAAACGTAGTAAACGCACCATTCTCAAGGGAGAGCTCCGCAACGTGGAAGTAGAGCTGGTCTCGCTTCTGTTCGATGAGATGACTCCCGCCAATCAGAAGGGTTTTGTGGTCAAGAACGCTTCGGGACGGAGCTTCGAACACAAGATCAACTCCACCAAGTTCAAGAGTGAGACGTCAGGAACCCAGGGACGGCTTTTCGTCACCCTGATGGAGCCCAACATCCACGATTCCCAGGGTGACTATTACACCCGGGAAGAGATTCAGAAGGCCTGCGACCACTTTGCCAAGCATGGCCTGGTCGGCAAGTGTGATGTGAATCACAACATGCAACCCGTACCGGAGTTTACCGTAGTCGAGAACTACATCCTGAAGACCAGCGACCGGGAACACTTCCCCGATACCAAGGTGGGAGCCTGGGTCCAGGTGCTGAAGTGCGAAGACCTCAACTCGGAACTCTGGCAGAAGATCGAGAAAGGCGAGTTCAATGGAGTCTCCATCTATGGCCGGGCCGATGACTACCGCAATGCTGAAGCGAGCCTTGCTGAAATCAAGAACGAACTGAATAGCCTGCGTAAGGTAGCGGAGCATAACAACAACACCGAGCTGCAGAAGGGGATCGACAACATCACCAGCCGCATCTCGGAACTCGAAAAAAGCAGTGGTTCGGTTTTGGTCTCTGACGCAGTAAAGAGCATCGAGAAGAGCCTCAAAGACCTCTCCACCACCATGAGCAAAGCCATCTCCAAGAGCATACCAGGCGAACCAGACAGCAACCACCAGACAACTGACCGTGAAGTCAGCATCGATGGCAACAAGATCGTGGTCAAGGCTGCGCATCGTGAGATCTACAAAGGCATCTCCGACGTGGACTCCGGCAAGGCCATGAACATCCTCAATCCCAACACCACCTCGCTGTTCATCGATGAGGTGATTGGATCACAGCCGGGGGATACCCTCTCGGATATCTCAGTGCTGCCTCTGCTCAAGGACGAGAAGATCGACGTCGGCCTGATCGATGACCTGGTCTTCAAGAACTCCCTCGATGGCGCTCTGACGGCCCAGAACGTGAGCACTGCCGACCTCTCCGTACCAACCGGTATCCTCAATGCCGAGTTCACCTTAGGCAGGGATGTGGTTGAGTTCTATAAGGACAAGTACGGCGAAGATGCCTTCGGAGCCTATGTGGAGAACCATATCGCCAAGAAAACCGAGAAAGCCATCCGTCTGCTGCTGTTCAGGGGTGACCGGGCTTCCACCACCCCCGAGCTCAAGGCTTTGGATGGAGTGATCAAGCTCGCCACCGCCGCCTCAGATGTCAGTAACCTCTCCAAGGCCACCTACCCCGACTGGGCAAAGCGCTTTGAAGCGGCTCTATTGGCTTTCTCTGACGAGATGTTGGAGGAGCAGGAGAACTTCAAGTTCTACGTCAGCCATAAAGACCTGATCCGTATCCGGGCTGAACTCGCCAAGCGTGCGACCGGAGCCGGAGACAGACTGCTGCTGGAGGGTGGCCAGATATCCTTCGCGGGTATCCCCGTCAAACCCCGTCTCATGTCTGATGAGTACATCATCGGCGGCCTGCCCAAGTTCATCATTGTCGGCTATCGCACCGATGCCGAGTTGAAGGTCGAACATCATGGAGCGGACTGGAAGTACCACTGGTACATCCGCATCCGCCCCGGGATCACCTACATCTCCGGCTTCGTGAAAGTGTTCAAACTCACCACCTAAGCAACCAACTAAGAGAAGGAGTATCTCTATGGATTTCATCTTCGCCAATCAGCAGTTTATCCTGGGCTTGATCTCGGCTCTGGTGGTCTGGATCATCTTCAGAACCACCGGGAAGCAGATCGACAAGACCAAGGTCAACTCGGCTCTGGCCATCATCCTGGATATCATCCAGGACATTAAGATCAACCCGGACACCAAAGACCTGGATGACTATGCCAAGAAGCAACTGGCGGTGGAGCGGGCCACCAAGTCCCTCCCGCCCAGCCAGGCCAACGTCATTCTCAAGATCTTCGGCACCATCGGAGGAGCCATCGAATACGTGTTCCACAACCGTAAATGGCTCTTCAGCATCGGCAAGGCGATCAAGGGGGTGTTCTGATGCCTCCCATCTCTCAACCTACCTATCCCTCCGGGATGCAGGACACAGATCTGCAGTTCTCGGCCCTGATGGATGTGTTGATCGCCGACAACGTCTATTTCGGAGTCGGCACCTATAACCAGACGGAAATCAACACCAACTATGCCAATCAGGGCCTGATCAAGACGGAACTCAGCACCAACTTCGACCTGCTGGGTGAACTGTCTGAGAAGCCAGGTAAAGCGGACTCCAAGCTGTCCAAGCTCAAGACTCGCAACTATACCATCCCGGGCAAGCGTACCAATACCATCGAGCTTAACATCTCCGGTCTTTCTACCAAGCAGAAGAACTTCCTGGAGAGCACCCTGTTCATGGGTAAGGACACTACCATCGTAGTGGCTTCCAAGGAGCTGGACCGGGTGGTTATCTTCACCGGGCTGCGCTGGACGGTCGACTGGTCGGGAGAGGCTGACGGCCTCTTCAACGTAGTCATCTCCACCGAGTTCTCCGGAGTGACCTCCAACAAGATCTATCTGATCAAGGATATTCCTCCGGGAGCATAAGATCGCATCCCTTCGCAACTACACGCTAAATAAGCAAGGAACCAAAATGGATTGCCTGTGTAAACCTGAAATCAAAGAAAAAATCGATTCGGTTCACGAGGAGCTCTATGGCAATGGTGACAGCAGCAAGTCACTGCTGACCAGGATGGCGAGAGTGGAGACGAATATGAAGATACTGTTGACCGTCTCCACCTCGCAATTCCTGCTCTTATTGGGCATTGCCCTCGAGATGTTCTTTGGTAAATAAGATAAGGACTATTCTATGAAACGGGAACCCAAACTCAGCTACAGCCAACTGCGGCAAATACTCTGCCTCACAATCTCGAACGCTACTCTCAAAGCCAAGTTAGAGGACTTTCTCTCCGGCAAGGTGGCCAAGGTGAGTGAGCTGGAACTACTGGAACTGATCAGCCAATCGGAAGCCGATAAAGAGCTGATCTCGATACTTTCCGGGCGCAATCCCGAGGAGATGGATGCCCTGGAAGCCTTGGAGTACGTCTCCGCTTTTTTCGTCTATATCGGAGCCAACAAAGAGAGGTTCGCAAGTTGGCTCGGGAGTTTCGGATTAGCGGTAACGGCGTCTCCAACTACCCCTTCGAGAGGTTCGAAATGATCCTGCGTAAATTAGGCTTCACCAGCGAAGACTTCAACAATATGACTCTACCTGAGCTATACCTCCGGCTCTGTATCGCTGATCCCAAAGGAGAAGCATGATGGACGCGATTATCGGCTGGATCGGCGGTAAGCGCCTGCTGAGAAAGGTTATCGCTCCCTATGTTCCCCAGGACATCAAAGGCTATATCGAGCCCTTCGGGGGTGCGGCCTGGATGCTCCTCTACAAGGACAAGTGGGGTGATTTGGAAGTCTATAACGATCTCGATAACCGCCTGGTTAACCTGTTCATGCAAGTGAAGTATCATCCTGATGAGCTGATCAGGGAGTTGGACTGGTTAGTCGCCAGCCGCAAGCTCTTTGCCGATATTCTCAGGCAGGAAGGCTTAACCGAGATACAGCGGGCCGCCAGGTTCATGTATCTGATCACCAGATCATTCGGTTCAAAGGGTGACAGCTTCGGTACCTCTCAGAAGCGGGGCACTTCAAGTATGTATAACCGCCTGGAGCGCATCAAGGAACTTCACAAACGCCTGGATATGGTGATCATCGAAAATCTCTCCTATGAGCAGGTGATCGACAAGTACGATACCAAGAGCAACTTCTTCTATTGCGACCCGCCTTACATGCTTGGCTATACCTATGAGAACTCCAAGCAGTTCAGTCATGAAGAGCTCTGCAAGAAACTGAAAGCGATCAAGGGACGCTTCATCCTGAGCTATGACGATAACCCGGAAGTGCTCAAGCTCTACAAGGGCTTTGATATCAGGCATGTCACCCGCACCAAGGGCATCAACCGCAAGGAAGGCAAGTCCGAGTTCAAGGAAGTGATCATCGCCAATTTCAAGCTGGAGGAGCAATGAATTCAATCATCTCCTGGGTAGGCGGTAAGCGTATCCTCCGCAAGAAGATCCTGCCGCTCATCCCCAAGCATGACATCTACTGCGAAGTCTTTGGCGGTGCCGCCTGGATACTCTTCGGGAAGAGCGCCAACAAGGAAGACTGGCAGTTGTCCAAGAAGAGCCGCTATACTGAGGTCTATAACGACATCAATGGCGATCTGGTCAACTTCTGGAAGTATGTCAAGAACCATCCTGTTGCCTTCGTAACCGAACTCAACAACTACCTGATCTCCAGGGAGATCTTCGACAATTTCATGAAGCATGAGCCCCGAACCGAGCTGGAGAGGGCGATCAAGTTCTACTACAACCTCGCCTGCAGCTATGGCTCACGCTCCAAGAACTTCTGCGTCAATCAGGGCTACAAGTATATGCCCCTGCGCAATCTGGAGAAGGTGAAAGCCGCTTCAGACCGGCTCAAGCAAGTGATCATCGAGAAGCAGCCCTGGGAGAAAATAGTAGCCCACTTCGACCAGCCGCACACGTTCTTCTATCTGGACCCGCCTTATTATACCAAGGAACACATCTACGAACGTGAGGACGCAGATGCCTTCAACCAGCATGAAGAACTGGCAAAAGCCTTGAAACAGATCAAGGGCAAGTTCCTGCTATCCTACAACAACGATCCTTATATCCGCACACTCTACCAAGGCTTCACCATTGATGAAGTCGAGGCCCAGTACACCGTTTCAGGTGCTTTCCAGACTGAGATTGAGTTGCTGATTAGGAATTATTGATTTGTTGCACTATTCCCGATCTAATATTTTGGAGGTGCCTTTAACGAAATTCCTCCTCAAAATATACTTCATTTGTTTTTCAATATGAGCGGACAGATTATTAATGCCGAGTTCCGTTCCCCTCTTGAGCATGTAATCTCTCATAGATGTGATAAACTCAGTCTTTGTCACATTCTCTTTGTTAGCTGCTGCCACCATTTCAATAGCCCTTTTTTTATCAAAAGAGCTATTCGCGTACACCAAATCACGCTTACCAAAACAACCAGGGATCATCTCTTTCCAGGACATGTTAGTCTCCTTTCCCAATTTGTTACCTCATTTCTACAGCATAATTAGAAGATTGTCAATGTTTATTTTCACACCTTATGCCCGACCTAACCTTTAGACTCATCTTGACCACTACAGACGCCAGCCAAAAGCTTGCCGAAGTCAAGCAGGAGGCTCAGTCCGCTCAGGCTGTGGTGGAGAAACCTGCTACAGTTAAAATAACCGCGGAACAGGCTCTGGCTACCATTCGTGACGTGAAGATCGCAGTGGATGGTGTCCTGCAGGTGGTGGGCGGTCTGGCCAGGTCTATGAATGGTCTGTTAGATGCATCACTGGGGCAGAGACAGGCCATGACCCTGGCTGCAGTGACCTTTGGCGAAGCTGCGGAAGAGATGGGGAACTTCGCCTCCTCGATGCAGGAGGTGACCAACTTCGAGGACGATCAGCTCCTGGCCCTGATGTCCAAGCTGTCCCAGACCTTCAAACTCAATAAGGATGAGATTCAGCAGTTGGTGCCCTTACTGTTAGACTTCACGGAAGCCAACAAAGCCACCGGAATGAGCGTGGAGTCCGCCTTTGACCTCATGGGTCGGGCACTGAACGGGCATACCGCTATGTTGGGCCGCTATGGGATTGTGTTGGATGATACCCGGCTCAAGACCGAAGGGGTATCCTATCTGGTCGAGAAGTTAGGCGAGGACTATGGCGGCACAGCCGAAGCCCTGGCTGACCTCCGCCTGCAGAATGCCAATGCCTGGGGAGATATCCAGGAAACGGTGGGCGATATGCTCACCACTCTGATCAATCCTCTCCTGCAGGGACTTCGCTTGCTCATGGATGCCTATAACAGCCTGTCTCCGGTTATGAAGGGCTTCGTAACCGGGATCGTGGTCGCCATCCCCATTATCGGTACCGTTACCACTGCGATTACCGCTCTGACGGCAGCCTATCATGCCCTGCAGGTGGCCATGAACCCGGTAGCGGGGATCATCGGCATAGTGGTGGGAGCTTTATCTGCCTTGGGCTTCGGACTGGCTGCGGCTTCCATGAAAACTGATGAGGTTACCACTGCTCAAAGGAGCATGAAGGATGAGATCAAGGATGCTGAACGCCAGGTGTCGGTGGAGGCAGAGAAGTTCAGCCTGTTAGCTACCAGGTTGCTGGAACTGCGTTCCGCTTCCTCTCTTACCGTCGCTGACAAGCGGGAGCTGAAGAACGTCATCAAGTCCCTGAATGACAACTACTCGGAGTATCTGGGCAACATCAACTTGGAGACGGCAGCCTACAATAACCTGGCTACCGCTCTGCGAGCCGCATCGGAAGCATTGGTGCAGAAGAAGATCTCTGAGATCTATGGTGAGAGATACAATGCCCAAGTCCAGAGGGTAGCTGAACTGCAGATCGAACTGGATGAGAAACGAGCCGAATACACTGCTGCCAATAACAGAATAAACCAGTTGAAGGCTTCAGTAGACTGGGAGTTCCTCACCAGTGACCGCAACGCTATGGGCTTCAATCCTACATCCTATTTCGGTAATGATGGCGAGTGGCTCAAGTTGGAACGGACTATCAACTCGTTCGGAGCTTTATCAGGTAGACTGCAGGCCGCTAAATACGATCTTCAAGCTCTGGGTGATGCCTATCGCAAGGCTATGTTCGAAGTGCCTGATCTGACTTTTGATAGTGGTAGAAATGCTGGAACTCCCGCTCCGGCACCCAGTCCCGCAGCTTCGGAAGCGGAAAGCAGGCGCAGGGAAGCTTTACGCCTCATGGAGGAGTTAGCCCGGCTGCGCCAGACAGAGACCGCTCGCATCGAAGCCGAGTATCAGAGAAGGCTGGCTCTGATCAGGGAGTTTACCCGGGATGGCAGTGATGCCGAACGCCAGGCCATCGAGAACCTCGATGCTTGGAAGACTCAGCAGGATAATGAGCTTGCTGCCAAGGAGAAGGATGCCGTCCAAGCCAGATACAAAGCTGAGATCGACTACTTCTCCAATTTAGAGAACCTCGGAGTCAACTCCTATGACGCTCTCAAAGCCAGCATGGAGGAGTATTATGCCTGGGCTCAGCAGAACCTTCCGGAGAAAGAACAGCAGCTTATCCAGGCCCAGATAGCCGGGGCCGATGCCCGTCACGTAAAGCTGCTCCAGGAACGTCAGGATGAGGAGCGGGCCAAGCTGCAGGAACTGCAGGATATCCGGGACGAGTTCCATTCCCGTGACTTGGACAACAGCGGCGACAGTTACGGCAAACAGCTTTTAGAGGTGGATAAGTACTATGAGAAGATGAAAGCCAAGCTCTTGGAAGCCGGACTGACTGAAGTGGAGATCGAGCGGCAGAAGCAGGAGACTCTTACCACCCTCAGAACCAATTACCAGCTTCAGGCAGCCAGCGGCATCTCCAAGATCTTCGGTGATATTGCCTCCGCTCAGGACAAGGATACCGAGCGTGGCTTCAAGCTCTGGAAAGCCTCGGCGATAGCTCAGGGCTACGTGGATACCTTCTCAGCCGCCATAGGAGCCTATAAGTCTATGGTGGGCATTCCCGTAGTCGGCCCCGGACTGGCGGTTGCTGCCGCAGCTGCGGCGATGGCTGCAGGAATAGCCAATATCGCCAAGATCAGTTCCACCAAGTTTGAAAAGAAAGCTACCGGAGGTCTGCTTACCGGACCTTCCCATAATCAGGGAGGCATCCTGATCGAAGCCGAGGGTGAGGAATACATCACCGCCAAGGACCGGGTCAAGGCCCTGGGCAGGAGCCTGTTCGACTTCCTCAACTTCGCACCCCTGGATCAGGTCAAGCTTGCCTTTGCGTCCATGCCTGTTCCTTCAGTGCCTATTCCGAGTTACCTGGGCGAATCTTATGCCGCAGGTGGCGCTATCTCTTCCGGAGGGGGCATGAATACCCTGATCAATCTGATTGCCGCCTTGAAAGACGAGATCGTCTCACTCAGGCAAACGGTCATGGACTCCAAGCCCATCATCGAAGTGAATGTCGATCCGCTCTCCAATGATCCGGTCAAGGTCTCTGAAATAGCCGATACCGGCAAGATGATCAGGAGTGAGATCTGATGCCTAACCTATTCAAAATCGACTTCGTAATGGGCAAGACCGATGCTCCCGACTACAACCAGGTCAAGCATAGCCTGGAGGATAGCTCCAGCAACAGAGCCATCATCAGCCTATCTGTCTCAGCCGATAAGCTGCAGTCGGTCTCCAACTACAGCCGTGAACCCAAGCGGCTCGTGTTTGAGTGCTTTCCCACTGTCTGGATACAGGAGAACATCCTGAGTGGGGAAAATGAACATGAGCGCTATATCTCGCACTTTGAGGTTAAGGTCTATCGGGATGAGGCCCTATTCTTTACGGGCATAATAGACACCTCTCAGCTATCATTCGATGTAGCCTCCGGCATCCTCAAGATCAGTTGCTACGATAAGATCAAGCTGCTTTCCCTGTTCTCCGATCTCACCCACTACTATTCCCTTTCCGCGGGTTACCTTCCGCAATGGATATTGACCTACTTCATACAGGACATCGGGCAGAAAATACCCGTCAACATCCCTTACTCCAATCAGTTCAGCTTGCCTACCCTGAACATCGGCAGCGGCAATGCCCTGACCATCGCCCATATCGGCTTCGATGACCTGCTTGCCTTTCCCAACCCCACCCCCACCCATGGCTGGACTTACAGCTATGATGGCTCCGGCTGGCCGGGTCCCCAGTGGGGATATCTGATCGATACGATTGCCAACCGCATGAGCTTCGTCTTTGCCTACAAGAAGGTGATCAAGGCCAGCTATCCCAGTCCCGCCACCACCAGGTATCAGGGCCGCTACCGGGGCCGCATCTATAAGTTCTTCAACAGCATCTGCCCGGTAGTGGTCGAGTATGACGAAAAGACCGACTGGGTGGAAAACCTGGCCTCCCTCGAAAACGCCACCAATGAGTTCATCGGCTTCTTTATCGGGAACGGCGTCTCCGAGTCCACCCTCTACAATGGCCTGGTCTCGGCGGGCTCTATCGATGGCCGCAGCTATGGCAGCAGCCAGTACGTCAACCACTGGATCGAAGCCCACTTTCATGGCAACCTCTTCCCGGCCAAGCTGCATCCCGGCAAGGCCTACGTCAACTACACCGATGAGCCGACCGATAACATCAAGGTATTGCAGGCCATGCTCATGCTTTACAATGCCACCATCTTCAGCAATCCCCAAGGGCAGATCGTGTTCAAAAACAAGGATTCCTACAGTAGTACAGTGATAGACATCGATGCCGGGGATGTGGTCGACTTCGTAACCAAGCGGAGCAATCCGGAGAAGCCCCAGATAAGCTCACTGGATATCCTGACAGGGGATACCGCTCAACTCCAGAACCTGATCAAAGACTATCTGATCGACTTTCATGACTCCAAGTGGAGCTGTGAGGCTACCATCGATAGTCTCTCCAAATACAACCTCTCCCTCCAGTCCAGGATACGCATCCAGAATCAGGTCTATGCCATAACCGAACTGGAGCGGAACTACATTGAAGATGAATACAGGGTGAAAGCATGGTTGTTATAAAGGGATTCAAGCTTATCCGCTGGGCTAATGACGGCATCTATTACTTCTTCTGTCCCAACGGGCAAATCGAATACAGCCCCAATCAGAAGTACCGCATCGAGAAGAAGAACGCTTATGATCCCACTATCATACATAGAAGGGAAGCCTACCGGGAGGACTCCTTCGATCTGGAGGCGGTGCTTGAGCCAGCCGAATACTACAGCCTGATGAGCTTCCTCCTCGGCCCGGGCAGGCTATATCTGGAGTACACAGCCTACAACAATATCAACAGCCAGTTCCCGGTCACCATCTCTCAACTGCCCAAGTGTCCGGATGACCTGCATGAGTATCCCACGAAGGTCAAGTTCAGCCTGGAATCGAGATACATCGGTTCACCCGGCTATATCGACTTCGGTGGCATTATCATCACCGACTTTGACGAGACAGTCACCCCGCTAAGTTAGGTAAGGAGATCAGAAGGAGATCACATGTATAAATACGGTATCAGCTACTACTATATGGATGGCAGCATCCGCAAACCCAGGTCAGGCGTGGACGTCCGTTTGCTCAGGCCAGGGCAATCCTGGGCTGAGGGGCTCAAACTGATCGAGGTCACCGGGGGTTCCGGGTACTACGAGATCAGCATTGAATCTGAAGCCGGCTGCGGCTACTATGAGCTCTGGGATGACCTCGGCAGTACCTTTGGTCAGTTCAGCGGCAAGACCTGCATCATTGGCAGGCTCGACACCAGAGGCTTGCAGAACAACTCCATCAATGCCAGTCACATCACCGATGGCTCTGTTACAAGCTCCAAAATCGCCAATGGAGCACTCTCCAAGACTCACTTCGCCCCGGATATACTCACGCTGTCAAAACTTGAACACGAGATACAGGATCAGAACAAGGGAGTGGGCGATAACAGCCAGGGCAGCCCTGCCAATCTGTCTGATGACAAGACGATCATTCATATCCTGGAAAAGGAGTATCAGGAGCTTCCGCATATCATCCTAACCAACTACTGCGATGCCTTCCTCTACCTGATCGATGCTGTGCTTGAAGGAAACATGGTAACCGTTACCCTTGGGATCAGCCAGGTCTATACCGCCTCCGAGCCTGCCTATACCCTGATCGCCCTCGCCAAATGATGCCCAAGAGAGAAACCCGGCAGAACCGGGTTAATGAGTAGCAAGCTACTGACTATCTCTGCTTTTCGAGCCGACAGATCAGTTCCGCCATCAGATTGATCATCTCCTTGTAGTCTCCACATTCCCAGGCATCATCCGCCCTGGTTCTGATCTCATCCTCGCTCATCTTCTCCGACTGCAGCCAGGGGCCTCTAAACTGGTTCCACCAGCTCTTGTAGTGGAATTCCTTAGCTGTGGGATCATCCTGCGCTATCTCTTCGATGGGCTGTTCTGTTCCATCCTCACGCCTCAGAATAGTCTGGCTGCCTGATTGAACCATCTCCTCCGGAGTTGCCTGTCCTTTGCGGTTCTTGTTTTGCTTGGTCATCTTGTTCTCCTTCCCGGTTACCCGGCTATTGATGTATGAGTGCTACCAAACACCCCTCGCAAAGGCAGTCAAGTCCTTTCCGCTCAATACTATAAGAAAGATCGAGGATGTTCAGACTTGACATAGAAACACTCATCTTCGATTATGATCTCAGCCTACAGACCCTACATAGAATGCCCTCCGAGACGTGGGAACGCCGCCCGGTGATTCCCACGTTTTTTTCGTTGTTTTCAATCCACAGACTATTGAATTTGCAAAAAGGTTGAAACTGGATTTGCAAAAACCGTGATACCAGATTTGCAAAAAGGTTGAAACCGATTTGCAAAAAGGGTGATACTGAGGTCTCACTAAAAACAGCGATTTGCAACGAAAGTGATACTATTTGCAATTTCACTTGATACTCTATACTTGAGGGTGTTACCGGATAAAGCATGAGAGCTTTTTGCTTGACAGATATGCAAGTTGAAAATTCAAAGAGAAAAAACGCCAAATTGTTTCCTGGAGGAAGAATGAATAAGAGGATCTTGCTTGTCCTCGCTGTGTTGCTGAGCCTTTTTGCCTGTAGTACCAATGCAGCGAACAAGGCGGAAAAAGTTGAGAAATCTGAGCTGGCCACCAAAGTGGCTATTTTGCCTCTGAAATCGCTGGACAGCAGCAGCCGTTATATCAACAAACTGCTCACGGTTCGTGATCTCGAGCTAACTTTTGACAAACAAGCCAACTATATTCTGATGGATATGGACCAGGTTGCGCACGACTTCAAAACCACTGGCTATAAGGATGTGGAAGACCTTCAGGTGGAGGAGATCAAGGAAATTTCCGAAACCGTGAAGTCTGATGTTATCATCATGGGTAACATCAGCGAAAGCGGGCGTGACGTTTACAACGTTTCGATGCGTTTTTACAGCACCAGAAGCGAGGAATTGAAGCAGATCAGCTTCCCTGTGGTGAAAGAAAAGCATGCCCGTTGGAAAGCTTTGGATGACAACTTTATGCCTGAATTGAACGGATTCATTTCCAACGAGATGGACAAGATTTTCAACATCGGCGCCAACTACTACAACAACCAGAACTATGTGGAAGCCGAAAAATCCCTTAAACAGGTCATCGCTCTCAAGCCAGACAAAGTGGATGCCTATTACATCCTTGGAAACACCTATTTAAAGACCGGCAAGTATGATTTGGCAGAGCAGAACTATAAAAAGATGATGGAACTTGCCCCTGAGGATCAACGCTCCACCATAGCCTTGATAGGCCTTTATGAGACAACCAATCAAAACGCCAAACGCATAGCTTTGATGGAAAAGATCGCGGATGCGAACATGGATGAAGAGATGTGGCTCGCCATCGGTAACCTGTACGACCAGGAAGCCAATCCGGAAAAAGCCAAGTCAAGCTTCCGCAGGGCTCTGGAAATCAACCCCGAGTATTCCACCGCCAATGTGCGTCTGGCACTGATGCTTTATGATGAGGAACGCTTTGCTGAATCGATCCCTTATTTGGAAAAGGCCTTCGACCAGGCTCCGGATAACGACCTGATCAGCAGAAGACTGGCTGTGGCATATCAGCGCAGCAACCGCATGGAAGACGCCATCGCTCGCTATGAAGGCTTGATCCAAAGCAATCCGACCAGCCCTCAGGCATACCTGAATGTCGTCGGTTTGTATCGCACCCTGGCTTCTGACGCCAAAGACACGGCGGTAGCCAACCAATATAACAAGAAAGCAATCGACACAATCAACGCGCTCAAGGCCATCGATCCTAACAACGCCTATGTGTATCTGAACCTTGCCGCCATCTATCTTTCTCAGGGTAAGTACAACGACGCTGAAACAAACGCCAACCAAACCATTTCGCGCAACGGGTCCCTCTACCAACCCTATGTGATTCTGGCTGCAGTCAATCAATTCAGGGGTACTGAGCAGTACAACAGATACATCGATCTGGACCGCCAGGCCGCCAAAGCAGTGGGATCAAAAGCCCGCCAATTGGCAAAGGATCGCGATGCCGCCAAAACAAATGCCAATGGACTTTTCCGCAAAGCCCAAGGCCAGCTTGAACAAGCCCGTGGCAAAACCACCGAGACCGAAGCCCTCAACGACATCAGCAACAGATTGAACCGTGTGGCGCAGTTGCTCTCGCAGACTGTTTAATCTGTTTTATCGATAAGAAAATATAACTGCAATCTGAACGCCCGGATTTGTTCCGGGCGTTCTGCTAAATTTGGCTCTCTATCAAACTATGTGAGTTGATATCGACGGTTGAAAATCGCATTATTCCAAAATACAGTATCACGGGTAAAGTTACCCCACCAAACCGCTATGCGCTATGGCGATGATCCCGACAGCCCGTGATGATGCAGGATAATGTCTGGGGGTGCTTGTTTCGGGGAGTTCCTTTCCACCTTTTCATCAAAAACATAAACAGTAGCAAGCAATATAGTGTTACATTCACTAAACACAATAACAATATTCTTCATATTCCTTCATAGCGCCCTCCTTTGCTGCTACAGGCTTTGGAGCCATCATCCTTAGGTCATCCCTCACCGGGTTAAGGATGACCCCAGGAAGATAAAGACTTAGCTGCCTCGCGCGCGCGAGGGCGAGCCGACATTCGTTTTTGAATTCTGTGCCCTTGGTATAGGGTTCATATATCCACCCGGTTTGGGAATGAACCCCATTTCGTAACATAACTCGATATTCTAAAGTAAGTTGAGTTTATGGCACAGCATCTTTTAGTAATTATCCAGGGGCTTACTGGAACGCCTCCATGCCGCTGAAATCCCTATCTGGATCGAAGCTCTTTAACACCTTCAAATCCTTGTCGTTGAGCTCATCCAAAGCGATCCTGGTGAGCAATTCGCCCAACCCGGGACCCATCATGAAACCCTGGCCGCACATACCCACCGCGTTGATCAGGTTGTCGCCAGCTTTACCAACGATAGGAAATCCGTCCGGAGTCATGGGATACTGTCCTCTCCAGGTGCGGCGTACTTTCAGGTTGCGCAAGCGGGGATAGATTTCCAGCATGCGCTTGCTGCAAAGAGGCAGGAACACGGAAGTGGAGCGGCTGTCCATTCCCTGGACGGGCGGATCGGGGGTGATGCAAAACACCACCTGTCCTTCATGGTTTTGATAGAAATAGAAGTTCGCGGAGCCCGGCCGCTTGCGCATATCGACCACCATGGGGCCCATAAAGGAAGCCACAGGCTCGGTGATGCCAGCTTCATGGCAATCGGGATACACGGGAAGGTCCAGGCCAAAAAGCTTGCCAATCTCCCTGGCGTCGTTACCGGCGGCATTGATGACGATGCCAGTATGGTATCTCCCCTTGTCCGTTATCACTGCGTCAACTTTGCTGGCAGTCATGTCGAAACCGATCACTTTTTCCCGGAACCGGAACTCCACCCCTTTGGAAAGAGCGTGATAATAGAAAGCGGAACCCAACAGCAAAGGCGAACAACTGCCATCTTCAGGCGAGTAGGTTGATCCCAGCAGGCCATCCTTGTTGATGCCCGGTACCAGGGCGTCGTATTCATCCGGGGAAACCCAATGGATATTGAGGCCAAAGCCAAGCTGCACCTGCATGAGGTCCTTGAGCGACTTTTCGTCCTGGGCTGTGTAGGCGGGATAGCTGTAGCCGTTGCTCATCCAGCCAATATCGTCACCCCATGTCTCTTTCCAGGAACTCATTATCTCGATTGAACGCTGGCAAACACTGATCTTGCCAAAATCGCTGTGGGTGGCGCGTACGCCTCCGATGGCCTTTTTGTTGTTGAACTGGCCGGGAGCGCTGGCGGCTTCCAAGACCAGTACTTTTTGTCCTTTCAGGGCGAGGTTCAGGGCAGCGGGAACACCAATCGACCCAGCGCCGATCACTACGACATCATATACTTTATCCATCGTTCACTCTCCATCCGGAAACTTATCCAAGGGCACTTCCACGAAAACAGGCCGCTTGGTGTTGGGTACCACATCCTCGATGGGAATACCTTCTTCCCTCATGACGCCACGGATCAGTGTGTCGCAGGTTTTCGCCCCGCAGGGTCCCATCCCAGCCCGGGTGATCGCTTTGATTTGGTTCAGGTTTGTGACCCCTTCCCGGATGAGCTGGCGCACTTCGCCCACGCTGACCCTCTCGCAGAGGCAGACCATGGCTTCATCGTTCTGCTTTTGGGGAATGATCGCTTTAGGCAGAGGCTGGCTTACTTCAACAGGTTGGATGCGGAAAGAAGCGACTCGCTTGGCGATGTTTTTGGGAACCGAAACTTTCACAAGCTGGATGTGCCTCTCTTTCATGTCCATGATGGCTGAGATTGAAAAGCTGCCAAGAGGATTGGCGTCTATATCGACCAATTCCACCATGTCACCTACTTTTTTGGCGATGTTGAAAACTTCGTAGGGGATGGTGACGGTGGGGTTTTCCGGGTCCTTGCGGTAGTCCACCAAAGTTATGGCCAGGCCGGGGCAGATCATCAGGCATTTGTGGCAGCCGATGCAGGTGCCAGTGTAAAGGGGAAGCGCCATCAGGCTCCCGTCCTCAGTTTGAATGGATTTGGTGGGGCAGACCGTGGTGCAGGGATTGCATGGGATTTCCTGCAGGCAGTGGATGATCGGGAATACGCCTTCCTCGGAGGGATTGTTGCGATAATCCTTGATCCGTCCCGGGTGGGATTTGAGCACTTCCGCTTTGGCATACCAGTCCGCGGGGATATTGCCCACTTCTTCGTGTCCCATATCCCTGGCAATGGTTAGTCCGGCGATCTTGCCATTGAACATTGCCGAGGAGGCTTCCGCTATTTCCAGGGCGTCGCCTGCGGCATAGACGGGAATGCCTGCTTCCTGGGCTTCCTGGGTGAATTCAGAAAGCGAATCCAGCCCCACGGCGATCAGGATGGTGTCACAGGCAAAACTCTTTTCAGTTCCTGGAAGCGGCTGGAATTTGGAATCCACTTCGCAGATGGTCACACTGCTCACCGTCTCGTCACCATTGGCGCTCAAGATCGAGTGTGAGGTATAGATGGGTACGCCCAGACGCCTGAGTTTGTCCGCATGCACTTTGTATCCGCCGCAGCTTGGCAGTGCCTCGGCCAGTCCGACCACCTCGATTCCGGCTTGCAAAGCGTGATAACCGGCTATCAGACCAACATTGCCGCCGCCAATTATGAACAGACGGTCGGTGGGGCTCACGAGGTCGCGGTTGACCAGGGTTTGGAACGCGCCGGCTCCATGAATCCTGGCCAGATGGTTGCCATTGAAGCGCAAGAACTTTTCCCGCGCGCCAGCCGCGTTCAGGATCCTTTGGGGAGCAACTATCTTGTACACCCCGTCTTTCAGAATGCCCACCTTTTTGTCGCTAAAAACGAACAGCGCAGTGCTTTTAGTCCAGATTTTCACGGAAGGATACTGTGCCACCTGGGTTGCCAGCAGCTTGCCGATGTCGTGGCCACGGGTGCCGGCGTTGCTATCCTCTTCCGAACCAAAAAATTTATGTGTTTGCAGCACCAGCTTGCCGCCCAGGGTATGCTTGTCGTCAATCAACAAGGTGTCGATGCCGATTTTGCCCAGTTCGATGGCAGCCGCCAAGCCTGAGGGGCCTCCCCCAATGATCAGTACATCGGTGTCCAGATGCTCGATTGCTGGCCTGGACTTGGTCTCAGTCTCCAATGGGAGCTCCGGCAGCCCGTCTGCGCTGCGTACTTCCATCCCGCCGCGCACTTCCGTCATGCAGGATTTTACCGCGACGCCGTCAGCTATGACAGTGCATTTGGCACACTGTCCATTGGCGCAGAAAATACCCTGGGCGCTGCCGTCTTTGTGATTGTGGCCAAATATGCTGATCCCGTTGGCGATCAGGGCGGAGGATATCATTTCCCCTTTCCTGGCTGCGAGGGCTTGTCCGTTCCATGTGAAGAGTACTTCTTCGCGCTTGTTTACAGGAAGGATCGGATGTTGAGTAATGCGATGCTTATCCAATCTCTGAAAATCTCCTTCTGATGCGAATGTTTTTTGTTCAAAAAGCTGCGCTGCCGCCAAATGTCAAGAAAAACTGGATAAATCTAGCTTGAAAGGTTGGTTTTTACCCATTTGCCTATACCGCATAATCAGGATTCAATAGCTAATGACAGTAATCTGTCACGCTGCCGAAACAATGATCATAGATATCAACTTGCGCTTGGTCTGCAGCTAAGATTGGCATTGACAGAAAAGGCTTGGAGCAAAGCCTGTCCAAAAAAGATCAAGAGGATAACATGAGCAAAAGCAAGGAATTTGATACACTGCAAGTTCATGCGGGCCAGGCGCAAGACCAGTATAAATCTGTAACGCCGCCCATTTACCAAACATCCACCTTCGCCTTTAGTGACGCGGATGATGGAGCCGCCTGTTTTGCCGGGGAAAATCCTGGCTATATCTACACCAGATTGGGAAATCCCACCATCAGGCATTTGGAAAATGCCATGGCCGAATTGGAGAGAGGTGCAGGCGGAATAGCCTGCGGAAGCGGTATGGGAGCTGTATCGACAGTCTATATGGGTTTTCTGGATTCACAAAGCCATATCGTATCCACAGCCGCGGTATATGGCGCATCCAGGACTCTTTTGGAGAAACATCTGTCCCGCTTTGGTGTGGAATCAACTTTTCTGGACACCAGCAAGCTCGACCTCGTAGAAGCCGCTATCAAACCCAATACAAAAGTTCTCTATATTGAAACCCCTGCAAATCCGACCATTAGCATCACCGATATTGCCGCTTGCGCTAAAATCGCTGCCAAGCACGGAATCAAACTGGTGGTGGACAACACGTTCTGCTCGCCTTATCTACAAAATCCCCTGGAATTGGGCGCGGATGTGGTGCTTCATTCTGTCACCAAGTTCATCAATGGACACGCGGATGTTGTAGGCGGGGTAATCGTTACAAAGACCGCTGAGGACCACAAGTTGCTGTATAATGTGATGACCACCATGGGGCCCAACATGGATCCGCATCAGGCATATCTGGTGATCCGTGGCATCAAGACTCTTTCATTGAGGATGGAACGCGCCCAGGCCAACGCGCAAAAGATCGCAGAATATCTGGAAGCACATCCGGCAGTGGCCTGGGTTAGATATCCGGGGCTAAAATCCCACCCTCAATACGAACTTGCCCAGAAGCAGCAAAAGGGGCCGGGGGCGATGATCTCCTTTGGCCTGAAAGGTGGATTGGAAGCTGGCAAGAAGCTTATGAACAGCGTCAAACTGGCTGCTTTGGCAGTTTCTTTGGGAGGCGTGGAAACACTGATCCAGCATCCCGCTTCCATGACACACGCCAAAGTCTCGAGCGAAGCCAAGCTTGCCGCGGGTATCACCGACGATCTGGTGAGATATTCCGTAGGCATCGAAAACGTGGACGACCTTATAGCGGATTTGGAATTGGGTTTGTAGAACCCAAGTTCAATTCAGTATGTATGCAGCCCTTTTTCCTGATGGAAGAAGGGCTTGCCGCATTCAGTGGCGAAGCCCTCAAGCAACAATACCGCGGCATCTGCGCCTTTCATACGCCAATATCTGCGTGAACGGTGTGCCCGTGATCCAGTCTTTTAAAGCCCCAATCAAGCACCCAGTCAAAAAACAACCGTCATCATTTCCTTGACAACCGCATAATTTAATCGGCACATTCTGCAATATCCTTCATAGCGCCCTCCTTTGCTGCTACTGGCTTTGGGGTCATCATCCTTAGGTCATCCTTATAAATTATAAGGTTGACCCCAGGAAGACCCAGGCTGTAGAGGGTTATGCAAATGAGGCCCATCCACCCCTCATAATATATAGGTGCTACGATAAAACCGTGGAGAGGTGGAAAGGTGGAATGGAGCCCCCTAAACAAGTCCACCAAGTAATATACTGTGTCATCACGGGCTGTCGGGGTCCTCAAAGGATTGGCAACGATCCGATGGGGTTGTTTGATTAGTAAATATCCTGAAAACCTGATCTTGATTACATGTAGAATTTTGAAACCAAAATCTCACCTGATTGGGCTAACTACCTTGTAGTTAGAGAATTCATTTGACATTTGCCGCTTGTCGAATTTGTGTGCATGCATGAAAAATGATTATAAGAGATTACTTGCCAAGATCCTTGTGCTTGCTGTCAGCTTGTTTGTTGGCTCTTTGCTATACAGCAAAAGCATCAAGGGGGAGGTTGTTTCCATCCAGGACGGAGATACCATCACTGTGCTAAAAGCGAAAAAGCAATACAGGATTCGTCTGGATGGCATCGATTGTCCCGAAAAGAACCAGGCTTTTGGCAACGTGGCTCGCAAGTTTACCTCCGACCTCGTATTCAGAAAAACTGTAAAAGTAAAATACGAAAAACGTGACCGGTATGGAAGATATCTGGGAACAGTAATCACTCCCGGGGGAAAGAACCTGAATCACGAATTGCTGAAAGCTGGCCTGGCCTGGCAGTATAAATATAATAAAAGCCCCGTTTTAAGGTCCCTGGAAGCAAAGGCGAGAAGGCAAAGAAAGGGGTTGTGGTCAGACGCGAAACCCATTGCCCCCTGGGATTTTCGCCGTGGGGTCAGAGAAAAACCTTGACGAGTTGCGCCTCTCTATGAAATTTATAGACAACGCATTTCCGATAAAGCGAAAAACGAGAAATAACATAATAAATATAAGAATAAGGAGGCTCCCCAATGAGCACCGTACCGAGTTTCCAACTGGCTGATCTGCGCAATAAGATTGTTCTGATCCGTATGGACCACAACGTGGTAAAAAAAGGAAAGATCAAAGACACCATGCGTATCGACACGACCATTCCCACCCTGTTGCATATTTATAAACAAGGCGGCCTGCCCGTCATAATGACCCACGTAGGGCGGCCTTTAGACAAAAAGACTGGCATGATCAACATTACCGATGCTGAGGCGGTTAACCCGATTGTCAGTTATCTGGAACAGAAACTTCAGCTTAAGGGCTTGGTTCCCAACTGTTCCGCCCAGGGGACTGAAGGTATCACAGACCTGTCGCCACTGGCTACAGCGATTGACGCTTTAAAGTCCCGGCAGGTGGATTTTGTTTATCTGCCCAACACTCGCTGGTTCAAGGGGGAGGAGGCTAAGGACGATTCAGCAGACCAGTTCGCGAAACAACTGGCTGGATATGCTGATTTGTATGTCAACGACGCTTTTGGCTCCTGGCAGCCCCATGCCTCCACCTACCACATCACCAGATATCTGCCCTCTTACGCGGGGCTCTTGATGCTGAAGGAAATTGCCAACCTGACTAAAGTCTTTTCGCCCAGCAAGCCTCTGGTCTCCGTGGTGGCAGGTTCGAAGTTCGACACCAAGATAGGCCCGCTTTCCTCGCTTATCAAGATCAGCGACAAGCTTATTCTGGGCGGGGTGCTGTACAACGCTTATCTGGCCGTGAAGTATCAGGTCAAGATCAAAGGAGTTGGAGATGACGATCTGCAACTTGCCTCCCAGTTTATCAAGGATATTGCCGGATATGAAGACCGCCTGGTTGAGTTGCCATTCATCATCGAGTCGGACAGCTTTGATAATGCCGAAAACTGGCGGATGCGCAGCCTGAAAGACCTTAAACCCGGCACCGAACTGAACTATGTTTTGGATGCCGCCCCAGAATCTTTCGCTGATGAAGATATCAGCAAGATCATAGCTTCAGCCAGCACGATTTTTGTCAATGCTGTTATGGGATATACGGCTTTATTCACGGAAGGGACGAAAAGCATGTATTCCCTGATCGATAAGAACAAAGCTGCTATGAAGCTCTTTGGCGGAGGGGACACTATCCAGGAATTCCGTGAAAACCTGCCCGGTATCTTTACAAAAGCTGCCAACGATCCCAACTATTATTTCTTCACCGGAGGCGGCGCTGTCCTGGATGCCATCGTGCAGGGATCGCCCTATGGAATGAAACCCGTTCAGGCCTTGCTGGAACAATCAAGCAAGTGATATCAGGAGATTAAGATGGATTTGGATAAAGAACTGGACCTGCTGGACGAGTTTCCTCCTCCCAGTTATGAACAATGGCGGCGGCTGGTTGAAGAGAGCCTGAAAGGCGCCGACTTTGACAAGGCGATGTTTACAAACACCTATGAAGGTATCAGGCTAAAACCGATCTACCGCAAAGAAGACCTGGAATCGCTGTCCTGGCTGAACTCCTCGCCAGGCCAGGCGCCTTACGTCCGTGGCAGCGACCCGCAACGTTTCCTGGCTGATGCCTGGTTGGTCGCACAAAGCTATGATGAACCCGATCTGAAAACCCTGAATAAACAACTGCTGGCAGATCTGAATAATGGACTTACCGCAATCACCCTTCAGTTAAAAAATGATGACCACCCGCGGGGAGTATCGCTTAAAACCCTCGAAGACATGAAAGCGGCATTTGCTGGAGTGGATCTGAGCATTGCTCCGCTGTTTGCGCAGTTGGATATTGATGACCATGGATTTCTTCCGCTGCTGGAAGAATATCTGCGTTCCCAAGGAAAAGACCTGGGGAATATCAAGGCGGGCGTTGGCTTTGACGTAAGCTCTGAACTTGCCCGCAAAGGATATCTGAGCCAGGGTTTGGAAGAAACCTGGGGCTTGCTGTTGCAAAGCTTTAAATGGGCTGTGGAAAAAGCTCCGGGAGTCCGGGTCTTGTCACTGGCAGGTAGCGTCTATGAAAACGCTGGCGCTTCTTCTGCACAAGAGTTGGGATTCTTGTTATCCACAGCCGTTGGATACATCCAGGGTTTGCAGCAGTCAGGATACACAATAGATCAGATCGCGCCGAGATTTCAGGCGCAGCTGAGCCTGGGATCAAACCTCTTTATGGAGATAGCAAAAGTGCGAGCCTTCCGTTTGCTTTGGTCAGAGCTGATCAAAGCCTTCGGTGGCAATGAGGAATCCCAAAAGATTTGGATTCATGGCAGGACCGCCAGCTTCAACAAGAGCAGGCTGGATATCTATGTGAACCTGTTGAGAAGCACCACAGAGGGTTTTGCCGGTGTAATTGGCGGCGTGGACAGTCTGCAAATTGAACCGTTCAACAATCTGCTGCTTGAAGATGACGATACAGCCCGGCGCCTGGCGCGCAACCAACAGTTGATCCTGAAAGAGGAAGCGCACCTTGACAAGGTGATAGACCCTGCCGGAGGTTGTTATTATATCGAATACCTCACAGGCGAACTGGCAGACCGTGCCTGGAAGATGATGCAGGAACTGGAAACCGGACAAGGCATGATCAAAGCTTTGCAGGCCGGTAAGGTTCACGCCATGATTGCTGAAGTGGCAAACGCGCGCATCAGCGCGGCGCGAACCCGCAAGGATGTGTATGTTGGTGCAAATATGTATGCCAATCCTCTGGAAGAGGTAAACTATCAGCAAACGGAAGCTGCCCAGGTCAATAACAATCCTGCCGTGGCCCTGGAAGTGGGGGCTCTGCCCAAATTGCGTGTGACGACAGCTTTTGAAGACCTGCGGCAAAGAATCGCTAACACCCTTGCTAACAAAAAGGTGTTCCTGCTCAATATGGGCTCTCTGTCCGAATACAAAGCCAGGGCGGATTTTGCCACAGGTTTCTTCCAGGTGGGAGGATTGGAGGTAATTTCTACCTCCGGTTTCACGCAAGCCCAGGATGCGGTTGAAGCAGCTTTGGCTTCGGGCGCGGCAGCATTCTGCATCTGCTCCACAGACGACAACTATCCCACTCTGGTACCCGAACTTTGCTCCAAACTGCAAGGCCGTCCCATGATCCTGGCCGGATATCCCAAGGACATGGTTGAAACATATAAGCAGCAGGGGATTAACCTGTTCATTCATGTCAAGGCGGATGTGGTTAGCGTCTTAAGCCAGCTGACAGAACTGATGGAGGTGGCAAAATGAATCCAGATTTCACCAAGATAAACCCCGAGTTCAAAACCTCTGGCAAAAAGCAGGATGTTTCTCGCAACGCCTGGAAGACCAACGAACAGATCGAAGTCAAGCCTCTTTACACAACTGCTGATCTGGAGGATCTGCAGCATCTGGATTACCTTTCCGGCATCCCGCCCTATCTGCGCGGACCCTATCCATCGATGTATATTCAAAGGCCCTGGACGATTCGCCAGTATGCGGGCTTTTCCACCGCGGAAGAAAGCAACGCTTTCTATCGCCGCAACCTTGCCATGGGGCAGAAGGGGCTTTCCATAGCCTTTGACCTTGCCACCCACAGGGGCTACGATTCAGATCATCCCCGGGTTATAGGTGATGTCGGCAAAGCTGGTGTGGCGGTGGACAGCATATTGGATATGAAAATCCTGTTCGACAAGATACCCCTTGATAAGATGAGTGTGTCCATGACCATGAATGGCGCTGTGATTCCCATCATGGCCTTCTACATAGTGGCGGCGGAAGAACAGGGCGTAAGCACTGAATTGCTAAATGGCACCATCCAAAATGATATTCTCAAAGAATACATGGTGCGCAACACCTACATCTATCCTCCGGAAGCATCGATGCGCATTATTGCTGATATCTTCCGCTACACATCGCAGAAGATGCCCAAATTCAACAGTATCAGCATCTCCGGATATCATATGCACGAAGCGGGAGCCACCGCTGACCTGGAAATGGCTTATACCCTGGCAGATGGTTGGGAGTATGTCCGGACGGCGATCAAAGCGGGCATCGACATCGATGTCATCGCTCCCCGGCTTTCTTTCTTCTGGGCTGAAGGGATGAACTACTTCATGGAAGTTGCCAAACTGAGGGCTGCCAGAGTTCTTTGGGCCAAGATAATCAACACCTTCGACCCCAGGAATCCCAAGAGCCTTGCTCTGCGCACGCACTCGCAAACCTCCGGCTGGAGCCTGACCGAGCAGGATCCTTTCAACAACGTGACCCGCACCTGCCTCGAAGCATTGGCCGCCACCATGGGGCACACGCAGTCCCTGCACACCAACTCTCTGGATGAGGCCATCGCCTTGCCAACCGATTTCAGCGCGCGCATCGCCCGCAATACCCAGCTCCATCTGCAGCATGAAACCTATGTGACCAAGGTGATAGACCCCTGGGCTGGCTCCTACTACCTGGAATCGCTGACAGACTCAATCATGCGCAAGGCCTGGGGACACATCATGGAAGTGGAGAAACTGGGCGGTATGGCCAAGGCGATAAACACCGGACTGCCCAAGATGCGGGTTGAGGAAGCGGCCGCCAGGCGTCAGGCACATATTGATTCAGGCGAAGACTGCATCGTGGGCGTGAACAAGTATCGCCTGGAGAAAGAGGATCCCATGGAGTTCCTCGAAGTTGACAACACCGCCGTGCGTGAAGCGCAGATCGCCAGGCTGAACAAGCTTCGCTCCGAGCGTGACGACCTCAAGGTCCAGGCTTGCCTGGCAGCCATCACCAAAGCCGCGGAAGACAAGTCCGGCAATCTGCTTGAACTGGCAATAGATGCGGCCAGGGCCAGAGCTTCCCTGGGTGAGATATCCGATGCGATGGAAAAGGTCTTCGGACGCCATCAGGCATCTATCAAGCTGATCAACAACGTTTATAGCAGTGAGTACGCTAAAATGGATGAAATCGAAAAAGTAAGGGCTCTTACAGACCAGTTCGCCGAGCAGGAAGGCCGCCGGCCCCGCATTTTGGTTGCCAAAATGGGACAGGATGGCCACGACCGCGGAGCCAAGGTGGTTGCCACAGCCTATGCCGATATGGGCTTTGATGTGGATATGGGGCCTCTGTTTCAGACCCCGGAAGAAACCGCCCGGCAGGCTGTCGAAAACGATGTGCATATCATTGGCATGAGTTCCCTGGCCGCCGGTCATAAGACCTTGCTTCCCCAACTGGTGGAAGAGCTGAAAAAACTGGGCAGACCAGACATCATGATCGTGGTCGGTGGCGTCATTCCGCAGCAGGATTATGACTTTCTGCTTACCCATGGAGCGGCGGCTATCTTCGGTCCCGGAACAAAACTCCCGGAAGCCGCCACCCTCCTGATGGAGAAGCTTGCCTCAACAGGGAATTGATTGGTGAATAAAGACCGTAAGCCAGAGTGGGCTCCAGACGATGCGGGCAAGGAATTTGCCAGCCGGGTGAAAGGGGCTGCCAGCTCCAACGCCAGGGTAGCCAAAGCCCCGCATCGCCCTGTTGCCGCGCGCTTTCCAGACCTCGACGCCCTGACGGATGGGGTCAGGCAAGGCAACAGAACCCTGTTGGCCAAGGCGATTACCCTCATAGAAAGCAATTCGTCCAAACACTTTGATCTGGGGCAGGAGCTGATTCGACGGCTTCTGCCCGGATCAACGGACTCGATCCGGATCGGTGTCACCGGAGTGCCGGGAGCGGGTAAAAGCACCTTTATCGAGAGCTTTGGGCTATGGCTGCTGGAGCAAGGCCACAAAGTAGCGGTTTTGGCAATCGACCCAAGCAGCAGCCTTTCCAAAGGCAGTATCCTGGGCGATAAGACCCGCATGGAAGAACTCAGCAGGCATCCCAACAGTTTTATCCGGCCTTCTCCCAGCGGCGGCGCCCTGGGTGGGGTAGCGCGCAAGACCAGGGAATCCATTCTGATTTGCGAAGCCGCGGGTTATGACGTGATCCTGATCGAGACAGTGGGTGTGGGCCAATCCGAAGTAACGGTGCGCTCCATGGTGGACTTTTTCCTCTTGATGCAGATAGCCGGAGCAGGCGATGAACTGCAGGGAATCAAGAAAGGGATCATGGAACTGGCTGACCTGGTGGTGGTCAACAAGGCGGATGGAGACAACATCCAGGCAGCCGAATTGGCTTGCCGCGAGCTAAACAACGCCCTGCACTACCTGCGGAACGCAACCAGAGGCTGGACCACCAAAGCCATGACCTGTTCTGCTATCCAGAAGACCGGATTAAGCGAAATATGGTCGGCTGTCTCCAAGTTCACAGAACAAGGCAGGTTAAACGGCGTCTTTGACGAGCGGCGCCAAAGCCAGGTGATCAACTGGTTTGAGACATTGCTCACGGAAGCGGTGCTGAACCGCTTTCACAACGATCCGGATGTCAAGGTGCTCTTGCCCCAAATACGTTCCGAGGTGGAACGCGGTTCTCTGCCGGTAGTTATGGCTGTGCAAAAGCTGCTGCGTTGATCTGGCAGACTAACATGGCAGCTACAAGTGTCATGAACATCACCTCAAAAGGGTAACTTTAAAGTTGTCCACAAATTAAACAAATTAACACGAATTAAAGAGCAGGATTGGGGCAAGTGTCCAGCCAAAAAACAACCACCCGACACCGAAACAAAGCCCCCAGACTACCAACCGTGTCATCACGGCCTGCGAGCCGTGATCCAGTCTTTTAGAAACAACCACCCAACTAAGAAACAAACCATACCAGACCCAAAACCGCGTCATCCCGGGCAAGCGTGCTTGACCCGGGATCCAGTCTTTTAAAGCCCAAAACAACCACCCAGACTAATAACAACTACCATAAACATCACCTGACAAGGGTAACCTTTTTACTCAACGCCCCTATCCCATTGACCTTCAGGTTGAGCAGGTAAACACCGCTGGAACACTGCTTGCCGGCTTCATCCCTGCCATCCCAATAGCTGAATTGCTCACCCGCCTTGCCGGGATCAAGCGCGATGCTCTTTACTTTTTGCCCCTTGATGTTGTAGATGTCTATGCTTGCGCTTGTTACCCTTGTTTTGTCATTGCATCGCTTGGAAGGCAGAATAATCTTGAGATTGGTGAAAACCGTAAAGGGATTGGGATAGTTGCAGATACTGAAGGTGGGAACCATTACAAGATCGTTAATATCTGTCTGTCCTTGCCATTCATAAGCTCCCAGATCAACCTGATTACCATAGACACGCGGATTGCCTGCCAAGTCATGGGAGGGAAACTCATACCAAACCGGAAGGTTAAAGATGCAGAAGTCTGTGCTTCCGGCATCTATGCAGGGAGAGTTTTGACCCAAGGTATAAGGATTATCTTCCGTCCAGGCATAGAAACCCGGATCGGAGCTGAGGTTTGTGCCAAACCACTCAATTATATTATTCGGGCCTAAGTTGAAAATGCTGTCTTCAGGATTGTCTGCCGGACCCACAAGGCAATTCAAGAACTGCAAATGCGAAGGCAGGGATTCATTGTAGAGCAAGAAGTTCATACCCGCTTCATTGCTGATGATACTATTGATAAAGGTAGCCTTGGCATCCTCACCTACATTGATTGCCCCACCATAGCCTGTGCTCCAGTGGTTGTCGGCAATCGTGCAATTGACAAAGTAAGTTCGGAACTGAGTAGGCAAAAAGGAGTGGGTTATCGCTACCAGACTGCTTGGCGAACCAGCTTCCGATCTCGATTCACAGTCGGTTATCCGCAAGTTGTGAAACACGCTGTCTCCACCGGTATAAAGGGGATTGTTCGTATAAATTGTAAGTGCCCTTCCCGTTATTACACCATGTGGAGCCGCGTGTAAGTTGTTGATACTGACATTTTCGGCAAAAACGTTCCCACCCCATAAATGGAAGCCTGTGGTTACCATGCAGTCTTCCACCGTGATATTGCGCAAGATCAGCTTTTCAGGGTAATGTATTTCACCCAATTTCAATGGGTTGTCATAATGTACCGGTCTAATGCCACGAAAGCTGAGGTTTTCCAAGCTGAGGCTGAACTTATCCGGAATACCGCCAATTTTGTTTCTGGTGATACAGTCTATTAGTGCGGTTTGATAAAACTCCTGATTGGTCGTGGCTGAAAAAGTGATATTCTTGATAGTTACTTCTTTCTCCGAATCCCAGCCCATAAAAAAAATATCAGAGCCTCCAAAGATCACTCCCTCTTCGCTTTCTCCAACTATGTTCACATAACTGCGCAGGTTCAGCGGAAAATGCTGATCTTCAGCATAGTGACCGTTTGCCAAATGGATAGTATGTGGATTCTGGCTATCAGCACCTATCTTGTGAATAGCCAGAGCAATAGTTTTTAATGGCTCTGTGATTGACAGGCCGGAATTACTGTCATCCCCGTCGGGACTTACATATATATCCGCAAATTGCTGATCCAGGACTGCTGTGTTCATGTGTAAGGTATAGTTGAACTCTTGTCCATAATCATAATGCTCTGTATGGATACACTCTTTTAGGAAGGCAGAAGACGCCGGTACTGTGAATCTATCGAGGTAAATATCTATATTGCTCATGTGTTGAGAAGCGATAAAAATGTCATTGGCATGTGACCCATAATTATTGTATATGCTGCATCGATTTTCCTGATCGAAAACAAGGGTTCTTACCACATCAGATGAATACCCGCCAAAAGCAAATCCACCATGTGACTTTCCCCAGTTTTCTGTGATTATTGTTCCAGCCAGGTAACAAGAGCTATAGCCGAGGGAAACGCCAGCAGCGCTAAACGCCTTGTTGCCAATAATCATGCAATTGATGATTGAAAGGTTGCTATAGATTGAATAAATTCCTCCGCCAAGCCTGTCACCCCACACCAGGCTACACGTTCCAATACCATTAGTAAGATACAGTCCCCGCAGAGTTATTTCTGACTCATTGCTTACACTTATACAACTTCCGTTATGATGCCCATCAATTATAGTTTGAGCAATGTATGTGCTATCTGATGTAATTAACTCAAGGCTGCCGATGGTCAGATACCTGCCGACAATCTCAACATTTTCATAATACACTCCTGGGTGGACAAGGATGGTATCCTGATCGGCAGCCGCATTGACCGCGCTTTGAATGCTGATGTATTGTCCAGTGCCGTTTATATCTACTACGTGGGTAAGAGCTTCCACGTTAGGTATTAGCCATATACAAGCTAATAATAGTGTCATGATCCTTGTTTTCATGGTTTATACTCTAAAGGGGCGGGAAAGGAGTTGCTCCCATCTTTTTTATATACTGGTGTAGAATTCTACCCTTGTTTTCACTGTTGTTTGAGGGCATACGGCATTCCTCGTTCCTGACAATCTTATTATTGCAAAGCTACCAAATGCATTTTGTTATTTGATAAATACAGGTCAAGTTCTTTTTTGCTCTTTGCCGGTATTTTCGGCTGACCCGTATGATATCTTTATCAGAGACTGGTTCCTGGGTCAAGCGGTTCAAGCAGATACACGCGGATAAAAGGCGCAGATTGCCGCAGATCGGGGTTATGGGGGACGGTTTTGGGATTTGGTGCTTTTTTCTAAAAGACTGGATCCCGGGTCGCTGCCCGGGATGACTCGGCATGTAGCTTGGTTGGCGTTGTTTCAGGGCTGTGTGCTGTGATGTGGCTTCAAAAGACTGGATCCCGGGTCAGCCACCCCAGAGGGGACCCCGTCTGCCCGGGATGACACAGTTTTTAGGTCTGGTGTGTTTTGTTTCGGGTGAACTTTTCCTCCATTCCACCTTCAAATATCCTGCTGATCCTGTCGATCCTGTTATCTGCGTTCTATAATCCTTTTAACCATCACAGAAAAGAACGCAAGCAATATAGTATGACATTCACCAATAACAACGTCAATATTCTGCATAATCCTTCATAGCGTCCTCCCTTGCTGCTACAGCGTTTAGTGCCATCATCCTTAGGTCGTCCTTATAAATTATAAGGATGACCTACGGAAAATATAGACTTAGCCCACCCTGGGAAATGAGGGCGGCATTTGTTTCAGTCAGGCGCATTATTTGGCAACTACCATATTTACTAAGGCAGATTATCTGTCAGAAATGGTTTGTCTTATGGCTTCGTATAGGATGATCGACACCGCATTGGACAGATTCAGGGAACGAATCCTGGGATACATGGGAATCGTTATGCAACGCTCCTTGTTCTGGTCGAGCAGTTCCTGTGGCAATCCACGCGATTCCGGTCCGAAAACAAAGGCGTCATTGGGTTTGTAATCAAAATCCAGATAGTTTTTATCAGCCTTGGTGCTGCAATAGAAGATACGATCCCGCGGGAGCGCAGCGTAGAGTTCATCCATGCTTTTGTGCACCGTCAGGGACAAATCCTGCCAATAATCCAACCCGGCACGTTTCAGGGCTTTGTCGGTAAGGAGGAACCTGCAGGGGAGGATGATGTGCAGATTGGCTCCGGCGCCCACGCAAAGCCTGCCGATATTGCCGGTATTGGCAGGAATCTCAGGTTCGAAGAGAACTATGTTGAATCCCGTTTCCGACAACTGGATCAAGATCAGATACCGGCGCGGAGCAGGAACAGCTCGTCCCAACGCCTGATCCAGGCAGATAGATTGGCGGCTGGATCATACTTGGGCAAACGGTCGTTCAGCGAGTAGATGCTCAGAGGCAGGGACGAGTAGCTAAGGGGAAGAGGGGTTCTGCCATTCACGGGCATTAAGCCCAGTTTGTAGATCACCTGCTGCTGAGCTTTATTGCCGATCAGATACTGGAGAAACTTGAGGGCTGGCTTGGGATTGGGGGCGTCCACGCAGAGGGCGGCGGATTCGACATAGAGGAAGCTGCCTTCCTGGGGGTTTACAAATCTGAATTGATTTTCCGGGGGATTCAATTCGGCTATCCAAGCCGCGGTGGAGTGAAATCCCAGCATCAGGCCGCATTCCCCCTTTCTGAGGGCGTCGTAAGCCTCACTGGGGCGGGGATACACCTTGCGCACATTCTTGCGTAAGCTTTGCCAGAGCTGGTCATAGCCCGCGTCGCCAAACAAGGCAACAGACCATAAAAGGATGCCACGTCCCAAGCCGCTGCTTTTGGGGTCGCAAACGGCCAACTGGTTATAAAAGCGGGAGTCCTGCAACTCGCCAAATGACCTGGGAGGTTCAGGAAACATTTTTTGGTTGTAAACAAATACCAGATTGCCAAAAGCGTAAGGCAGGAGCGGTGATTTGTCTGGCTGGGGAATCTCGTAACTGATGGCGCTGCGGTTAATCCCCTCCGCCGGGGTAAAGTGCCGGGTCAGGCTGTCTCCCAGCGCCAGAGTGTTGTCCAGGCCGAGCACCAGATCCGCCCGGGAGTCTTGAGGATCCTCTTCCAGAGCCTGTAACAGGGATGTTATGTCGGGGAAGGTTCTCAGGTTGACCGCGGTGTCGTTTTTGAGGCCGAACTCCTTTAATACGGCGGCTTCAAAGCCTGACTCCCTGATCCAATCCAGTGCGTAGATATTAAGTTGGGAGCCAGGTTTCCTGTTTGCCGATTTGGAATCTGCTTTCTTGCCGCAGCCAAAGCACAGGCTCAGCAGGATCGACACCAGAGCCATATACCTCAGCCAACGCATGTTCAAAACCAGTCTGTGTTTATTACCGTGCATCATCAGAGGATAATCCAGGCAACAAAGAAATCCATCACCAGGATCAGAACCGCGCTGTAAACAACCGTGAGGGTAGTGCTGCGTCCCACGCCCTCAGCGCCTCCGGATGTTCTGCTGCCGAAAAAGCAACTGAGCGAAGTGATGATAAATCCGAAAACAAACGCTTTGATCAAACCGCTGAACAGATCGAAAGACTCGAAATAGCTGCGCATGTTGTTGAAAAAAGTGTAGTGGTGGATACCATATCGAATCCAGGAAAAATACCAGGCGCACACAATGCCCACCAGATCGGCATACACGGTGAGAATGGGGAAGACTATCAGCCCAGCCATGATGCGTGGCAGATAGAGGAAGTCTTCCGGGGCGATATTCATGCTTTGCAGCGCGTCAAGCTGTTCGCTGACCTTCATGGTGCGAATCTCAGCCGCTATTGATGCCCCCACCTTGCCTGTCATGACCAGGGCCGTGAGCACTGGCGCCAATTCGATCATTGTCGATTTGCCGATCAGAACGCTCAGGAGGTTGAGCGGGATATAGCCTTTGGACTGATACACCGCCTGCAGGGCTGTCACCAAACCTGTGAAAGCGGCAGTAAGGGTAATCAGGAATATCGAATCGTAGCCGATTCGTTTTAGCTGCAGGGCGAGTTCCTGATGCCTCCTGAAGATGCGGGGCAAAAAGTAAAAGACACGTCCGATGAAGATAGAATATTCGCCGATGCCTGCCAGAAAACTAAAAATCATGTCTTTTGTCGATGCTGCGGAATAGGGTGTATTCCTTTATGAATCCCAATTCCACGCTACCGGTCTGCCCATGCCTGTTCTTGCCGATGATCACTTCCGCGATGCCTGGTTTTTCAGTTTTTTCCGGATTGTAGTATTCATCGCGGTAGATGAACATCACCAGGTCGGCATCCTGCTCGATCGCGCCTGACTCGCGCAGGTCAGACAGCCGCGGTCTCTTATCCTCGCGGTTTTCCAGGAGACGGTTCAACTGCGAAAGAGCCACCACCGGAATCTTCATGTCTTTGGCCAGTATTTTCAGGGCTCTGGAAATCTCCGCTATTTCCTGCTGGCGGTTATCCCTTTCTCTGGGCAGGGTCATCAACTGCAAATAGTCGATCACGATCAGATCTAGGCCACCGACTTCGGCCGCCAGGCGCCTGGTTTTGGCCCTGATGTCCAGAGGTGTGTTGGTACCGGATTCATCGATGTAAATCTGCTTTGTGGAGAGCACTTCGGAGGCTTGCATGATGCGAATCAGCTTCTCTTCGTTCATGCCAAAGCCTTTGAGCATGGAATCCATATTCACTTCCGCCGCTCCGCTGAACATCCTCATTACCACTTCATCAGCCGCCATTTCCATGGTGAAGATGGCAACTTTTTTGCCCAGGTTGACAGCGGCGTGAGAGGCGATGTTCAGGGCCAGAGAGGTTTTTCCCATGGCAGGCCGGGCAGCGATGATGATGAACTGGCCGGGGCGAAATCCTCCCGTCATCATATCGAGGTCGCTGTATCCGCTCGCAACTCCCACCACAGGCACTTTTGTGGAGGCGATGGAATCTATGCTCTGCACCACTTCAGGGCTGATCTGGTCGATTCTCAGAAATCCCTGGTGCTGGGGCAGTTCGGCGATTGAAAAGATTGCCTGCTCAGCTTCATCCACAATGGTTTTAACCGGTTTGGGTGAGCTGTAGCAGGATTCTATAATACCATTGCAGGCCAGGATCAGATGACGCAGCAGGGCTTTTTCGGTTACAATGTTGAGGTGAAAATCGAAGTTGGCGCTGGATACAACTACATTGGCAACGTCATTAATATAGGGTATGCCACCGGATTTTCCCAAAATGTTGTTGCGTTGCATCCTGTCCACGAGCGTGAGGGTGTCGATCTCCACGCCTTCGTTGAAAAGCTCGCAGATGGTTCTGAAGATAAGCTTGTTGGCGCTGCGGGAAAGGTATTCTTCCTTGATCAGTTCGATTCCCTTGCTCACTACTCCGGAATCGATCAGCATCGCGGAAAGGATGGCTGCTTCCGCGTTTACGTCTGCGGGCAGGCTCCGTTCGGATACTTTGTCCTGTTCTTTGGGGGTGTTTTCTTTGCGGGGCATGTTTCTAACTCTTGTACTTTTGGGCGAGAGCCAGTTCAACGCAGGGTGGCACGAAATCTTTCAGGCACGAACCGAGATCTGCCAATTGCCTGATCAGTGAAGAGGAAAGATACATGTATCTAAGGCTGGGAATTAAAAACACAGTTTCGATCTGGGGATTGAGCTTGGTGTTGGTGAGTGCGAGGGACAGCTCATACTCAAAATCCGATACCGCCCTAAGCCCGCGGATCATCACAGAGCAGCCTTGGGAAATCGCAAAATCGACAGCCAGTCCTTTAAACTTCTTCACGCTCACGTTTTCCAGATGCGCAGTGGCTTCCAGGCAGAGCTGGTAGCGCTCTTCCAGGTTGAATGTGGTGGGTTTGCCGGTGTAGTCCGCCACCGCCAGGATGGTATGGTCAAATTGCCTGGATGCTTTTTCCAGAATATTGATGTGTCCGTATGTGATCGGATCGAAAGTGCCCGGATAAATTGCGTTATGGCTCATCGTTGAACGCCGCCTTTCGTATTTCCTCTATTTCGTTGATTTCCTTGGGGATGTTTTGCGAAAGCACGCAGTGTCCATCCTCTGTCACCAGCACATCGTCCTCAATGCGCACACCCAGTTTTTCTTCCGGGATATAGATGCCAGGTTCCACAGTGATGACATTGCCAGGTTCCAACGCCGCTTCCCTTCCACCCAGGTCATGCGTGTCCATACCCAAAAAATGGCTGACGCTATGCATATAGTAGAGCGCCACATCTTTGGTGTCGGTGATCAGGCCGAGGGAAACCATCTGCTCAGCCAGCCAGTCGCGAGCGCTGATGTTCAAGGTGGAGAGCGCAATACCGGGCTTGATCAGTTCGATCACCCGCTTTTGAACCTCCAATACAGCTCTGTAAACTTGCTTTTGCCTTTCCGAGAAAGTTGGCCCCGCCGGGAAACAGCGGGTAACGTCTGCGCTGTAGTTGTTGTAGGAAGCCCCCACATCCATCAGGATGAGGTCGCCTGTTTCCACCTTGCAATTATTTTTCTCGTAGTGCAGGGTAGCAGCGTTGATTCCGGAAGCCACTATCGGGGCAAAACCCCAGTTCATCACTCCGCTGCGCTGCATACGGTAAAAGAGCGTTGCTTCCAGTTCGTATTCCATCATGTTGGCTGTGGCGGATTCCATCACGTCCAGCAGTCCCTTGCCGGTTATGTCGATAGCTTTCTGCAGCTGCTGAATCTCCCAATCGTCCTTGATCTTGCGCAAGGGAGTGATTAGTTCGTTAAGCTGGTTGATCTGGATTTGGGGAAAACGCTGGCGGACAGGTTCCAGCATGAACATCGGCAACGTCATGGGTTTGTTGAGCGGCGCGTATCCAAGGTTGGCATAAATGCGCTTGATCATGGGGGTCATGGCAGAAAGAGTTCCGTAGAATTCATCCAGATACTTTACGCGCTTGATGCCGCTGATCTCCGTTGCTTCCGCCGCTTCCAGCTTCGCGCCTTCCCAAACCACCCTCTCAGGGTCGCTGCGTTCTATAAACAGCATATCATGGAAACGACCGGAAAACTTCCCCGCCAGATAGATCAATTCGGGATGGTTGAGACCTGTGAAATAGAGGAAGTTGTTGTCTTGGGAAAACTTCTCCAGGTTTCGTGAAGGATTGGCGAAAATTATGACGTGATCGCCGTCTGCAAGCAACTCCGCCAACTTTTCTCTGCGTGGGATTGTGATCTCGGGATTCATTTATTCTCCTTGTTACATGCCAAACAACCGCTGGACAGCTTTATCAATCATTGCTTTGCGTAGCTTCTTTAGCTTTTGGGACAGGTGTCAGATATTGTTTCAGCTTGCGCTTGGTGTTATCGAATTTGGTGGTTGGAATCGAGGTTATCTGATTTATCGTTACAGGCTGGTCGTAAACAAACTGAGTGGCGTAGGTGTCGTCCACGATCATGATATCCCAGGTGCCTTCTGTAACAGACCACAGCTTATCCGAACCAGGCTCGATTGTGCCGCCCAGGTCGTTCATTCCCCAGTTGCTTTCATCTGAACTGGACAGATACACCTCGATTATTGTCGCTGTGCCTGTATTTGTCAATTGTATTGCTCCGCCGTCAGACTGGACATCAAAGGAGCTTACCAGGCCAGGCCTGACGTTGATGCTCGCTTTGTTGGGAAACACGAGATTGCCTGTATAGGAAAGGTTCTTCACTTCATACGATGTATAGTACTTTGACCAGGTGGAAAGCGATTCCAGATGCTTTGGTTCAGAATCTGAAACGCTGATCCAGATGTCGGAATTGGTGCGGTTTCTGATCCTTAGCTCGCCTTCGCTCTGCTGCAGCAGGCCCAAGCATCCACCCAATAAAACAAGCATCAGGATCAACAATCTGCGCATGGCAATCTACCTGTTTGCGCTGCTAACAGAAGCTTTCCTGCGGGTAGTGATCGGTTCGATCATGCCAAACTCAGGTTCGGCCATCTCATTGACTACTGAAGCTGTTATATTGCAGGATTGCACCCGTTCCAGATCGGGGATATCATACATGATCTTAAGCATGAACCTTTCCATGATAGACCTGAGTCCCCTGGCGCCAGCCTGTTGTTTGATTGCTACCGCGGCAATCGCTTTAAGGGCATCCTCATCAAAGGTGAGATCTACACCATCCAGCTTAAAATACTTCTGATACTGTTTTACAATAGCGTTCTTGGGTTTGACCAGTATATCGATGAGAGCTTCCTCGCTCAGTTCGTGCAACGTGCAAAGCACGGGCATCCTGCCGATCAGTTCCGGTATCAGGCCATATTTCAGCAAATCGTGGGATAGGGTTTTATCCAAAACATTCTGCTTGTCATCCTTTTCCCCCAGTTTCACTTCAAATCCGATAGCCTTTTTATCAAGGCGTTCCTGGATGATCTTTTCCAGACCAAAAAAGGCTCCGCCCGCGATAAACAAAATGTTCTTGGTATCGATCTCGATAAATTCCTGCTGGGGATGTTTCCTTCCCCCTTTGGGAGGCACATTAACCTTAGTCCCTTCCAATATTTTCAGCAGAGCCTGCTGCACCCCTTCGCCGGAAACATCGCGGGTGATCGAAGGAGTTTCAGACTTGCGGCTTATCTTGTCTATTTCATCAATATACACGATGCCCCTTTCCGCTTTGGCCACATCATAATCCGCCGCTTGCAGCAAACGCACCAGGATGTTTTCCACATCTTCCCCCACATATCCGGCTTCTGTTAGAGTAGTGGCATCCGATATCGCAAACGGCACTTTGAGGAAAGTGGCCAGGGTCTGGGCTATCAGGGTTTTGCCGCAGCCAGTGGGGCCAACCATCAGAATATTGCTTTTTTCCAGCTCGATATTGTCATCCGTTGTCTGGCGAAAGATTCTTTTATAGTGATTATAGACTGCTACAGAGATTATCATTTTGGCGTGTTCCTGCCCAATGACATACTGATCCAGATAGGACTTGATGACACTTGGCTTGGGCAGGTCGATCTGCTCTTCCTCGGGAACCTCAGTATTGGACTCAATGATGTTGTGGCACATTGCGATGCACTCATCACAGATATTGCCCGCTATGCCCCTGATCAGGGTTTTCACCTCAGCTTCATTGCGTCCGCAGAAAGAGCAACTCAGGTTCTTGTATTTATCCAAGAAATCCTCCTCGGAATATGTGTGTATGTAACGTTTTCATTATCAGATTGAGGTAAATGCCGTCAAGCTATTTCCTGTTAATAATCACTTCATCTATGATGCCGTAGTTTTTAGCCTCTTCGGCAGACATGAAATAGTTGCGGTCGGTGTCCTCAACCAGTTTCTTCAGATCCTGTCCCGTATGATTGTGAAGGATCTCGTTCATTTTCTCTCGCAGGTAGAGGATTTCCTTGGCTTGAATAGCTATGTCGCTGGCCTGTCCCTGGGCACCACCCAAGGGCTGGTGGATCATGATCCGGCTGTTGGGGAGAGCAGTGCGCTTTCCGGGATGCCCGGCAGCCAATAGCAGAGCCGCCATGCTGGCAGCCTGCCCGATGCAGATGGTACATACGTTGGGCTTGATGTATTGCATGGTGTCATATATTGCCAAACCTGATGAGATCACCCCTCCGGGGCTGTTGATATACATATAGATATCACGCTCGGCATCCTCGCCTTCCAAGTGCAACAACTGGGCTACAACTGAGTTGGCCAGATTGTCCTCTATCACTCCACTCACAAACACGATTCTGTCTTTAAGCAGACGGGAATAGATGTCGTAAGCTCTTTCAGTGCGTCCAACCTGTTCGATAACCATGGGTATGTAGTTCATATTCATTTCTCCTCGCCGTTACTGCTTGCTTCGGATGGTTCAGCCGCTTCAACAGGCTCCGTGAATTCGCTCTTCAGCGCAATGTCACGCAGAATATGGTAGTTGAGGGCGGAGTCTCGAAATTCTTCCTTATCCAGCTCGTCTTTATAGGATTCACGATAGGCGGCTGGTGTTTTGTCTTCCAGAATTGCCCGATGCTCTATATATTCCGAGATCATCTCTTCGTTCAGCTCGATCTGGCTTGCTTTCTTCAAGGATTTGAGGATGTACATGGACACCATTTCCTGCATGGTCTGTTGAAAGTAGTACTGCTGGAGGAGTTCCCGATACTTGGGGTCCATGTTCTGCAGTTGCTGTTCCACAATATACTGCAAGGTTTTGGCAGGCGGAGGGAAGGGATTGTCCTTATATAGTTTTCCAATGATGGCTCCATGCTGTCCTTCGATATTGCTGTGTTCCACCTTTGGCCTAAGGTCTTCAGCTATCTTGGCCTTCATCTCCGTCAAGGTTTCGTAATCCATATCCTTGGCGAAGTCGTCATCTATCTTGGGTGCTACAAATCTCAGGATGGAGTTAACCTGTAGCTTACAGGGGATCTGGTCTTCGTTGCCCAGAGGCAGGTCTCTTTCCATGGTCAGCAACTTGATCATCGCTCCGCTAAGCTCTTTCTGGATCGTATCGCCGGTTTTCGCCCCTATGAACTCCGGTAACGAACGCTGTGTCAGATCATCTCCGGCATACATTGTAACGTTATTGGTATATGGGCTGCCATTCAGCTCCATGGAAAGCTCGATATCCAACTGGTCATCTTTTTCTGCCACATCAACATCTTGGGCGCTGGTATGTTCTTTGGCCAGATTCTCAACAAACAATTCCACTTGCTCATCCAAAATGGCTGGCTTGAAAGGAACCTGCAAGCTTTCCAGTTGTTTGAATTCCACCGCGGGTTCATGTTCTATTTCCAAGGTGATCTGCATGTCGTTGCCACGTTCCCAGGCTACTTCTTTCACTTCGGGAAACAGCAGGTAATGGATTTCATGCTCCTTGGCCGCCTCGTCGAAGACCTCATCAATAAAGTCTTTTTCGAAGTAATCCTTGATCCTTTCGCCATGCAATCTTTCTATCATCTGCAAAGGGGCTTTGCCTTTGCGGAATCCGGGTACCTCGACATCCCGCGCGGCTTTCGCCAGGTATTTCTGATATGCTTTTTCCACTCGCTCTGCTTCCACCGTGATGGAAATCTCCCGTGTCACGGCGTTCAGGTCTTTGAATTCAACTTGCACAGTTTTCTCCTCAAATTACTGGTGCGAAAGAGGGGACTCGAACCCCTACAGGTGTATCCCACTGGATCCTAAGTCCAGCGCGTCTACCAATTCCGCCACTTTCGCACACACTATCTATTCTTTAAAATACTTTGATCTTATAAACTAATCAGATTGCATCAAGCTGCCATTGTCGATCAAACGGGTGTTGCCAATATAGACGGCAAGCAGCATTCGGGTGTCTTGATCGATGGTATCCTGCGGTTGCAGGGTCGATCCATTTACCAGACTGATGTAATCTATCCTTCCGCCAGCCGTTTTAATCTTGTCCTTGGCAGCCAGAATCACTTCCTCGGCGCGCTTTGTTCCTGCTGCCACCATTTGCCTGCCCATATCCAGGGTTTGAGAAAGGCACAGGGCTTTAACTCTTTCCTCGGGGCTTAAATACATATTGCGGGAGCTCATTGCCAGACCGTCGCATTCGCGCACTATCGGGCAGCGGAATATCCGCGTATCCGAATTCAGGTCTCTCAGCATGGTCTCCAATACTACCACTTGCTGGAAGTCTTTCATGCCCATGAACATCAGGTCGGGCTTCACTATCTGCACCAGCTTCAGCACGATGGTGGAGACGCCACGAAAGTGGCCAGGCCTGCTGTTTCCGCAAAGGATGCTGGATAATCCTTCCACCTCCACCCAGGTCTTGTATCCCGCTGGATACATCTGCTCATTGTCCGGCAGAAATACGTAATCGGCTCCGTTGTCAGCCAGCAAGGCCAAATCCCGCTCCAGGTTGCGGGGATATCTGCCAAAGTCTTCCTGGGGGCCAAACTGGCTGGGATTCACATAGATGGAAACCGCGCTCAGGTCGCAATTCGATTTGGATAGCCTCACCAATGAAAGATGTCCCTCATGCAGGGCTCCCATCGTGGGCACGAAGCCCAATGTCTTATTCCTGTCCCGCCTGGAGACCTCCGTTTGCATTTCTTTGATAGTTTTACAAATCTTCATTTTTCTACAGGCCTGTTGTTTTCGTCCAGCAATATTATCTTCGGCTGGTGCTGGGATGCTTCCGCGTCATCCATCAGCCCCCAATTTACGATTATCACCTTGTCGCCTGGCTCCACCAGACGGGCGGCGGCGCCGTTTACTCCGATCACCCCGCTGCCGCGTTCGCCCTTTATTATATAGGTGTGAAACCGCGCTCCGCAATTGATGTCGAACACGTCAACGTATTCGAACTCCTTCATGCCGGATACATCCAGCAGAGCTTCATCGATTTTTATACTGCCGTTATAGTTTAAGTCACACTCGGTAACCGTACCTCTGTGTAACTTCGATAAAAGTATGGATCTTAGCATTTTTGACTCCAGATATGTCTAGATATAGCCAAAAACTTTCAAGCCTCTTTAATGTCAATGATTTTTGGCGGATATCAAGTTTGTGTGCTTCGTTAAACTTGCTCAGTGAAATAGAGGTGAATTCCATGCGAACAATGAAGAGCCTTGACCTTGCCTTTCGGGACTTGAAATGTCCATTAGGAAATCTTTCTTTGCGAAAACGAATTGGGGAATGCCAGCAGAAATACTTCTTGACACAATCATTGATTATCTGCTTTCTGCTTTATAGCTTAATTGATGTCAGTGTTGTTATGAAATATGTTTACATTATAACTTGGAATTTGTAAATCCAAGCTTTGGCATGAAGTCAAAGCCCGGATATTTAGATAAACTATGAAAGAAATTCTATTGATTTTGTCCCTTATTTCCATTACATCAACACTACTATGTATTGAGGTTGGTGGCCACATCACTCAAAACACTACCTGGAACCCTCACAACAACCCATATATCATCACTTCATTCCTGTATGTTGATGCCGGAGCCACGCTTACTATTCTGCCAGGCGTGCAAGTTCTAAGTACAGGTGCAGATAAGAACAATATCAATAACTTCATGTGGAGAGGAAACAACCAACCGATATCAAAAATGATCATCGTGAATGGCAGAATCAATGCTATTGGCACACCGGATAATCCCATCACTTTCGATAAATACCAGGATGATGTAGATTACCGTTGGGGAGGCATTTATATGAGTCCCGCCGCGCAGGTTTCCAGCTTTGAATACTGTGAGTTCCGGAATGCCTTTTTCTGTGATTACGTTCCTGGAGAATGGTCCTTGGCAGCGATTGATTTTGACAACGGGGTCATCAATGTCCGGAGCTGTACTTTCGAGAATAACCTAAATGCCATACACACTGGACGTTTGCAAGACGATATCCTGCTATATGATTGCAGATTTGTATCCGTAAATGATACTTATCCCACTCCATTCGGTATGACTGGATTTATAGGATTAAGTGCCGCTCCTGAACCGGAACCTGAGACTCATTACAAAGTAACGATAGCCCAATGCTATTTTACAGGATCAGCGGGAATAGGGCCAGTTGGGTATTATATGGATATCCTATATCTTAACAATATTGCCGACAATTTTATCGGTAGAAGTGAGCAACCGGAAAAATACAGATCAGAATATGGCTCAGTAAGTAGCTACGGTAATTTGCTTAGAAACGGCAAGGGTGGTTGGGGATGCTCGTCTTCCGCTGTAACCGATACAGTTTTCGCTCGCAGAAATAAACTGATCAAACCATTGAATGCCAATCCAGGTAATTCTCCACTTATACTTGGTTCTGACGGTTTTGGAACTAACTATGTTTCAGATAACTACCTGTCAGGCTGTGTGCAAGTTAAAACGACGATGTCCAATGCTACAACATCGTATATATATAATAACATCATAGAGAACAACTACGGAAATTCGGTACTTGTGTTCCAAAATCACAATCCTGCGTATCAGGGTGGACAGATCAGGTTCTTTAACAATCTGGTACGATATATTGGGGGTTCCAATTCGCAAGTTGTATCATCCAGTTATACATCACCATACATTTATAACAACGATTTTTTGAACTATTTTGCTCTGCAATGGTCAATTGGTGGGTGTGATGAGGTATTTACAAACAACATAATTGAATGTAGCCTATGGTCATCAGGTGGTGCTTCGCAAGAGCATCATCCCATTCTGGTTAACAACTGCTTGTCGATGCCATTAATAGACCCTTGGAGTCTATTTGATGGTGGAGGAAATATCGTTGCTGACCCTTTGTTTGCGGACACCTTGAATGCTGACTACAGTTTATCAGCAAACTCTCCCTGCATAGATGCCGGTGCATACCGGCCTGATCTGCCTGAATTCGATATCAGGTACCACAAACGCGTAGTACCCGGTATTCCTGATGGCCCGCGATCCATAGATATCGGGGCTTATGAGTACAATTCTGCATATATCGGTGGGATAAGGGGGTATGTGAATGATTCGGTATCAGGCTTGCCTGTTGACTGTGTGAAGATCGAGATTATAGGTAAACTTCCGGAATACAGCGATCCCCGTGGCTGTTTCCAGTATCCCTCTGGAGCGGGGAATTATACAGTGAAGGCAAGCCGTTGGGATTATGATGACTTGATCATTCCCAATGTCCATGTTACCGAGGGAGAGGACACCGTGCTAAATATCCCGCTTGTGCGCACTAATGTGGCCAATGACGATAATACGCAGTCACCTGAACCCACAGATTTCGGCCTTGCTAATTTCCCTAACCCCTTCAATCCAACAACCACGATCAGTTTTATTGCTCCTCAAGCTGGGACTGCCAAGCTGTCTGTGTTCAATATCAAAGGTCAAAGAGTGAACATGCTCTACAATGGGCTTCTCTCAAAAGGCCATCACAGTATCGTTTGGAACGGGCTCGACGAGAGGGGAACCGCGGTAAGCTCGGGACTATATTTTGTGTGGGTCGAGATGAATGGCACGTCACAGACGCATAAAATGGTGCTCATGAAATAGTATCAATTAGATTTTCAAACTCTTAACAGAAACTACACAGCCCCAATATCAGATATCTTCCTTCATTTCCAAATAAAGTTCAGAAGTGGCGCAAAGGCTCCAAAGATGCCGATGGGAATAATCTCTGTGTTAAAGATACGCTTGTCTTTGAATTAGGCACGATTGCCTTGATGACTGAAAAAATGGGTTATGCATAAAAATTAATTCATCTAATTGGCGTATTTATAGATTAGTGGGCTAAGTGGATTTACCGACTTTTCGTCATGTTTTTTTGAGATATCAGTGCCCGTATCCTGATTTACGTATCTCATTTGCCACCATGTAATTGGCTTGGGTTATCCTTAGGTCAACCTTATAATTTATAAGGTTGACCTAAGGATGACGGCACCAAATCCAGTAGTAGCAAAGGCGGGGGCTATGACGTAAAATCTGTATCTTTGTCAGTATGTTCGGCATTGAATAAGGAATATTGGGAAATAATGGCTTGCATTCTCCGCATAATCGTTTAACTTATCTTGTGGTGTTTTTATCGTATTTCGTTAGCTTGATTTGGTTGTCTTGACAACCCGAGGCAACATTTTATGCCTGAGCTAACAGATTAGAATAATAAAGGATAACACCTTGCACTACCGAAGCAGGACAAGAAAAAATCAAGATTTATATTGACAGATAAACTGCCGTCTTTTTTATGTCCCAACCTGCACAGCGAATGCTGTAGCAAATCAGTTCTTTTACCAGTTTATAGAGTGCTATAGAGGTTTGAGCGAGCCATAATTGTCAATTCAACATAATTATAATTATGATGGAGAGTTTGATCCTGGCTCAGGACGAACGCTGGCGGCGTGGATTAGGCATGCAAGTCGAACGGTATGGTGCTTTCGGGCATCAGAGAGTGGCGAACGGGTGAGTAACA